>OGYM01000790.1_pt1 | contig 24206 bp, 14 predicted proteins | sample 1576491 | NCBI WGS metagenome assembly OGYM01 (sample SAMEA3541515, study PRJEB24748) | human gut metagenome | biome: human gut; feature: human-associated habitat; material: faeces | place: China | collected 2012 | reverse complement strand
CCCGTCCGCACTTAGCTACTCGGCCATGCACTTGACAGTACAACCGATGCACCAGCGCCCTCCTCAATCGAGAGCAGCAGCGCCTGCCGGTGCAGCGCAAAGATCGCTGCGCAGCAGACCAGCACGACCGGCACCGGGAACCACACCCGGCTGCGGGTCACGGCGGCCAGACTGCCCATGATCCAATACTCGATGCTGGCCAGCTCCTTCTCGGGGTCGGCGGTCAGCTTGAGCAGCATCAGCAGCGTCTGGGCCAGCGCGTGGACGGCGATGCCCGCCAGCACCAGCGACATTTTGCTGCGCCCCGGCGCGGCGGCGGCCAGCCCCAGCGAGAGGAACACCGCCGCCAGCCCGCCCGCAAAGGCACAGACCGTGGTGGACAGCGCCCCTGACGATACGAACAGGATGGCGAACGCCGCGCCGACACTGGCCCCCGAGGAAACGCCGATGATGTCGGGGCTTGCCAGCGGGTTGCGGAATACAGTCTGGTAGACAAAGCCGGCTGCCCCCAGCCCAAAGCCGCCGACCAGCGCCATGACGGCGCGGGGCAGCCGCAGCACGGTGAAGGTGCGCACCGCCATGGTATCGCCGGCCAGCAGCGCCGCCGGTGTTATGGGGTAGCGGCCCAGTGCAAGGGCCGCACCAAAAGTCATAAAAACGCAGAGCGCTGCGCCCAGAAGGCACAGCGCCGTGCGCTTGCGGTTATTCATAGGAGGCAGGGGTGAAGCCGTAGTAGGTCGTGTAGAAGGCATCGGCGCAGTCATGGTAGAACTGCTCACTCACCTGCTCGGGATGCAGCACACTGCCCAGATAGACGCTGCCCAGGAAGCTGCCGGGCACGGGGGAGTCCACAGCCTCGATGGCGTGGGGCAGCTGGTAGACATGGCCCTCCTTGACGGCGGTGCAGTCGGCCAGTGCAGCATCGTTCAGGACGGAATCGACATCATAGTCGGCATCGGACGCCAGAATGATGTAGTCGGGGTCCCAGTCCAGCACCTGCTCATAGGAGACCTCGGCCCAATAGGTGTCCTCAACACTGGCGGCGGCGTTGAGACCGCCGGCGTTCTCGATCATATAGTTCTGGTACATGGCGGGGCCGGCGGTCTGCAGCACAGAGCTGTTGCCGGCCATGTAGACGGTGGGGGCCTCGGCATCGCCGATGGCCTCGTGCAGGCTGAGCAGGTTGTCCTCGATTGCGGACTTCAGCGCCTCACCGCGGGCAACGGTGTTGGTGGCCTGAGCCAGCAGGTCGATGGCGCCGTACAGCTTGTCCTGATCCTCCGGCTTGACGGCCAGCACGGTCAGGCCCAGCTCCTCCATCTGGGGGATGGAATCCTTCAGCTTGGCGGGCACGATGACAAGGTCGGGGGTCAGCGCGGCGCAGCCCTCAAGGTCAAACTCCTTGGCGGTGCCGATGCTGGGCAGGCTCTGCAGCTCGGGGGCGGAGAGGCTGTAGATCGTGCGCTTGTCGGCCTTGGCCTCGACGCCGACCAGCTCGTCCTGCGCGCCGAGGGCGATGAGCAGGCTGGTGGAGATGTAGTAGCCGCTGGCCAGCGTCTTGGGCTCGGTCTCGATGGTGACCTCGCGGCCCAGCTGGTCGGTGACGGTCAGCGGGTAGGTGACGGCGGTATCGGCGGCAGCGGGTGCAGCGGCAGCCTCCTCGGGGCTGGCGGTGACCTCGGGTGCAGCGGTGGCGGAGGCGGCGGCCTCACTGCTTACGGCGGCGGTGCTGCCGCAGGCGGTCAGCGCCATGGCGGCGGCCAGCAGCAGAGCGGTCATTTTGGTCATTTTCATGGATCTTTTTCCCTCACACAATAAAAAATATCGTTGTATTTTTAAAACAACAACGGTATTATACCAGATTTTATGGTAGAATAAAAGTACCTATCCGCGAAAAGTGTGATTTTTTCGCCTAAAACAGAAAAAACGGAGATTGACCCATGATGACGATACGCGAATATGCCCGCCCCGCCACGCTGGAGGAGGCATGGCAGCTGAACCAGAAAAAGCCCAACCGCGTGCTGGGCGGTATGCTCTGGCTCAAGATGGAAAAGATCAATGTCGGCACGGCCATCGACCTGTCGGCCTTGGGGCTGGATACGATTGAGGAGACTGACACCGAGATCCTCATCGGCGCTATGGCAACGCTGCGCGATCTGGAAACGAACGCCGCCCTGAACGCCTACACCGCGGGGGCTGTGCGGGAGGCTGTGCGCCACATTGTCGGCGTGCAGTTCCGCAACTGCGCCACGGTGGGCGGCAGCATCTATGGCCGGTTCGGCTTTTCCGATGTGCTGACGCTGTTTTTGGCGCTGGACTGCGAGGTTGAGCTGTATAAGGCGGGTCGGATGCCGCTGGCGCAGTTTGCCGCGATGCCCTATGACCGCGATATTCTGACCCACATCTGCCTGCGCAAGACGCCGGGGCTGAGGGTGCAGTACCAGTCGGTGCGCGCGACCCAGACCGATTTCCCGATCCTGACCTGCGCGGCCACCCGCACGGCGCAGGGGCAGTACCGCTTTGCCATCGGCGCGCGCCCGATGAAGGCCGTGCTTGTCACGCCGGACTGCGACCCGGCGCAGCTGCCCGCCGCCGTGCAGGCAGCCGTCAAGACCGGCAGCAACCTGCGCGGCAGTGCCGAGTACCGCACCCACCTGACCGGCGTGCTGGTCCGGCGTGCCGTGGCCGCGCTGGAAAATTGACGGAGGTATACCATGCAGATCACATTTACCTTAAATCATAAAAAAGTCACCGCCGAAATCGCGGCTGACACCGTGCTGCTGGACCTTGTGCGCAGCCTCGGCTGCAAGAGCGTCAAGCGCGGCTGCGAGACCGCCAACTGCGGCCTTTGCACGGTCTTTCTCGATGAAAAGCCGGTGCTGTCCTGCTCGGTGCTGGCGGCGCGGGTCAACGGCCACAGCGTCACCACGCTGGAGGGGCTGCAGGAGGAGGCTGCCGAGTTCGGTGCCTTCATCGCCGATCAGGGTGCGGAGCAGTGCGGCTTCTGCAACCCGGGCTTTATTATGAACGCGCTGGCGCTTTTCCGGGAAAACCCCGACCCCGGCGAGGATGAAATCAAGGAGTATCTGGCCGGCAACCTCTGCCGCTGCTCAGGCTATGAGGGCCAGCTGCGGGGCATTTTGAACTTTTTAGCGTGGAAAAAGGGGAAGGAGGCTGCCCAATGAAAACCGTGAACCAGCCCATGCGCAAAAAGGACGCTATGCAGCTTGTGACCGGCCAGCCCGTCTACATGGATGATGTCATCCCGCAGGACTGCCTGATCGTAAAGCTGCTGCGCTCCCCCCATGCCAACGCTATCGTGCAGGAGATCGACACGAGCCGCGCCCTGCTGGTGCCGGGCATCGAGGCGATCTACACATGGAAGGATGTGGACCAGCAGGGCCGCCGCTACACCCAGGCGGGCCAGACCTACCCCGAGCCGAGCCCCTATGACCGGCTTGTCATTGACCGCCATGTCCGCTTTGCGGGGGATGTTGTCGCCATTTTGGCCGGCAAGGATGAAAAATGCGTCGATAAGGCGATGAAGCTCATCAAGGTCAGGTATGAGGTCCTGCCCGCCGTGCTGGACTACCACACGGCACTGGACAACCCCGTCCTTGTCCACCCGGAGGAAAACTGGGAGTCGCTGGCACCGGTCGGGGCCGACAACAAGCGCAACCTGTGCGCCCACGATGAGAGCGGGGCGGGCGATATTGAGGCGGTGCTGGCGGGGTGCGATGTCGTCATCGATCATACATACCACACCCGCGCCTGCCAGCAGGCCATGATGGAGACCTTCCGCACCTACTGCAGCATAGATGCCTACGGGCGGCTGAATGTCCTCAGCTCGACCCAGATCGTTTTCCACTGCCGCCGGATCCTGGCCAATGCGCTGCACATCCCCAAGTCGATGATCCGGGTGGCCAAGCCCCGCATCGGCGGCGGCTTCGGCGCCAAGCAGACCTCGGTCTGCGAGGTCTACCCCGCCTTTGTGACATGGAAAACCAAAAAGCCCAGCAAGATCATCTTCAGCCGGTACGAGAGCCAGATCGCCTCCACCCCGCGCCATGAGATGGAGCTGCATGTCCGCCTTGGCGCGACAAAGGACGGCATCGTCAGGGGCATCGACCTCTACACCCTGTCCAACACCGGTGCCTACGGCGAGCATGGGCCCACAACGGTGGGCCTGTCCGGCCACAAATCCATCCCGCTCTACGGCAAGGCCGAGGCATTCCGCTTTGTCAGCGATGTCGTCTACACGAACCACATGTCCTCGGGCGCTTACCGCGGCTACGGTGCGACCCAGGGCCTGTTTGCGGTGGAGTCCGCCGTCAATGAGCTGGCCGACAAGCTGGGCATCGACCCGTTTGTGATCCGCCAGCGCAACATCGTCCATGAGGGCGATGTGATGCCCGCCTACTACGGGCAGGTCAACACCAGCTGCGCGCTGGACCGCTGCCTGCAGGCCGTGCATGACAACATCGGCTGGGACGAAAAATACCCCGTGCGCGACATGGGGAACGGCAAGGTGCGCGCCGTGGGCATGGGCATGGCGATGCAAGGCTCCGGCATTACGAGTGTGGATGTGGGCAGCGCCAGCCTGAAGATCAACGATGACGGGTTCTATACCCTCTCAATCGGTGCAGCCGACATGGGCACCGGCTGCGACACGATTCTGGCGCAGATCGCCGCCGAGGTGCTGGAGTGCCCGCTCGACAATGTGACGGTCCTCGGCGCGGACACCGATTCCTCGCCCTACGATTCCGGCTCCTACGCATCCAGCACGACCTATGTCACCGGCAAGGCGGTTGAGCAGTGCGCCGAGCAGCTCAAGCAGAAGATCTGTCAGGTCGGCGCGGGGCTGCTGGGCCTTGATGAGCGTGCAGTCGTCTTTGCGGGCGATGCCGTGACAAGCGAGGACGGCACGCAGCGCGCCACGCTGGCGCAGATCGCCGCAGCCTCCCAGTGCGGCAGCAATACGGCGCTGGAGGCAGTTGTGACCCACAGCTCGGAGATCTCGCCCCCGCCGTTCATGGTGGGCGCGGCCGAGGTCGAGGTCGATCTGGAAACTGGCGAGGCGCAGGTCATCCGCTATGAGGCAGCCGTTGACTGCGGCACACCGGTCAACCCGAACCTTGCGCGGGTGCAGGCCGAGGGCGGCATCCTGCAGGGCATCGGTATGGCGCTGACCGAGAATGTCACCTACGATGACCGCGGCATGCCGCAGGAAAACTCGCTGATGCAGTACAAGATCCCGGCGCGCAACGACATCGGGCATATCCATGTCGTGTTTGAGAGCAGCTACGAGGGCACCGGCCCCTTCGGTGCCAAGAGCATCGGCGAGGTGGTCATCAACACCCCGCTGCCCGCCGTGGCCGATGCGATCTACCACGCCACCCACAAGCGGTTCTATGAGCTGCCCATCACCCGTGAGCAGATCGCGCTGGCCGGGCAGTAAAAGGCAGGGAACGGCGAAAAAGACCCTCTGCGGGGGATAAAAAAATTGCAAGCCGACAGATTGCCGGCTTGCAATTTTTTTTCGGGCTGCAAAAAAACTCTTGTAGGGGCGAGCATTGCTCGTCCGTGCCCGTTTGTCTGTGAAAAAACTTCCCGGAAAACGCGCTGCTGCGCCAAGCCGGCGGGCGGCCAATGGCCGCCCCTACACATGCAACAGGCCAGGAATGTGATTTTTGGGAAGTCGGGAACATGGGCGGTGCAGCCGTCCGGGGATAAGGTGCAGAGTACAGGGTAGGGCCGGTTCTCTACGGAGATGCTGTACTGCATCCCGAACATATCGTTCATCTTGTCCATCTCGCGCCGTTTGTGTTCGTCCATGCTGTGGACGTATGTGTCCATTGTGAACGCAACGGAATAATGACCGAGAATGGCTGACAGGGTCTTGTAGTCCATGCCGCGCTCCAGCGCACGGGTGGCGAACGTGTGCCGCAGGGCGTGGAAGGTAAAGTGCCCGATGTCGGCATCTTTCAACAGGCGATCGTAGTAATCCTTGAAGGTCTTTTGCTCAAAGTAGTGTCCAAACTCGTTGGTGACGATGAAGCCATCGTCGGTGTACTTATCCCCTGCCCGAATCTTGTCCTGCGCCTGCTGCTGTTTCCAACGGGCAAGCTCGTCTGCCATTGTGCGGGTAAGCGGAATCGTGCGGCGGGAGTTTTTTGTCTTGGGGGTGCCAAATACAATTTCGGTCTTGTTCTCGCCATCGTGGGCTTCGTACTTGGCAAGGCGGTTGATGGTACGGCGTACATGAAGCTGCGCGGTGGAAAAGTCGATGTCCTCCCACTTCAGTGCCAGCAACTCCCCCATGCGTAATCCGGTACACAAGTCTAAGCGGATAAACACACCATAGCGGTGGCGGTAGCTGGCTTGCACCAGCGCACGCTGCTGGTCGTTGGTAAATACGCTGATTTCGGGCTTTTCTCCGCTGGGCAGCGTAAACTGCATCGCAGGGGCTGTAAATCAGCAAACGCTCCTTTACGGCCTGCTGTAAGCACTTGTGCAATGCCATGTGGTAGTTGCGCAAGGTCTTGGGGGATAAGCCTTCCTCGCGGAATTTGTAGTTATAAAATTCCTGCAAAGTGTGCGGCTCTAATTTCTCTATAAAAGGCAAGCCGTTTTATTCTGCGGCTTGCCTTTTTTATTGATGTAGAGCGACCTCAGGGGGTCTGGGGGACGCCCCAGAAATGCGTTTGTGGATATCCAAACGCTATGCTAGCAAAACACGTCTACCCCCAAAACGATGACAAACAAACCCGATACCCGCACAAATTCGTATATGCTCTCAAGAGTGAATCACTTCTGATTCATCCAAAAATCTTGACTCGAAAAAGCGAATCAGTTCTGATTCACTCTGTACAAATAAATAGAAATCCACTTTTCATTAAAAAATCCACCAAGATTTTCCTGAACAGCACACAAGGCTATAGAAAATCTTGATGGACGAAGCAGCTAAACCAGAAACAAAATCAGAAAGGCTCAGAACAGCGTCGGAACAATGTCTTACCCCGGCTGCTTGCCGATGTAAGCCAGGATGCCGCCGTCAACGTAGAGGATCAGGCCGTTGACAAAGTCGGATGCCTCGGAAGCGAGGAACACGGCGGGGCCGCCCAGATCCTCGGCCTCACCCCAGCGCTCAGCAGGGGTCTTGGCAACGATGAACTGGTCAAACGGATGATGGCTGCCATCGGGCTGGATCTCGCGCAGCGGAGCGGTCTGCGGGGTGGCGATGTAGCCGGGTCCGATGCCGTTGCACTGGATGTTGTACTTGCCGTACTCGGAGGCGATGTTCTTGGTCAGCATCTTCAGGCCGCCCTTGGCAGCAGCGTAGGCGGAGACAGTCTCGCGGCCCAGCTCGCTCATCATGGAGCAGATGTTGATGATCTTGCCGCCGCCCTGCTCGATCATATCGGGAATGACCGCCTTGGCGACGATGAAGGGAGCGTTCAGGTCAACGTCGATGACCTGACGGAACTGGGCAGCGGTCATCTCGATCATCGGGATGCGCTTGATGATACCGGCGTTGTTGACCAGCACATTGATGTGGCCGACCTCGGCGGTGATCTTCTTGACCATCTCATTGACGGCGTCCTCGTTGGTGACGTCGCAGACATAGCCGTGGGCGTTGATGCCGGCTTCCTTGTAGGCGGACAGGCCCTTGTCCACCAGCTCCTGCTTGATGTCGTTGAAAACGATGGTGGCGCCGCAGTTCGCCATGGCGGTGGCAATGGCAAAGCCGATGCCGTAGGATGCGCCGGTGATCAGCGCGACCTTACCGGTCAGGTCAAAGGATTTGGGTGTACAGACAGACATAAAAGTACCTCCTGTTGAATAAAAGCGATTTATCTTTCCAGCCCGTAGGGCACCGGGTGCTTGCCGTAGCGGTTGGCGGGGCTGCCGGTCAGGGTCAGCGTCAGGGTGTTTTCGCCGGGGGTCAAAAGCCCCGCCAGCGGGAATTTGTGCGGCGGCCAGAAGGAGACGCCCGCCGGCTGGCCGTTGACAGTCAGCTCGGCCATCTCCTGCCCGGGCAGGGTCAGCAGCGGCGTGGCGGTCTGCAGCTCCGTTGCTGTGATCTGCAGCGTGGCGCGGTAGGTCTTGGTGAGATGGTCCGCGTCCTCGTCCGCAAGGGCAAAGGCTGGTGCGGCCAGCGACAGATAGGTGGGCGGCAGGGGAAGGGCCTCGCTTTCCTGCGCAGTGCAGGTGAACAGCAGCAGGCTGCCGCGCGCGGGCAGCTCCAGCGGCAGGCATGCCCCCTTGGCGGTACGCTCGGCCGGGCAGGCGCAGGGCTGGTCGTTCCACAGATCGTACCGGCAAAGCGGAGCATCCACCGGCAGGGTCAGCCGGGTCTTGATGGGGGTGTTGCCCTCGTTGACCAGCAGCCAGCAAGCGCGCCCTTCTTTATTAAAATAGGCGCAGCGCAGCATGGGCTGCGGCGGGTCGCAGCGGCAGTCCGGCTCGAGCGCCGAGACCTCCGGATGCGCAGCGTCCGGGAACAGCGCCTTGTCCCCCAATACGGCGGTGTAGCGGTGCCCGTGTAACCAAAGCGCGCCGTCCTCGACCGTGCAGGCAGGGAAATAGCTTTCGGGAATGTACTGAAAGCCGATCTGCCGCTCAAACAGCGGGCGCACGGTGTCGGGGCAGAGATCGCGGTTGCGGCAAAGCACGGCAACCTCCGCGTGCAGGTCGATATCGGTCATCAGCCAGGACAGCCGCCGCCAGTAGGTGCTCCACGCCTCGTAATGCGCCCACCAGATGCTGTGGGGACCGACATCGGGCGGGCGCTCGTCCTTGCGCTTGCCGCGGATGCTGTAATAAAAGGCGTGCGGGATAAACAGGTTGACCCCGCGCACCGCCAGCCAGTCGGTGTACCACTTGATGTCCCCGCCCGAAAGCTGCCACGGGTTGTCGTCCTTGTTGCAGGCACCAAAGCACTCGTTGGCGTTGCGGCGGCGGTGCATCAGCCGGGCGGCGTCAGCGCTGCACTTGGCCATCGTGGAGTCGATGCCCGCCAAGCCGTCCTTTTCGGGGGCGAGCCAGCGCAGCACCAGATCCTGCCCCGGCACGGCGAAGTATTTTTCTACTTCTATATCATCGCTTTGGTGGGGGTGCCCCATCAGGCCGATGCCGTGCGCCTCGCACCAGCGGGAGAGTGTGCCGTAGTAGACCTCGCCCTCGCGCTGCAAAAGCAGCTTGTGATACAGCCGTGTATCGTCGTTTTCCCTGCCGTCAAACAGGGCGGTGAGGTTGGCGGCGTTGCCGCCCGCATGGCGGAAAATCTCGGCAAAGCCGTGCGTCCACGGGAACATACCGCTGACATTGCGCCCCAAAATACTCGGCTCATCGGTGAAAAAGCCGATGATCGCGGCTCCGAAATACTCTTTCAGTTCCCGATAGTAGGCTTCGTGGGTCAGTTCAATAAAGCGGCTGACGGCCGCAGGGTTCAGAATATCAGCCGTTTTGGGGGCGTTTTTCTCGCCGTCATCCTCGCCCCAGTGCAGCCCGCGCATCGTGCCGCCGCTTTTGCGCACGACCAGCGTGCCGCTTTCCGCCTGTGCCAGCAGTTCGTCCCCCGGCAAAACGGTTTGGGTCAGCGTGATGCCCTCGCTGGCAAGCTCAGGGTGATCCTTTACGACCAGCCCGCTCGCCGAGCCGGAGGGGTACATCCCTTCATCGTACAAAACGATTTTCATATCCAGCGCGGCGGCGGCTTCGACAGCCGTGCGGATATGGGCAAAGTAGCGTTCACCCAGATAGGTGATGTCGGGGCTAAGCCCCATACGCGGGTGCAGCACCACGCCGTAAATGCCGTGGGCGGCAAAGTCCGCCAGCTGGCGGCGCAGCTCCTCAGCGGTCAGCTCGCCGTTCAAAAACCAAAACGGGATGGCGGTAAATTCTCTGGGCGGGTTTTGCAGTTGGGCAAGAAACTTCATTATGCGGCCTCCTGTGCTTCGGCGCGGGCGCAGATGTCCGCCCATGCGTGGGATTTATAGTAGAACAGCATCGCCAGCAGCCCGACAACAAAGCTGAGCGAAACACCCGCCATGGCGTAGCCGCCGTAGCCCAGCCACGCCAGCAGGTAAGACGCCGGGATACGCACACCCCACAGCAGAATGATGTTGACGATGGTGGAATAGCGGATCTCGCCCATGCCGTTGGCAAAGCTCATAATAGCGTTGAAGGCTGCATAGCACCACTGGAACGGCAGCACAACGCGGATATAGCGCACGGCAAAGGCAAGCACGGCCTCGTCCTGCGTAAAAAGCAGCAGCAGAGGGCGGCAGCAGGCCGCCATCAGCAGCCCGCCTGCGAGGGAGAGCAGCCCCGAGGCCGCCGGGAGCAGCCAGCCGCCCCTGCGCAGACGGCTGTAGCTCTGTGAGCCGAGGTTTTGCCCCGCAAACACCGAGGTCGCCTGCGAAAGCGAGGTGACCGTGATGTTGGCCAGCCCGCCGACCTTGCCCGCCACCGAGCAGCCCGCCACAAAAACCGACCCCTGCAGGTTGTACAGCACCTGCAAAAAGACGTGACCGATGGAGTACAGCGCCGAGTTCAGCCCCAGCGGCAGACCGATGCGCACAATCTGGCGCAGGGCTCCGGCATCAAAGCCGCAGGGCAAAACAGGCAGCGCAAGCTCTGTGCAGTGGCGGCGAATGTAAAAAATGCTGCATATCCACGACAAAAACAGTGCAATCGCCGTGGCTGCCGCCACGCCGCCGATGCCAAGGCCGAGCGCGCCGGTAAGCACAAGATCCAGCACAATATTCGCCGCGCAGCTGATAAACAGCAGCAGCAACGAGGACGAGCTGTTGCCTGTGCCGCGCAAAAGACCGGCGTTGAAGTTATAGCCCATGTTGCCCAGAATACCCAGCATCGTGATGCGCAGATACAGCACCGCCCCCGGCATGGCGTCCGCCGGGACCTGCATCAGCCGCAGCATCCACGGACCCAGCAGGAACCCGATGACGGTCAGCGGCAGCGACGCTGCAAACAGCAGCCAGACCGAGGTGCGCACGAGCTTTTGCAGCTGGTCATGGTCGGCGCGGCCGACCGCCTGCGATACGAGGATGGAGATGCCCGAGCCGATGCCCACAAAGACACAGAGCAGAATTTCGAGCGGCTGGGAGCTGGTCGCCACCGATGCCAGCGCCGTAGTGTCGCAGAAATTGCCAATGACGAGCGTGTCCACCGTGCTGTACAGCAGCTGCAGAATATTGCCGGCGCAGATGGGCAGCGCAAACAGCGCCGCGCGCCCCAGCACCGAGCCATGGGTCATATCAACTTGTGCGGATTTTCGGTAAGACGGCATAGCCCTATCCCCCCGGTATGACAGATTTTCTTATCCATATTGTACGAGGAAACCGTGCCGGTTGCAACAATCATTATCCTTTGATTTTTGGATAGATATAAACGATGCTGCGAACAATTTCGGCGGTGCGGTGTAAAAAACAATCACGCCCTTTGCGGCGGCGGGAGGGCGTGCTTTTCCGCCGCTTTGTGCAGGTTCCACAAACAAAGATGGACAAAATCGGTAACATTGACAGCAAGATTTGCCGCAAAAGGGCTTGCCACTGCGGCGCAAAATGTGCTATCGTTAAAATCAAATTCAGTAAAAAGGAAGTAAAATTTGTATGCGGAAGCCTCTGACAAGACAGAACAGCACGCGCGACAAGCGCAGATACTCTGCTTATCAGAACCGTATTTTTTTCTATCTCGTGACCCTTGTCACCGCCCCGCTGCTGCTGTTGGGTGTGCTGTCCAGCGTGGTGTACTACCGGCAGACCGTCACGCGCAGCGATGCCCTGCTGGCCTCGGTGCGGGAGAATGTCGAGACGCAGATGGAAATTGCGCTGAGCAACCTGCGCGCCTACTACAGCGCGGTCGTCAGCGTGGACAATTACCAGACCCTGTGCGAAAAAACTGTGCCGCCGTACAGTGAGTACACCCTTGTGCGCGATATGCAAACCACCATGCGCGGCGGCAATCTCGTGGACAAATATGTCGAGGGGTATACCTACATCAACCTGCGCAATGGGTGGATTTTAAGCAACAACGGCATGTACCGGCTGGCTGATGCCGCCAACCGGGATGAGGTCGCCCACCTGCTGGGCGAGTGGGCGGAGCAGCACGCCGCCATGATGTGGGTCAACCGTACCGACCAGCCCACCCCCGCGCGGGCGGACACACCGCTGAACACGGTGGATCTGACCGGCGAGCTGCTCGTGCTGCGCAGCAGCTCCTACCGTACGGGCAGTTATGCGGTGCTGATCGTCAAGCTGGATCTTTCGCCGCTGTATGAGATGACCGAGAGCTGGCAGACCGGCGGCTACAGCATTGCCGCGCGGGATTTCACCGGCAAGACCGTGCTGAGCACCTCTGACGCGCTGACCGCCCTGCTGGACGCCGACACCCCTGCCGAGGGCGGCTGTGTGCAGGACGGCTGGCGGCTGAACAGCGGCAAGATGGGCGTGAACGGGCTGACCTACTATGCGGCGCTGCCGCAGCGCACGCTGGCGGCTACCGCCGGCATGGTGATTCTGATCGCTTTTGTGCTGGCCGGGGGACTGGTGGCGGTGCTGCTGATCTGCCGCCGATCGACCAGTGTGCTGTACGCCCCTGTGGATGATCTGATGCACGCGGCCAGCGGTGTGTTCGGCCAGCCCGGCAGCGATGAGGAGGAGTTTGCCTATCTGGCCGCCGGTGTCAAGCAGGTGGCCAGGGACAAGCAGGCGATGCAAAGCCTGATGCAGCAGCAAAACCGCCGCCTGCAGCAGAGCTTTGTGGAAAATCTGATCCGCAGCGAGGTCACTGATGAGGCCGCCGGCCACACGATGCAGGAGCTGGGGCTGGCAGCCTGCCCCGCGTATCGGCTGATTGCGCTGGCGCTGGACACCCCGGCGGGCACCTCCGGCCCGGTGCGGGAGACAATGCTGCTGACCGCCATACAGACGATGCCCACCGAGCTGCTGCGCCGCTGCGCGTTCCAGCCCGTGATGCTGAACTTTACCCTGCTGCTGGTCGTGGGCGGCGAGGAGGCTGCTCTGAACGAGGCCTGCCGCGTGGTATATACGGCGGCGGCGCGCAGCATCCGCACCGCGCTGGGGGTCAGCTGCCGCGCGGGCGTCAGCCGCCCCTTCCACAAGCTGCACCACATGCAGCTGGCCGCGCAGGAGGCATGGGAGGCCCTGCGCCTGCCGGAGGCCGATGCCCCCGAGGCAAGCGGGCAGATGCTGTACTACCAGCCGCCCGATGAGCAGTGCGCCCGCAACGGCTATGATACGCTGCTGGAGCATGAGATCACGGCCGCTGTAACCGCCTGCAAGACCAAGGAGGTGCGCCACCTGCTGGAGCGCTTTACCACCAAAATGCTGGAAAAGGACATTCGCGGCTATGAGCGGCAGTTTTACATCCAGCGGCTGGTGGCGGCCATGCTGGCCGTGGCGGAAAACGCCGGGCTTTCGGTCAATCAGGTGCTGGCCGACAGGCAGGCCAACCTGTTTGAGACGATCAGCAGGATATACACCGCCGACCAGATGCAGAATTTCCTGATGGACGAGGTGGCCGTGCCGGTCATGGACCTGCTGACCGAGTTCCGCCAGAGCAGCTCCAGTGAGCTGGTCAAGAATGTGCTGGCGCTGATTAAGCAGACGCGCGGCGACATTACGCTGAACGAGTGCGCCGACCGGCTGAACTATAACCCGAGTTATATCTGGAAGGTGCTGCGCACCGAGAAGGATACCAGCTTCAGCGATCTGGCCAACAATGAAAAGCTGGAGATGGCCAAGGAACTGTTGCTGACCAGCGACATGACGGTCGTGCAGATCGCCGAGACGCTGAACTATTCCAATGTGCAGAATTTTATCCGATTTTTCAGCAAAAAGGTCGGCATGACCCCCGGCAAATACCGCAAGGATTACCAGAACGAGAAGAAGTGAGGGGGATTTCCCTCACCGACAGCAAAGACCGCACCCGATGCGTTTCGGGTGCGGTCTTTGCTGTTATTCGGTTTCTATGCGCAGTACATTGACCTTGTCATCGTACTGGGTGCGGGTGCCGGTGATGTGGGGGATCAGGGCGTTGACCTCCATGACCAGCGCGCCCTCGGCGGTCAGATAGGGCTGGCCGTCCATCAGGTTTTCCTTGCCGTCAACCAGCAGGTGGGTGACGCCGACCTGCGCTGTCACGGTGTGCCCGCCGCTGTGCAGCGTCAGGCAGCCCCCGGCGGCGTTCCAATCATAGCAAAAGGCATCGGGGATAACCGTTTGCAGCCGCTCCAGAATGCAGAGCACCGCGCCCCAAACGCGGCCGTTCTCATTGACGCTGCGCACGCCGCGGGTGTCCGGCTCCTGTCCGTTGACGAGGATCTTGGTGTAGCACTTGTCCTCCGGCTGGTATTTTGCTGCATCGGCCTGCGGGATGGGGACGAACGCATCGCGGTGCTGCGGCGCACAGGCGGCATAGTCCGGCAGGCGGCAGGGCAGCGGTGCGGCTGTCAGCGGTGAGAGGTCGGCGGGCTTGCTCTGCAGCGTGATGACATTGCGGAGACTGCCCATCACGGCGGTCAGGCGGATGGTGCCGGGCGCTGTGCCCGCGCGCAGAAATACACGGTTGGTGCCGCACTCAGCATAGACATGGTTTTGGTGGATGACGCTGTCGTCGTGGCCGTAGCCCGCAAAGCGGCCGCTGTTGTAGCCGCCCAAAAACTGCGCGGGGCCGTCCAGTGTGAAGTCGATGCGCGCATCGCAGAGCGGGCAGACCCGCCCGGCGCTGTCCTGCACGACAATATCGACATAGGCGATGTCGGCTCCGTCGGCGGCAAGGCCGCCCGGTGCGGTGTGCAGCGTCAGCTGCAGGGCGGCGGGGCTGTCGGCGGTTTCCAGCCGGTCAGACGCGGCGGGCGTGCCGTCATAGCCGTAGCCCACGGCCTCGACCCAGCCGGACTGGGTCACATCCACGCCGGGGAAGGCGAACACAAAGGTATTCTGCGGCTTGTCGCACCGCCCGACACGGCGCCCGTTGACGAGCAGCTCGACCGCGGCAACAGGGTAGCTTGCCACCACATACACCGTCTTATGGTGCGGGTCGCGGGTGTGCCAGATGCCGGTGCCCTCCCAATAGGTGCCGTTAAAGCGCTTTTCTTCATAGCGATAGTTGGCAGCGGTGGGGGCGGGGTAGTTCCAGTGGCCGATGATCTTGACGGCGGGGGTCTCGCTCTGCATAACGCGGAAGCAGTCAAAGCTCTGCTTTTTGGTTCGGCAGGGATCGACGCGGCCGCTCATGCGGGCGTTTTCGCTGTAGGACTGGCGGCCATGCTGGGCAGAGTCCGTCCAGCAGAGCGCCGCACAGGCGCTGTAGTAGTTCTTGCCGGAGGCACCGCCCATCCGATCGTTGAAAAACTCGGCGTAGCCGCGCGCGTTTTCAAGCGCGAGCTCCTCACTGGTAAGGTCGTAGAAGTCGTACCCAACAGCTTTTTTGCCGCCCTTGCCGACCCAGCGGTTGCGGTAGTCGAAATCCGGCGGGGTGAAGTCGTCCCAGATGCGGCGGGGGGCCTCCTCGCGGCTGTACTCAGTCTCGGTGACGGGGCCGTGCTGCGACAAAAAGCGGGCGGCGTGGCGGTTCAGCATCGTGCCGACATACTCGCTCTCGTTGACGACCTCCTCGGTGTTCAGGGTGCGGCAGCCCATAAAACGCCCGCCGTGGGGGTCCAGCCGCTGCTTGAGCAGCCGCATCTCCCGCATGTGCTCGCGGGAGATCGAGTTGTTGCCAGCCTCCCAGAACACAATGGACGGGTGGTTGCGGAAGGCGATGATGACATCGCGCATCAGCTCTACGCGCTGGTCCCACTGGCGGCCGAAGCTCTCCTTCTCCTTATCACCGGCAGGCTGGGTGCAGACGATGCCGCAGCGGTCAAACGCGCGGACATCGGCGGGGCTGCCCGCTACATGCATAAAGCGGATGTGGTTGGCGTTGCTCTCGCGGATGAGGGCGGCGTCCTCATCGTGCAGCCACTCGGGCGCAATGCCGATGGCCGCCCACTCGTTGGCGGCGCGCTGGGCGTAGCCACGCAGCCACTGCACCGCGCCGTTGATGCGCAGGCCCCGGTCCTTGTCGTAGCTTACGGTGCGGAAGCCGGTCGTCAGTTGCTGGGTGTCGGCCTTTTCGCCGTTTACAAACAGCTCGGCCTCCACGGTGTAGAGGTAGGGGTCATCAATGCTCCAGAAGCGCAGCGGCAGGGTGTCGGCCCCGGCGTGCAGCACGGTGACCGCCATGGAATCCGTAGCGGTCGGTGCGGGCAGGCTTTCGTCCTCCACGGGGCAGTAATGCCCGGGCACAGCCTCATCGGGGATATAGGCGTCCGCCGGGGTGATGCTCAGCGGCGGTACGGCGCGGCCCGTGGGGGCTGCGGTGGCCGGGGTGCCGTCAAAGATGGCGGCAACGCTGCCGTCCGGGCGGCGCAGCGTGATGCGCAGCTGGGCGGAAACGGGGACTTTGCCCTCGTTGCGGACCTCGGCCTCGACCCGAATATCCGCCGTGGCGTTGTCCAAATCAAAATTCCGGCCGTAGACATAGAGGCCCTTGGTCTGCAAATTGGAGTAGAGCGGCAGCGTGAGATAGACATCGGGCTTGAAAAACACCTGCACGGGGCGGGTGATGCCGCCGACCGAGGGATTGAAGTCGTTGCAGTTCCAGAAAAAGGGGACGCCCACGTGGTCGGCGGGGACGGCCTGCTCCTGCGGAAAGAGATAGCTGCCGGGGACAGCATCGGGCTTGTTGGGGGTCTCGGCAATGCAGAACGGCGCGCTGCGGGTGGCGGTGTTGTCGGTCGCAATAGCGATGAGGTTCGGCGCATCGTACCGCACATAGGGGGTGATGTCAAAGCCGAACGGCGCAACGCCGGCCTCATAGTAACCGGCCAGCGTGCCGTTTACATAGAGGTAGCAGGTCTGGCGCAGCCCCTCAAACGCAAGCAGCACCTTGTGGTTTTTGTGCCGCGCCGGAATGGTGAGCGTGTTGCGGTAGAAGGCCGCCGTGCGGCGCTGGCCGCTGCCGCCGTCCTGAATGCGGTCACGGAACAGATCCTCGTCATTGAAGGTGTGGGGCAGCGTGACGGGCTGCCAGCCGGTTTCCCGGTAGTCGGCCTCGTAAAAGGCGTGTCCCTCGGCGTCCCGGTGGGCGTCAACGGCCTTTGCCATGGGGAAGGCATCTGCCCGCAAAAAGTGCCAGCCGTGGTGGAAATAAAAGCTTTCGCCTTGCAGTGTAGACATAGCGTTTTCTCCTTGTTGGATGTGCTGTATACAGTTGCAGGCCCGCGATCTTATCTTTATCATACGCGCTGCCGCGGCGAAAAACAAGTGTCATTTGATGGGCAGAAGGTTTTGAAAGCGCGGTGCAGCGATAAATATCAGGATATGGAAACAGAGCCTGTTTGCTGGCAGCAGGGCGGCGTGAGCAAACCCCGCCGGCAAAGCGGGGCAGTCAGGGCAAGGCTGTGCGGTAAAGCTTTTGCAGCCGTAAGGCTGCAGCAGGGGCAAGAACGCTCTTTGTTAAAATGCACAAAACAGATAGGCGTTGTGTATAAAATATTCACAATTTCAACCCGAAACAGCAAACGATAGTGCCGGTAGATACAATGATTGTTTTGTGTGTCATCTGCATACATAATTGCGCTATACCGTGAAATATAATGAAAATTTTCGCGTGTTTTTGATTGTAGCCAAATCCGCAGAGCAAGGGATACAATGGAATCAACGAAACAGCCGCCGCCGGATGACGAGGGCCCGCGATCCCGACCAAAGCACCGAGGCCGCCGGCTGATGAGAACACAAAGCAAGGAGGAAACGCTTATGGCACAAACCACTGCGGTCAAGCAGAGCAAGGCCAATGCCCGCGCCCAGAAACAGCTGGGCCACAACACATGGCGCAAGGCGTTCATGCAGCACTACTGGTTATATATCATGATGCTGCCGGCGCTGCTCTACATGATCATCTTTAATTACCTGCCGATGACGGGCCTGTATATGGCATTTACCGATTTCAGCCCCTTCAACGGTGACACGATTCTGGAATGTGTGTTCGGCAGCCCCTTTGCCGGGCTGAAGTACTTTAAAAAGCTCTTCACCGGCCCGGACTTCTGGACGCTGTTCCGCAACACGCTGTCCATCTCGCTGGCCAACCTTTTCTTCGCCTTCCCGGCACCCATCATTCTGGCGCTGATCTTAAATGAGCTGCGCTGCAAATGGTTCAAGCGCACGGCGCAGACGCTGGTCTATATCCCCCACTTTGTCTCCATCGTCATTGTGGCGGCGCTGACCTTCCAGATGTTCTCCACCACGGACGGCGCCATCTACCATATGCTGACCCAGATCTTCGGCGCGAATGCACCCGACCTGCTCAGCGACCCCAAGCTCTTCCCCGCGCTGATCGTCGGCCAGAATATCTGGAAGGAGACCGGCTACGGCACCATCATCTATCTGGCGGCGCTGTCCAGCGTGGATGTGCAGCTGTATGAGGCTGCCAAGATCGACGGCGCAGGCCGTTGGCAGCTGATGTGGCATGTCACGCTGCCCGCCATCCGCGGCACCATTGTCCTGATGCTGATCATGAAGGTCGGCCAGCTTCTGAACACCAGCTACGAGCAGATCTTCCTGATGCAGAACTCGATGAACCGCGCAGCCTCCGATGTGTTTGACACCTATGTCTACACCAAGGGCATTACGGGCGGCCAGTACTCGCTGGCAACCGCCACCGGCCTGTTCAAGTCCACCATCAGTATGCTGATGGTCGTCACCGCCAATAAGATCGCCAAGCTGTGCGGCGAGTCCGGCCTGTACTAAAGAAGGGAGCTGTGCTACAATGACAATGCCCTTTACCCATAAGAAAGACGAGGTGCGCGCCACCGGCACGCTGGAGGCCCGCACCCCCGGCGATCAGGCTGTACAGGTTCTTTTGTATGTCATCATTGCGCTGGTGGCGCTGGCCTGTGTGCTGCCCTTCATCTATGTGGTGGCCGGCTCCTTTGCGACCGAGCGCGAGCTGACCGAGCGTCCCTTCTTCCTGATCCCGCAGGATGTATCGCTGAACGCCTACCAGTACATCCTCAAGCAGGGCGATGTGTTCCGCGGACTGAAAAATTCGGTGATCGTCACCGTGATCGGCACGCTGATCAATATGTTCGTCTCCTGCACGATCGCCTACCCGCTGTCCCGCCCCTACCTCAAGGGCCGCAACGGCTTTATCAATATGGTCATCGTCACGATGCTGTTCACCGGCGGCATGGTCCCCGCCTACATTATGGTGGTCAATGTGCTGCATCTGGGCAACACCTACTGGGCACTCTGGCTGCCCACGGCGATGAGCGCCTTCAACATGATCATCATCAAGAACTACTTCCAGGGTATCCCCATGGAGCTGGAGGAGGCCGCCATCATTGACGGCTCCAACGATCTGATCACCTTCGTGCGCATCATCCTGCCGCTGTCCGCGCCGGTGCTGGCCTCGGTCAGCCTGTTCTACGCGGTCAGCCACTGGAACAGCTACTTCAATGCGATGCTGTACATCAACAACTCCGACATGGAGGTCATCACCATCGTGCTGCGGCGTCTGGTGTTCCTGACCACCCAGGTAGCCGAGGATTCCACCTTTGACTGGGGCGCGGCCGGTATGCCGCCCATCAAGGCTGTCAAGATGGCCACCACGGTGCTGTCTACCCTGCCGATCCTCTGCATCTATCCGTTTGTGCAGAAGTTCTTTACCCAAGGTGTCATGGTCGGCTCGGTCAAGGGCTGATACCAAGCAATACAACCACTTTTATACAAAAAGGAGAAAAACGAAAATGAAAAAGGCACTTGCCCTCTCTATGGCGCTGGCGATGTCCGCCGCCATGCTCGCAGGCTGCGGCGGCTCCGCCTCCGACAGCACCTCCGCTTCCGACGCTGCTTCCTCTGCGGATAGCGCTGCCTCCGGCACCCCCACCGTCAGCTTTATGATCCCCGACTTCACCGGTCATGTGCTGAGCAATGAACATTCCGATGAGGTCATCGCCAAGTACGAGGCCTACACCGGCACCCATGTCGAGTGGCGCACCGAGGCCAATGATACCTACAGCGAGAAGTTCGGCCTGACCCTGATGGACAAGGACAACATGCCGATGATCCTGACCGCCACCAAGACGCTGGATCAGAACGCCAATGCAGCCGATGCTGCCAAACGCGGCGCCTTCTGGGATCTGACCGAGTACCTGCAGGACAGCGAGGCATACCCCAACCTGTCCCAGATCAGCCCCGATGTTCTGAAGGGCCTGACCGTGGACGGCCAGATCATCGGTATCCCCCGCTCCCGCGCCATCGGCCGCAACGGTCTGGGCTACCGCACCGACTGGGCCGAGGCCGTGGGCATCACCGAGGCCCCCAAGACGGTCGAGGATGTCTATGACATGCTCTATAAGTTCACCTATGACGATCCGGACGGCAACGGTGCCAACGACACCTACGGTCTGGAAATGTGCAAATACACCGGCCCGTGGGATATTATCCAGACATGGTTCGGCTGCGGCAACGGCTGGGTCGAGCAGGACGGCAAGCTGGTTCCCGTACACCAGACCGCTGAGTATAAAGAAGCGCTGGACTGGATGCGCAAGATCTACGCCGACGGTCTGGTCCGCCCCGACTGGGCGACTGTGGACACTGCCAACTTCCAGGTTGACACCCAGAAGGGCGTCACCGGCGTCTTTGTCGACACGATGGACGGCAGCAAGCGCATCTGGAAATACTTTGAGGACAACGCCGTTGCCGATGTGAACGATGCCTCCAAGATTGCCACCATGACCTCTGTCGGTCCCATCAACGGTCACACCCTTGCCACCACCGGCTACAACGGCTTCTACCTCATCACCAAGTCCGGCGCCAAGACCGAGGAGGATGTCAAGGCCTGCCTGCACTTCCTTGACAAGATGTGCGACCCCGAGATGATGGCCCTGGCCGACTACGGCCTGAAGGACATCTGCTATGACATCAACGCCGACGGCAAGATTGTTCCCAACGGCAAGTACGACACCACCAACTGCCCGCACGCAGGTCTGAATCAGGCTGTGCCCTATGTCCCCTACCTGACTGAGCAGAACCCCGATTACCAGCTGGAAAAGGCTGACTATCAGCTGGCTTACGAGGAGAGCATTGCCAACAATGTGCAGTATGCCGTGTTCAACCCCGCGCTGGGCTACCTGACCCAGTCCGACACCTACGCCGAGTGCGGCAACGACCTTGTCCAGATTCTGGACGACGCCCGCACCCAGTATATCTGCGGCCAGATCGACGAGGCCGGTCTGCAGGCTGCCTTCGACCAGTGGAATGCCCGCGGCGGCACGCAGGTCATTGAGGAAGTCAACGCCCTGTACGCAGCAGATAAAGCCTAATTGAATGTGAGCGCTGCAGCGGATGTTGCGGCGCTCTTTTATGATGGAGGGAAAGTCCATGCAAATCTCTGTGCGCAGCCAGACGGCTGCCCAAACCACCCTTAGCTGGCAGCCGGTGGCCGGGGCCGCCCGCTACCGCATTTTGTGGAGCGACCGCCCTGGCGAGACCGTGCGGTTCAAAACGGCGGGCGAGAGCGGGGAAAGCCTTTTCACCTTCTGCCGCTCGACGCATATCCCCTATTACATCAAGGTGCAGGCGCTGGCAGAAAACGGAGCCCTGCTGGAGGAAAGCACACCCGTGCAGACCCCCGTGGGCCGCGTCCTGCAGCAGCAGCTGGAGGCGCTGTCCCGCGGTTTGGTAGCTGTCACGGCAAACACCGGCGTGTTTATCAGCTGGCGGCTCTTTAAAAGCGAGGTCACCGGCCACAACGCCACCGGCCTGACCGGCACCGACTTTGTGCTCTATAAAAACGGAGTCAGGCTGGCCACCGTGACCGACAGCACAAACTATCTGGACGCGCAGGGCACAAGCGGGGATAGCTACGCCGTGGCCCCGCTGGTAAACGGCGTAGAAGGGCCCGCCTGCAGGGGCGTAAAGCCGTGGCAGAAGGGGTACTATGAGCTGCCCCTGCAAAAGCCGGCGGACGGCGTGACCCCGGCGGGGGAGCCCTTTGCCTACCATGCCAACGATATGAGTGTGGGTGATATTGACAACGACGGCGAGTACGAGTATTTTGTAAAATGGGATCCTGACAACTCCCACGATGTGTCGATCAAGGGCTACACCGGGCGGTGCTTTATCGACTGCTATAAGCTGGACGGCACGCTGGTCTGGCGGCTGGACATGGGGCAGAACATCCGCGCCGGAGCGCACTACACCCAGTTTATGGTGTACGACTTCAACGGGGACGGCAGGGCCGAGATGGCTGTCAAGACCGCGCCCGGCACCGTGATGACCCGCTTTGCGCCGGACGGCACCGTGCTGTCCCGTCAGTATATCACGATGCCGCAGAAGGATCTGGACGCCGGGTACAGCCACGCAGATAACTATGTCTGCACGGCGCAGGATTACCGCCTGCATATGGCCGAGGTATTCCGCCGCTGGCACACCCACCCCGAGGTCGTAAACGGCCGCTGGCCCGCCACGGTGGAGCAGTGTTTCGGCCTTGCGCCGCAGTACGCCTACCCCCTGTGCGAGGCCGATGCCCTTGCGCTGGCCGACTATTTCCTTGATGTGTATGCGCCGAGCCGCAGCCCTAAAAACGAGCTGCGCAAGTTCGAGGGCTTTGTCTATGACGGCCCCGAGTACCTGACGATGTTCGGCGGGGACGGCGCCGAGCTGGACACGATCGACTACCCTTACCCCCGCGTGGATGACGGCCTTTTGTGGGGCGATTATGCAATGCCCCGCATCGAGCCGTGCAACCGCGTGGACCGCTTTAACGCCGGGGTGGCCTATCTGGACGGCGAGCGCCCCTATCTGATTGCCTGCCGCGGTTACTACACCCGCGCCACGCTGGCGGCCTACGACTTTTTTGAGAACCGCTTTCACAAGGTGTGGGGCATCGACTCCGGCTTTGTGCCGATGGCGAACCCCTTCAACGACAGCGGCTGCCACCTTGCTGTCGGCACCGACCCTGTGTACGGCGTTCTGGCCGGGCAGGGCAACCACAGTATTTCGACTGCTGACATTGATGGGGACGGCTGCATGGAAATTGTGTACGGCGCAGCAGCCATCGACCATGACGGAAGCCTGCTCTACTCCAAATACGGCACCCTGCCGGACGGCAGGACCCGCGCCAAATTCGGCCACGGCGATGCGATGCATGTGGCTGACATCGACCCAGACAGCCCCGGTCTGGAGATATTCAATGTGTACGAGGAGGGTGAGCGCGCCCCCTACGGCTGGGCACTGCGCGATGCCGAGACCGGCGATGTCCGCTTTGGCGAATACGCCGAGGAGGATCTGGGCCGCTGCATGATCGGCAAAATCGACCCGAACACCCGCGGCTTGCAGGTCTGGGTCAAGGGTGTGTACGATGTAAACGGCCGCACGCTGGAGCTGCCCACCCCCGGCACCAACATGAAAATCTACTGGGCGGGCGATCTTTCGACCCAGATCACCGACGGCGCGGACTATCTGCACGGCGATCAATACGGAGTCATTAACGATCTGACCCACGGCGTCATGCTGCAGCCCGCGGGCACCGCCACCAACAACGGCACCAAGGGCAACCCCTGTCTGGTGGCGGACGTGCTGGGTGATTTCCGCGAGGAGCTGCTGGTGCGCACGGCGGACGACACCGCCATCCGCATCTACACCACCACCGATCTTACCCCCCACAAGCTGTTTACCCTGATGCACGATGCGCAGTACCGCTGCGGCGTGGCATGGCAGAACAACTGCTACAACCAGCCGTGCTACCCGTCCTTCTACTATGCAGGCGACATGGATTTTGCCAATGTGCTGCCGCAGCTGAACGCCAAGCCCACCCTGTGGATGGCGGGCGATTCCATCATGCAGAGCTACGCCCCCGAGGACAAGCCGGTGACAGGCTGGGGCGAGATGCTCCACACGCTGGCGCAGGGGGATGCTGTATGCTGCGCTGCCCACCGCGCGGACTGCCCCTTCCCGCAGGAGATGCGCTACGAGCTGCCGGGCCTTGTCATTGACAACTGCGCCATGGCGGGCCGCAGCAGCAAGACCTTCCGCGAGGAGGCCTGCTGTCGCCTTCGGATTTCGGTATCGTCGCGGTGGCTACCGTTATCATCACCTTTTTCAGCATCTTCA
>OGYM01000778.1_pt1 | contig 24311 bp, 19 predicted proteins | sample 1576491 | NCBI WGS metagenome assembly OGYM01 (sample SAMEA3541515, study PRJEB24748) | human gut metagenome | biome: human gut; feature: human-associated habitat; material: faeces | place: China | collected 2012 | reverse complement strand
ATCCGTAGGCGCATTGGAATGTCACGCCACATTGAATTACAATCTGGCGAATAAGCTCCGATTTGGGTGACGCTGTTTCGGGTAGCTGTTCGTAATGCTCCGGCAATGTTGGCCCGTCGTTATGACATTTGGATGTCATTATTACGTCTTTTCCTTGTCCTTTCATTGTGGTTGTCAATATTAAAATCTATATTTGCATCGTTGATTCTGTTATCAATAGCACAAATATAGAACTAACGGTTCACACAGCCAAATAATAATAGAACTATTTTTTCACTTTTAGCGAAAAATATTTTCACGCCATATTCATATGACTAAAACAGAACGATTTAATAAGGCCGTAGAATACTTGCTGGAAAACAGGAAGATTTATAACCGTAGCGATTTGGCGGGTATTCTCAATAAACACAAGAGTTATATTTCGGAGGTGTCGAACGGTAAACGTGATTTGAGTGAACAATTCGTTCTGTCCTTGTGCTCCAAATTCCCGGAATTGAACGCAAGTTGGTTGATGGCAGAGGAGGGCGCAATGGTAATTGACGCCGATTCGCTCGAACAATTCCTCACGGAGCAGGATAAGCAAATTGCCACGCAACAACAAACTATTCAAGACCTTTCATCAACGGTGAAAAGCTTATCCGAAACCATTGCCGAACAACAGCGCACTATTGTTCGGCTACAAGGCGAAAAGGATACGTTGGAAAAAAAGATGGCAGAGGGGAATATCTCTGCCAAATCTGCACCAACTTCTGGTGTAGTAAAAACCCCAAGACCATAATTTGCCCAAGGGATAAGTCATGTTAGACAAAACCAATCTGGAAATAAAACAGCGATTTTACGAAGCTTTCGACAAGCTTGCGGAGATTGGTATGCTACAAAGCAAAACGGCATTTTATGCTGAATACAATGTTGATAAAAACAACTTCAACAACGCCCGACATATGGATAATAGGCGTATTGACGTTCGGTTGCTTGGAATTATAGTTGAAAAATACAATGTTTCGGCCTATTGGCTGCTGACCGGAAATGGCAAAATGTTCGGTAATAAATGATAAGTTTTTACCTCATAAACCTCAAACGGAGCACATCCGCAATCGGCATTCTGGTTTCTTTCCGGGGTGCGAAATACCGACGTTCTGTTGGCGAATCCATCCCGGTGAAGTATTGGAATAAAACGAAGAAACGGGCAAAAGTCACTTCCGAATTCACCTACGGCAACAGCATCAATGACACCCTTGATAAATGGGACGCTGCGGCCCTGCGCACGCTTTCATTCTTCAAAGAATATTACAATCCGCCCACCCCGGCCTCATTTTTCGCCCAACTTGACAAGGAATATTACAAGAATGAGAAAGAGGAACCGCAGCCGATGCCGTTCACGGATTATATGCGGGTTTATATTGACCGCTATGAAAAAGTCCGTACAGGCATCACCATCCGCAAATACAATACGGCGCTGAATAAATTGCTGGAATACGAAAAATCATGCGGTAAAAAATTGCTATTCGAGGACATTGACATTGATTTCTACAACAATTTTCAATTCTGGTTCTATGAGCAAGGATATGCCGATAATTATTTCGGAAGCGTCATCAAAGTAATCAAGCAGACATTTACCGAAGCGCGCCGTGTGGACAAATTGCATACCTGCGACGGAATTGAACATAAAGATTTCATCACCGTGTCGGCAGAATCCGACAACGTGTATTTCAATGAGGATGAATTGTTAAAAATTCACCGATTGAATCTAACCCCTGAATTAATAGCCGAGAATTACCCGAAATTGACACCGCGTCGAATCTTACAAAAAATAAAGAGCTTACACCGGGTAAGACAACGGTTTTTGATTGGTTCATATACCGGACTACGTGTGTCTGATTTCGCCCGACTGGGTGATATGAATATTGGGGAATATATACGCATCAATGCGTTAAAAACCAAATCCAATACCGTCATCCCAATCCATCCGGTCGTTGCCGAAATCTTGGATGCAGGATTCGATGCCAGCATTTCTGTGTCCGACCAAAAAATAAACAGCCACGTCAAAGAATTGGCGCGGCTGGCTGGAATAAAAGAAAAAGTATTGTTGAATCGGCATATCGGGGGAAAGGTGGTTGAGATATACAAAGAGAAATGCGACCTCGTAAGTACCCATACGGCCCGACGGTCGTTCGCTACGAACGCATATAAAGCCGGAGTGCCGACTATCGCCATTATGAAGATAACCGGGCACAAAAAGGAATCGACTTTTTTGAAATATATAAAGATTTCCGCCGAAGAAAATGCCGAAATGCTGAAAAATCATCCGTTCTTTACCGGGAACGCCGAAGTTGAGGCCAAATAGTAGGTGCATGACCTCGTGCATGACCTATTATTTCCTACAAGATTCCCGACATTGTTTTATTTTGCACGCTTGGTAGATATAATGCCTTGTAAATCTTGTGCAATGATGGTTATTGTAGGAAAATACTGCGTCCGGCTCCGGGTACTTTTTAGAAATGCCAATGATTTGATAGTCAAATCATTGGCATTTCTGGTTGTCTTGAATTGGGCAAATATTGGGCACTTTCTGCGTCTGCCGTGAAAATTTTCTCTTTTTCGAAATACAAAATCAACAGAAATCTGTCTGCGGAAACCGGAGTATTGCGTTGTTATGGCAGACAACGTGCTACTAATCTCTATTTTTCCGGTTCTCGCAGACAGATGTGAAAGAACGGCGGCGGGATTTAAATGCAGGAATGTTTGCAATGGTTCACCGCGATCAAAGGACCCGCCGCCGTATAGCATTTATTTCTTTTTACCCCACTTGGGGCGTATGTCGAGGAAAATCTCGAAATTCAAGCGCGGCATGGGACGGGCCAGCACCGAAAGGTACTCTTCATTGAGCAGGTTTTTAACCGCTGCCTTGACTGAAAAATCGGCCCATGGCACAGCGAAGAGCTTTTCGACCGACATATCGTTCATAAAATATGGAGGTACGTATCCTGAGATTGTGTAGTCGTTGCTCGACATGGTGAAGCGTTCGCTATACCAACACCATTTGTAAAGCAATCGCCAGCTTTTCCATGCCAGCCGCGCCGTTACCGACGCCGAGAACTCCGGCACATAGACCAGTTGTTTGCCGATCGACTCGTCGCCCTTGCTCATCGGCTCGCTCTCGTTGATCGAGGGCGTCCACGAAAAATTGCCGTCGGCACCGATTTGCCAGTCGCGGTTCCAGGTCCGATCGAAACCCGCCTTCAATTCCACTCCGTAGGCATGTACTTTTTTGAGGTTCTTCGGCGTCCAGAAATCCTGCTTGCCGCCCAGCGGTATCCACAGAATCCAGTCGTCGATGTAGGAATCGAACCACGTCGCCTCGCCGTGAACCGCGTACCGCCCCTCTTTGGCGAAGGCAAACGATATGCCTCCGTCGTAGGTGAAACCGTGTTCGGGTCGCAGATCGGGATTGCCGCCCGGTTGGAAATAGAGGTCGTTGAGCGTCGGGAAACGGTAGTTGCGCGAAATGGATGCTTTGGCCCGGATGTTTCCGGCCTTCGAGAGCAGGTAGTCGGTGTAGAATGCCGGAATCAGCGGCGTCCAGTCCTTGCCGTACATATCTTCACGCAATGCCAGTGAAAGGCCGAGCCGTTCTGTCGGTGTCCACTTCGCGGTTAGGTAGGTCGATAACTCCATGCGGGCCTTGTCGTAACCGACCACCGCCTTGTCGCCCTGTTGGGTGATGATGTTACGATCCTGATTCTCCACAAAATGCTGGTGCAGGGCGATGTCGGCCGAGAAAAGCCATTTTTTACCGGCGTAAAATTCGCCGTTGCCCGATGCGAAAAGCGTGTTTACCCTGCTGCGCGAAGTAATCATGTAAGCCCATTCGCCGTTACCTTTGTCGCGGGCGTAGTCGTAGCCGAGCCATGTGTAGATGTAACCGGCTTTTGCTCCGACCTTGAATGTCGGCCGCAGATGATCCCATGAGAGCACGCTGCGCAGGGTGCGTTCGCGCTGCTGGTGCAGAATATCCTTCGGATTGCCGTAATCGACGGTTGTTTGTGAAAGGCCGCGCTTGGAGGTGAGAAACCAGGCGTTCAGTCCGAAACGGTCGCCCTTGCCGGTATTGTAATAGACCTCCTGCAAGGCGTGAAAGTCGTGGAAATCGCCGTCACGGTGGGTTTCGATGGGATGGTAGGTGTCGATGATATTTTTATCGTCGTCGTAGACATTTTCGTTTTTGTCGCGGTTGCGGTACTTGAATTCGTTGGGCGACGAGGAGTAGACCACGCGCGTCGAGGTCTGCCAATGGTCGTCGCCGTAGGTCAGCCGCAGAAATTCGTCCGTCGTCCAGAACGACCCGATTCCCTGTATATACTGCATCTTGAATCCGCGTGTGTCGGCGGGTTTGGTCGCCAGTGTGATTGCGCCGCCCAGACCGCCGCCCACGACATTGAGCGACGAGGTGCCGTGCAGCAGCGTTGCGTCGTCCACGAAATAGGACGGGATCATCGAAAAATCGGTCATGCCCAGCATAGGGGAGTTGATACGCATGCCGTTCCACATCACCTGCGTATGCGATGCCGCCGTGCCGCGAAATGCCACGGTAGAAAGCGTGGCCCGGCCGTATTGTTTGATGAAAATCGCCGTATTGAACGTCAGCACGTCGGCCATCGACAACGCGATGTTCTCGTGCAGGACGAGGGTGTCCAGTTGTGTTTTCTGTACGCCGATCTCCTTCATCGGGCGGATACCCGTAACACCGATCTCACGAATAGGCATCACCAGCGATGGGTTGTTGTTCCACCAGCCGTTGCCGTTCGTTTTTTCCTGTGCTATGCCCATACAGATATGACATAAACCGATAAGAACGAGTAATAGTTTTTTCATTGTTGCATGTCGGTTTAATACCAGCAAAAGGCTCCGGGAATAATGCCTACCCGGAATTCGTCGAGCAGCTCTCCTTCGGGCGAATAGCGATAGACGATCCCTTTCTGTTGGTAGTCGATGGCGTCGGCCACATATACTTCCGATGTGTTCGGGTCGATGGACAGGCCGTAGAATTTCGTCTGCTTGTATTTGAGGAACGGCCGCACGGGGACGTGATCGGCCACCACCGGCATACGCCAGATGTCGTTGTTGATGAAGTAGAGCGTGTCGCGTCCGCCGTTGAGCTGCACCTCCGAGGGCCAGTCGCCGAATTTGAATTTGAACTGTTTCTCGATCCTGAAAGTTGCGGCGTCGATGCGGTAGAGTGAGGGTGCCTCGTGGCCGTAGGGACTGCCCGCATAACCGCCGTCGGTGATTGTCCACATCTTGTCGTATTTATCCATCACCAGCGACGTGGGCTGGATGCCGACGACCAGTTCATCGACCACTTTATCCGTTTCGGTGTCGATCTTCAGCAGCCGGTTCTGATAAGACCAGCAGTTCACATAGACGTATTTGTCGTATTGCACCATCTGTTCGGTCGAACCGGTTTCCATCGTCATACCCGGGCAGTCGATGTATCCCGTAATCTCGAACCGCTTGGGGTTGACAATGAAAATGCGATTGTCCCAGATCTGTGTGACATAGGCTTTTTCGTCCGACAGAAAATGGATATACCGCGGCGAGGTGAGGTTCGTGATGCGTCCGACTTCTTTGAAGGTCACGGGGTCGATGGCAAAAATCACATGCGAATTATTCACGACGATCCAGCCCAGCCCGCCGTACATTGTCATCGACTGTGCCACGTCGCCCAGCTTCTGATCGTTGGCACGGACGAATACCTCGTTGTCGATCTCACGGGTTTGCGTGTCGTAGAACGAGAGCGTGGCATTACCGTATTGAAAATTTCCCTCATTGGTGATGAACAGTCCGTGTCCCACCTCGGGGCGGACTACGATCTCCTTACCGAGATCGTAGTCCCACTTCATGCAGGCGGTGAAAATAGCACAACAGCCTGCGGCGATGAGTATAAATCGGTTTATCCTACGGCCTGACATACTCTCCTGCGGTCATTTGCTCCCAGGTCGGATTATAACCGTTGCCCGAGACATTCCACCTGTCGGCCGAAAGTGACGGCAGTGCATTCTTCAGTCCGGAAAAATCGGTCATCTTGCCCCAATATTTGATATCCACCGAACCGATCTCGGCGACGCCCGCGAAGTCGGCCATGCCTGTCAGCTGCATTTGGCTGGCCGCACCGGAGTAGCTTCCGCCCCAGAATTTGAATGTCCCGATCTTGCGCAGCAAGGGTAATTCGAGATCGCCTTCATTGACATACTGCATATAGCTCGTGTCCCACTTGTCCGTAACTTCAGTAAGTTTCGGGGCGCTGAGTTTTTTGAGGTACGAACAACTGCTCATCTGAAATGTTCCGATCCGCTCCAGATCGGGAAATGAAACAGTTGTCTGAGCGTTGGCTTTGCCGCCCGATTGCGAATAGGTACCGATGGATTTAATGCCGGGGAAGGTAATCAGGTCGTTCTGTGTATAATTGGAAACGCTGAGTTTTCCCGAGATGGTTTCTGCTCCTTCGAGCGCGGTGAAGTCGCACAGTTTCGAACCGCCGTTCAGCGACAGGTCGCCCAGTGCATTTTTCTGAACCCTGACTTTTGCCAATTTGTAACAGGCGATCAGTTCGACCTTCGGGAGCGATTTCACGCCCGACAGGTCGAGCGACGGCAGCAGGTTCAACTGGTAAAAATAGATGTTTTCGCAGGCCGAGAGCCGGGGTATGGAGAGTGTTTCGATCAGAGAAAGGTATCGCAGGTAGAACTGTCCTCCGATGGTTTCGAGCGCGGGCAGTTCGAGCCGGTCGCTTGAAAATTTCGTGTCGATCTTAAAATCCGCACGCACTTCTTCGAGCGACGAAAGGTCGATGCTGGAAAGCATGGCCGCAGAGCTGCTGTCCGAGAGCGAGAACGAGGCCAGCGACGGAACTTTCGGCATTGCGAATGTGGTTGCGGCCGTCAGGTAGTTCCAGGTAAATGCTCCGCCCAGATGCACCAGTTCCGGCATATTGAGTACTTTGAGCTGTGTCAGGTAAGTCAGCGTGCAGTTGCCGCCGATGGATGCGATCTTTGGAAGCTCCAATAACTGCAATTCGCCGAGATACTGGAGCGACAGCGAACCCGTTACTTTTTCGAGCGACGAGAGTCCGAGTGCGGCCAGGGCCTTGTTTCCGGTCGAGGCGTTTGTGCCGGAGAGGATCGTCAGGTCGCCCGTACACTCCTTCAGTGCCGGAACATTGAATACGGAGAGTTTGGCTGCATTGATATAGATTGTTCCCGTCGATATGAGTTTCGGCAGGTCGAGTTTAACGACCGTATTGCCGTTTACCGAGAGTTGTCCGAGCGATTCGAGGGCGGGCAGTGCCACGTCGAAATCCTGGGCGGTCGCAAGCGGCGTGGTGGTCGTTCCCAACACCAGGCCGCCTGCCGAACGCAGGTTGTCGAACCCGGTGAGTTTTTCCCCGGCGAACGAGTTGCCTACGACGATGTTGTAGCGCACGTCGGTCAGTCCGGCCAGCGGCGTAAGGTCGGTCACGGGATCGTCGTTATCCGAAAAATCGCCGATCGTGAGGTTTCCCTCGATCACCGTCGCCCCCGTTGCGGCGAACGCTTCGACATCGGCCTGTGTCAGCAGCACGACGCTGCCGGCCGTAACGTCGTTACGCTCCACCGTGTAGGCGTAGTCGCGCAGGGCCTGGTTGTAAGCCATGACGCGGAAACGGTGCTCGTTGTCCCAGTCGGTGATCTTCGCCGGATCGGGGTACAGGATCGCCTGCTCGCAAAGTTCATAGTCGGCAGCAGCGCCTTCGAGCGACACATTGCGGGGAATGGAAACCACGATCCGGTCGCCGATGAGTGCGGCGCGGTACACCGTTCCGTCTTTGGCGGTGAGCGCGAATGACGTGATGTGGTTGTCGATGCCGTCAAAAGGCTGTTCCGCCTCTTTGTCGTTGCAGCCGCAGAGCGCGAAAACCGCCGCAGCCAGGATCAGTATCTTTCTCATCGTATTATTTCTTTTTGGTCATGTTGTAATCGAATACGCCGAACACTTCGGTCGAAATTTCGCCCAGCCAGCCGCTTTTGGCCTGAATGCCGGTCTGCACCTTGACAAAGTCGATGTATTTGAGGCCGGCGGGCTTGCCGTCGAAAGTGACGGCATCGGAAATTCGGAAATGGTTGGCATTGACGCCTGCTCCGGAATTCGGATCGTCGGTCAGGCGGTCGATCGGGCTGAAGTTGTCCGCATAGCCCCAGTCGTAAGCCGGATTGACCCAGTAGGAACCGTTGCCCGACTGGTCGTAATTATTGGCCTTGATGCATGTGCCGCGCAGCGTGTAGCTGTCAGCCTCGACCCATGCCGGATAATAGTAGTCCTGCGTATGGAATTGCGAAAGGTAATCCACGGAACCGCTCGTACCCTTGTTGTCTGTCCACTGCACCTCCATGCCGGCAGCGCGTGGACGGTAATAGGTCACGGCATAATCCTGTGTCGTTTCAGGCTTACCGTATTCGGAGCCTTTCAGCTCGTACCATGTGTCGTTCGGCAGTCCGTCGCCGTTTTCGTCCTGCATGACCCATACGATGCCCGGTTCGGACGAACCGTCGAACGAGTTGCCGGCAATCCCGATGTTGTAATCGCCGTCGTTTTCGATGCTGTGGTCGAAACCGACGACCAGATAGCCGCCGAACGCACCCAGCGATACATAGGTGTTGAGTTTCATCTGAGACTCGGCATAGGCGCATGCGGCGTCCATCGTCGTTACGTCATAGCGTTCGTTGACGAATTGTCCGGGAGCGGCAAGGAACTCATAGACCTTGTTCCAATCCTTGCTGCTTGACGACGACCCGGCACGGTAATAGCGACCTGCGGCAGGGCACACGTTGACCGTCAACTCTTGCGGAACCGTAAGGTAGGAGTTTTTCATTTCGACTTTGACCGTGTACGTTCCTTCGGCCGATTCGGAGAAGATATAGACGGGATCAGACGATTGTTGCACTTGTTTGCCGTTTACCGTCCATGTATAGGTCGCATCGAATGCGTTGGTAATGTCGAACGGCATCAAGCGTATGCGACGTCCCGAGGACATATTGAAAATTTTCTGGTCAAACGTCCAGCTGAAAGGCATTTCATCGATCGTGCAGACCTTGACCTTGAACTCTTTACTGTCTTCGCCGTCTTCATTGCAGGTAGCGAATTGGAGCGTATATTCTCCGGCTTCGGACGCGTCGAATGTAAATTCCTTTTCGGAGGAGACCTCTTTGCCGTTCACGCTCCAGGTGCAGGTCGTGGGGATCGAGGTGTCGATCACGGAGGGTTTCAGCGTCAGCGGACTGCCGACCAGAATCGTATACCCTTTTTCGGGAACCGGCAGGCTGATCGTCGGGATTTCCAGTTCTACCACATCCACACGCAACTCCTCGGAGGCCGTGCCGTAACGGTTCGACACTTGGAGGAGCACGAACAACTCGCCTGCGGTTTGTTCGCACACCGTAAGGGCGGGTTCCGTGCCGACGACTTTGCCGTCGATTTTCCACACATAGAGTGCCTTGTCCGCGTTTTCATAAGCGGGGCTGATCGTCAGCTCCCGACCCGATTTGATAGTGTAAACCGCATTCTCGCTGTCGAGCGTGATACGGGGTGCCGTCTGCGAATCGACCTCGATCACATCGTCTTTGTTGCAGGACGACAACACGAACAGCGCAGCAAATAAACAGGATAACAGTTTTTTCATCTCTTTATGCCTTATTTGTTAATATACGCTTCGGAGAAACGGTAGGCGAAATCGATTCCGGCCGGGCTGGCGCCTTTCTGCGTGGGATAGGAAAAATGGTTGATTTCCGATGCGGAAGCTCCGCTCACGTTATAGGTATAGATATTCGAATCGACGTAGCTCGACTTGCCGACCCACAACACATTGGTTGTCGGATGCTGCCCCATGATGCCGTAAATCGTTTCATTTCCAGATAGATATTGGTAATCGATGGTCTGCGTCTGATAGTTGTACCGCGTTGCGCTCGTGGCGTTGAAAGCATCGGTATCCACAAAATAAAGATAAGGATCGGTGAAACTGGCGCACATGCCGATAGCCGGAGACCATGTTGCGATCGGGAATCGAACGCCACCGGAAAGTTCTTTTTCCTGTATGACCGTGCCCGAGTGATCGATACCTACGATCATCGGATCGGAGGTCAGGGTTCCCATATTCGGGCTCGTGCCGGAATAGGTTCCGGCAAGGGCGAAATAGATATTGCCGTCGGCACCTTTCACGATGCCTTTTACCTGCCGGCCCTCGTAGGTCAGCCGCTTTTCTACCGTTCCGCTTTCGGCATTGAGAATAACCACGCTGTGTCCGCATCCCGCATAGATCTTACCCCGTGAATAGACCATGCGGGTTTTGATCGCGCCTACCGAAGTAAAGGTTCCAAAGGTACCTTCGAGGGTCGCGCCGATTTGCACCGAATTTTTACCGAGGGTCAGGGCGACTATGCCCGATGTACTTTCCATGCCTGAATCGGAATACTGAACATAGGCTTTCGTTGCACTCACAACGACCAGATGCTGAGGCCATGTGCCTTTGTCTTCGGGAGTTTTGAATACCAGCGGGTCGGCGAATTCCATGCGCATCGTTCGGGCATCGCACACGACGAAACGGCCTGCGCCGCTCATGCGGTCGCCGTTCTGGGTTAACAGATAGATTTTTCCGTTGGCCATGAACATATCCTGCACGACGTTGCCGATCTCCAATCCGCCGTTGGCCTGCTCGAATACCTCCCGGTACTCCTTGCCGGCCTTGTCGTAGTAGACCAGCATGCCGTTTACAGAAGTCATGTTGCCCTCGCAGACTACGAACGTACCGTCCTTGTCCGTGTAGTCCACCGAAGCGCACACGTCGGCCGAGGCAAAGACCGTGTTCCCTTTTTTATCGATCCCGATCAGCGTGATGATGCCGCCGGAGTAAGCTGCATCCGAAGCTGCCGGAGCCTGCACGGTCACGCTATTCTTCGCAAGGTTCAGCGTTGCCTTCCACCCTTCGGGAACGTTCATAAAGTCGGCGGTTTCCACGTCCGTCGTATTCAGCATCAGCGTCTTTTTCTTGCCGAAGTCGAATATGAAGTACGAACGGCCGTCGTCGGGCTTTACAAAGCCGAATGAGGACACCGAAGTTTTCGGAATGACGATTTCCGTGCCGTCGGTGAGTACGAATGTCACGGCATCGTCGCCGTCGCTGACCGATTCGAAGAACGAGTCACCGTCTTTTCCATTACTTCCCGTCGCTTTTACATCGTTGCCGGCCGCATCTTTAATACGCGCTCCGTCCACAGTCCAGTAACCGTCGGCATCGACGGCTATTTCGGGTTTCGAGCCGTCTTTGCCGGCTACCGGGATTTTGTTCCCGTCCGCGCCGGTCAGCCAGTTGCCTTTGCCGCCGATCGTCCAGTAATAGACTCCTTCGAACAGGTCGATACCGACCTCCGGGGCATTCGTGCCGTTTTTAATTTCGACGGTTTTGCCATCGTTGAAGGTAATCGTGTACCCTGTCGCCGTTTCTTCGACAGAGGTGACAGTTTTTTGCCGATTCAGTGCATCGACAAGGGTTTGGAGCGTTCCGATCTCTTTGTTGATCCGGGCGAGTTCGGTTTTGATATTCCCGATCTCATTCCATAAATCGTCGTCGTCATACGAGCAGCTCCACGTCGAAACGCCGAGCAGCACAATCGTCAAAAGGGTAAATAGTTTCTTCATTCTGTTTTATTTTGATTTGACAATAAAAAATCAACCGTATCCTTTCGGGATACGGCGCAACAGAAATTCAAAACGGATTTACACCTTCGAAAACGTCCAATGTTTTTTTCGCACCGGAAAGCCGGCAACAGGGAAATCGCAATTTTGATTTTCACCCGTAATCCCGCAGGCAGCAAATCCAATAAAAAGCATCGGCAGGTCTTCTGACTTGTTCCGGTTTCACGCCTTCCCAGCCTTTCGGCCAGTGGCAAAGATTGTGAAACCTCTTGCGCTCCGTTCGGAGCAGGAACTTACAGCAACGGGTATTGTCGCAGATTTTCACTGCATTCCCTTTTCATTCCGCATCACGGCCCGGCGGGTGTGATTTGGAAACCTTTGCGACGGCAAATATACGAATATTTTTTAATTCGGTATCCTCGATACAAAAAACAACCCTATTATGTTTCCTGATAACCATGCGGCTTATCTCTTTTTCTTCGCCGGTTTCGCCGCCTGCTGTGCCTGTATTTCCGTTTGCAGTTGAATGTACCGCTGTTCGAGTTGTTGGTATTTCGCTTTCCAAGGCCGGGCTTCGAGGTAGCAGTAGCCTACGGCGAACACAAGGAACAGCATCCCGATCAGCAGCCACATAACACCTTTGAGCGTCCGGACAGTCGCCCGAACTCGTTTGGTTTGCTGTTCCAATGCGTCGGCAAACTCTTCCGTTTTGGTATCGAGTGCGGCTGTATCGACTTTCAGCACGGTCGATTTAATGTCCTTGAACATCCGGTTGTACATTGCCGCCGTTCTTTCGGCCTGCTCCCCGACTTTCTCCAGCCGGCCGATCTCGCCGATCAGGTTGTCGGCCAATATCTGTCCGCCTATCTCCTCCCGGTCTGCGCGTAGTCTGCGGGGTTTTCTATCTTGAGATTCCATGCGCTTTCTTCTTTTTCTTTTTACGTTTTAGCATTTCGTACCACTCGGCAAGTGTCGGATCGTAGTCGCTGATCGAGGGTGCCGCCATTGTTCCGATCGCCTCGCCCACACTTTCGATCAATGTTGCGCCGAGAGATGGAGCTTGGTGCTGCTCGTGTCGCGGCTGCGGTGGCTCCGGGGTTTGCTGCTGTATCGAATAACGTGGCACTTTACTCGTACCTTTCTGCCCGTCGGCGGTTATCCCGAATTGGTTGAGCAGCGATCGGTAGCCGAACTCGCGTCCGATCTCCGACGCTTTAAACGTCTGTCCGGCATACTGAAACCGCAGTCCGTAAATCCGATCTTGCTTGTTCTTCATCGGGTCTATCTTTACTCCCAGCTGTCGCAATGCGGTTAGAAAGTCTTTAATATCCTGATAACCTTTACCCAGTTCTCCATAGGCGATCCGTTGCAGACGTTCTTTGATGGCCTGCCGCGTCGGGTCGGCATGTTTCGCCGTGTGCTGTTTCAACTTGTGTACGTCGTTGGCGATGGTCAGCCCCATCTCGCGGCTGATCTCCTCGGCAGCCCGAGCCGAACGATTGCCCATAAAGGTTGTGTCGTACACCTTGCCGTTGATGCCGATGCGGTTTGCGATCAGGTGGATATGCAGATTATCCGTATCTTTATGCGTGCAGGCCAGTCATTGATGTTCGCCCAGATTCATTTTATTGGCGAAAGCCCGCACGATTTGGAACAGGTCGCCCGTCCGGAGTTTCGTTTCATCCTGCGGGGCGATACCAATCTCGAAACGTAGGTACTTATTCTTACATCGTTCGTTGTGGCGGTTGACCATTTCTAACTCGCTCACGATTTCGCCGGGTTCCCGGCTTCCGAGCAAATTGGATGCGATTACCTGCCCGAGTTTCTTTTCGCGCAGGGCGTAGTGTATCGCGTTGCTGCCGTGTGCAATGGCTTTTCCCTTGGCTATCATGGTTTAAGTTTTGAGGTTAGAAAAAACGGTTGTATAAGGTTTTGGCTTCAGTGAGAAATTCTTCGATAACCCGATACAATGCCGGGTCGCGGTTTCGGATGAGGTTGCTGATCCGCGCAAAGCCGAGGTTCTGGTCTTTGAGCGTGATGAAGTATTGCCGCTCTTCGGGTGTAAGCCGTCGTGCCGCGTAAATCTTTCCGTGCAGGGCTTGTCCCCGGCAATACTCGGAAAGGTTTTTGCCGGATGCCGCAGCCTGCCGACGGATGATCTTTTTTTCACCCTCCGTACACCGGAATTTCAGCAGGACACTCCGGGCAACGGTTGCTGTTTTCTTTTTTGGTTTCATAGGTGCTTGGTTGTAAAAATCTAACAAGGCGGATCGAGAACGAAGTGATTGTCCACCGCTATCCCCCGACCTACAGGGAGCGGGGCAAGCGCAGTTTGAGGACACTTGTGGCCACAAACTGACGTCTTGCAAAACAAAACCACGGTACACTACCGTCGCTGCTTGGGACCGAGCTCCGGGATGTTGTGGGTCGGTTGCGGTTGTTGTTTCCGGTCAGCTTGCCGTACCGTTGCTTGCCAGGCTTGCAGGTACTCGTTCAAGTCTTTATAGTTCCGGAAAAACGATTGATCGACCGCTTCGACGGTGGGCGCGAACTGTTGCACTTGGGCTGCCGCTCGGCGGCCCGCTTCGTCATTGTCGAAGAAGGTATGTACAGTCCGATGCCGTTTGAGAAACGGCAAGGCTTTCGGCAGATTGACAACCGAGTTCAGCACCGCCGTGTCGATGCGCAGGGGTTCGGGTATCTTCAGCGTGAGGTAGGAAAGAAAGTCCATAAATCCCTCGAATGCGATCACGGTATCGGAGCGGTTGTCGATGGTGGTGATGTGTTTGGGGCTACTGCAGCCTTTGAACCTTTCGGAGCGCAGCTCCCACCCTCCGGCATCATTTCGGAACCCGACGGCGAAAAAGGTTTTGCCGCCAATGGCATAACGCACCTCCCGGCAGTAGGACGATGCGATGGCTGGGTCAATACACCGACTTTGGAGGTAGCCGACGAGTGCCGGGTGATGGAGCGGCGCATCGAATAGGATGCGGAGCGCGGGGGCAACCGATATTGCCGGAACCGGCATAGCGGATGCTGTCATTTTTATTTCACTGTTATCGAGTGAGTGTACGGCCTGCATGAAGTCGCAGTTTTCCATCCGCATCACGAGGTCGATAATCGAGCCTCCCTCGCCCGTGCCGAAGTCGTACCAGAGGTTCTGCACGTAATCGACCTTGAAGCTGGGCGTATGTTCGGCCCGAAACGGTGAACGGTAAAAACCGCAATGGGCGTTCTCCCGCGTAGGCTGTATGCCCCGTTGCGAAAGATAGTTGCGGATCGAGAGGCGTTTGATTTGATGTATGTCGGTCATAATTGTGTCAGAATGTTTAGAATGTCGTGTAAAAATCTGTGAAATAGGAAAATACCGTCTTACACTGTTCTTACGCCCGGTTTCGGTGGTTAGGCTGTAAGAGCAAGTTAGACTTTGTAAGAGAGTTTGTAGGATATATAAGTATTTATTAAATAATAAAATAGATTACATACCTAACAACCTTACTGCGAGGCTCCGCATTTAATCAGTTCATCGAGGATCTCTCGCGTGACGGTATAGACCCGCGCAGTCTTACTGTCCCGCCTTACTATTTCACCGTTGTAGGTGATTGCATAGCGCGTGTAGTAGGTCGGCGGAGCAGGCAACAACCGCCAATTCTCCGCGAGGATGCGCCGCACCGACGGATGATCGGAACGAATGCCGCGTATCTCCAGCATATTTACCATGTCACTCACGTCGAAACGGTATTGCTCCAACTCCTGCGTGTCCATAATGTCGCGGATAATGGCGATCATCTCCGCTTCGGTCTTGCTGCGGTTGTAGTGGATGATCCGACGCAGGGCTTCGGTTGCCAGCAGGCGCGGTGCAAACCACATCCGGGATTCCTGCTGCGTCGAGAGCGTCCGGTGCAACAGAAAGAATAGAAAGCCCGGCAACTCCCGGCGCATATCGGCCAGCAGGTTTTGGTTGTCGTGCGTAAGCGTCGGTACACGCCGCACCCAATAGCGCGTTTCGCCCGACTCGATTAGTACAGGGTTGCGCTCGTTGTTGGAGCAAAGCACGAACTTCCCGAAAAACTCCACCTCGCGCCGATCCTTGCCTTTTGCCTCGGCTTTGTAGCTGCGTGCGGTCGAGAGGTTCTTGATACGTTCTGAATCCTCCACACGGTTTAGCAACACTTCGTCCACGCAGACCAACAGCTTGCCCGTCCAGTCGTCGTTGAACTGCGACCGGAAATCCTCGTTGGTATTGAAGGTTACATTACCCTCGAAGATCAGCTTGAGGAAGTTCAGAAAAGTGGTCTTGCCCGTATTGCGCTCCTGCGACACCAGCAGCAGAATCGGTAACCGTTGTTGCGGTCGCAGGTAAAGCAGTTGCAGGTAGTCGTAACCTAACTCGACTTGCTCGCCGAAGATATGCGCAAGAAACTCCCGGATGTGCGGAAACTCACCCTCGACGGGAGCAGTCGAGATCGGCTCGTAACGATTCAGAAAACCGTGTATCTCTCGCTGATAGTCCGTGTGACTGGGCACGGTGCAGAAACCGTCGTACTTCAGGATTTTGGCGATATAGTCCTTGCCGAAATCCTGCCGCAGCGTTTCTACATTCCACGGGATCAATGTTTCGATATTTTGCCCGTTGCTCAAGGGCAGGAGCACCCGTTTGAGAATGGACGTGCCTATGCGCAGGTAGGGAATCTCCGACGGCTTATCTTTCACCGTGACCTCCTTTCCTGCCTGTACGGATCGCCTCGACCTCTTCTTGCTTGTAGCGTTTGCGACCGCCGAATGGGTATGACTTGATATACCCGGTTTTCTCCCAGCACCAAAGCGTGGAAGAGTCGATTTTAAGAACGGCCAACACCTCTTTCCGCGAAAGGAACTCTTCGGCTGGTGGTTCTTGCGGCACGGGGCGTAATGCCCCTGCCGCCTCTTTGAGGATCGTCCTCAAGTCGTCCAGTTTGACTGTAACGCTTACATTCGCCCCGGACTCCAATAATTCTCTAAAACTCATAATTGAATTTTTTAGGATTAAACATTATTTTCTCGTTCCATCCGATTGGAACAGGGGCAAAGATTAGGGGAGAAAATGCAGGGAAAAAGGAATTGTAATGGGACTGGAAATATCTTTTTATGGGGTTGAATTACAGTTATATAAAAACAATAAGGGATTTGCAGCAATGCAAATCCCTTATATTTCCCGGTAAGGACGATTATTTGATCTTCTCTTCCCGTGCTATCTTGTAGGTGTATCGTTCGTTATGGGTGAATTTTTTATAGAGTGTGCTTGGGTCTGAATCCTCAAGTAACTGAAATACGTGGATAAGCCACTGAGCCGTTTCGGGTTGCTGTGCTACTGCGAAATGATTCCATGCATTCCATCCATAATGGCACAAGTCGAATTTGTCGATACCCTGTGTTTTTATCTGCGGGGAACCAGTATTACTAATCTGGCCTTTGGCATATTGTTCAATACACTTGTGCAGTATTTTCAAATCATCTTCGGCTACATAACCGGTTAGTACCGTGTCGGAATAACGGCAAAAGGCGTCGATCTTTTGTTGCAGGACGGATTCTTCCGGTAAGCGGGTGTCAGGTTGTTGCTGAATCTTTATGCGCTTAAAGAGGATAGAAAACAGCTGCTCTACAAGTTCCTGAAAAAGCAAATAAAGTAAAACGGCTCCGGCCAGTATGATAAAGAATACAAGGTTTGCCGTACCTATATCTCCCGAAAATTTTAAGGCAGAGAATCTGCCGATAGCACCCAGAATAAGTGCTGAAACGCCCACCCCGATCCACGGAATATACCATTTTTTATCTTTATTCGCCATATTTATAGTTTATCCATATCATCATCATTCTCACAAGCTGATCGATAGTATTGTTTTCTTCGAGAATAGGCATGATCAAACCGCACATCCCAGTTATTCAATTATGATCCGAGGCTTTGATTTATATAACCCGTGTTTAATACAGCGTGAATAGGGAAAAACTTTCTCTATCGAAGTCTTAATCATTTCATATTCCGTATCGTCACATATAGGATCTACGCTGATTGACTTAATCATCTGCTTCATGGTTTCAGAGGAGAAAGCTAAAAACTGTCTGTGATTGACATTGAGTTCGGTATCATGCCAAATAGCGTCTTTATTTTCATCAACGAGAAACATACGGACTTCCTCCTCGTATTCGAACGCTTTTCTTTTTATCAATAGCAAATTGAGAAACTTATCAAGCGAAAAGTCGTTGAAATATCTTCGGTAAAGAGGGTTCTTTTGGAGATGCAGACCGTCTATCTGTTTTGAAGTGTAATCATATAAGGCATTTCCAAGATAAATTTTTCCTGAACGCAACCCACGATCCAATGCTTGTAAAAGGGTGGAGCGCCGAAACTCAAATCGGATCGTACGCGAAGCAATACCGGTATCTTTGCTGCTGTACATTCGCCATGCGGCCTCGTTTGAAACCTGTTGTGTAAAGCACGTACAATAGATGCGGTGAGGTTTGAACCCCTCAATGTTGTTAAAATCCGCAGTATAAAAACGTTTTTCATAGGGGTCGCTCCATGCCGATGGTTCGTTCATTAAGAAACGACCGGTTTTAAGAAATTCTATTGCGTATTTTACATTCATGTATTTGTAAAGTACGTGGGTTTGGGAGGATTGTTTTTCCCCAAGCCAGAATATGTTATCATAACCATTCATTTTCTGTGATACCGGCCCGATTTCCATATCTCGATTATTTTTAGTCATGCCATAACAAAAGTAGTGTTATTTGCGAAAAATGCTATTAACTAATCGAGAAACCCGATCAGCTCTTTTTTCATCTCCTCGTCGATGTCGCGGTAACGGGCGAACGCCTTACTTCCCTCTTTGTGGCCGCTCAAAGCCCCGACCAAATTAGGGTCTTTCACTTTCTTGTAAATGTTGCCGATAAAGGTACGTCGCGCCATGTGTGACGATGCCACTTCGTAAAGGGGCCTTTGCACCTCCTGCCGGGTTTGCTGGTCGAGTACCGTTACGATGCGATCCAGTCCGGCGCGTTGAAACGCCTCTTTGATTTTACGGTTATAGTGCTGCTCCGTGTTGAACGGAAATAGGCTGTCGCGGCTGTACTCCTGATATTTGGCAATGAGCTTTAATGCCGTATCATTTAGTGGAACGCGGACGGTAATCGGACGATCCTCTTTGGTCTTGCGTGGGATATATTCGACAGCATCGTTGATGATACTGCGGTAGGTCATTTTATAAAGGTCGCTCACGCGGCAACCGACAAGGCATTGAAATACAAAAATATCCCGCTGGGTTTCTACCTCTTTATCATCGGACAGGTCGGTTTCGAGCAATTTGTTGCGCTCCTCGTTGCTGATATAAATGGGTGTGCCGTACACTATCTCGCCAATGGTGAAATGCTTGAACGGGTTATTGACCGTAAATCCGTTGTCGATTGCCCAAAGAATGAACGCCCGGAAACGTGTCAGCATGTCGGCCACCGAGTTTTGTCCGCGCGGTTGGGGCATCCCTTTCGGCACTTCGTTACCCGCTGCATCGAGCGTGGGCGGCCGTTTGCGCTTGGGTGTTTTTACGGCGATTTTTGCCGAGTAAGGATATTGTTCGTATATATCCGGGTATTGCAGAAATACCGATTTTTCGTCGAGCAGGAAATCTTCGATCTGTCGCAGCAGTTCCGGTGTCAGGTTGGCGAATGAAAGCGTAAATCCCCGACCTCCGCTTTTCTTCTTGTATAATTCGAAGCGGTGCAGACAGCGGGCTAACACCCGGAAATTCTTTAGACGCTGCTCCGACAGCTTATGCGCGGCAAGATAGGTGTCGATCACGTCGAAAAAGGATTTTTCAAACTCCCGCTTCGCTTTTGATGGTTTGTGAAACTTGCGAATCAACTTTTCGAGATACCCCTTGTCAATGCCGGTTTTATCCTCTGCAGCCTGAACTGCTTTTTCGAGGTGTTCGGTCAGTGCTTTCAACGCGTCCTTTTTCTCCAGCAGTTTTTTCTGCTCGTCACCGGGAATGTTCGGGATGTTTATTTCGTTCTTCTTGCCCCAGCGTTTCGCATCGACCCAAATGCCCGATCCCACCCGGATTCGATTCTCCTTGCTAACGTAAACCCGCATATATATTTCAGACTCTCCTGCGGAATCTTTCTTGCTGCTGAGATTGTAGTAGGTCTTGCCCATCGCTCTTTTTTCTGCAAGGTAAGAGATAGTTTGATAATATGCAAAAATAGCCGGGCACTTATTGGGCATTTTTACTCCGAACTACTAAAAACGCACTCAAATACATTCAATCAAAAACAAACTATATTCATTGATATACAGAATATTATATATTAAATCCGAACGATTGATTTTTGCTGTGTTTTGACGTTTCAAAACCGGCTCCGGGTACTGATTAAGGTGTCAAAACTTTGATTGTCAAGGTTTTGGCGCCTTTTCTTTTTTGCCATGCCCTTCTGCGGCGGTTTGCTTTTCGCAGATTTGTTCAGGCGGTGCCGCTTTTTGAGAAGGAGCGTGATTTTGCCCGTTCGGGAAATTTCCTGCGGCGGAGCATGATATGCGCTTTCGCGTTATGCCGCCTTTCCGGTGCGATTTTGAGTTTTGATACTTAAGTTTGCCATTCGAGTTCAATTTTTGCATTAAGGAGATGCGGGGAAGGCGAATGTCGTATATTTAATGCAATAAAAATCAGCATGCATCCCAAATTCCAAATATATACCGATATTTCGTCTCTGCCGATAAGCGAACACGAGGCCTATCAGGAGGAGGGTTTCTGCGGTATTTGCACGGGAGGTACCGCTGTGATAGAGGTTTTTTCGGTGCGCAGTCCGATTTCCGAAAACGATATCGTGACGATTCTGCCGTTGCAGCTGGTGTCGATCCGCGAGGTCAGCAACGATTTCTCGATGACCTTTTTCAAAGTAGACAAGGGGATGTTCCTCGACATCATGAGCGGGTTGGGGAAAATAACCCCGGATTTTTTCTTCTATATGCGGAAGAACTTCCTGTACAGCGTGAACGATGTGGACCGAAACCGGTTTCTGGGGTTTTGCCGGGCGATCGATCTCAGGGGCAGCAACAACGATCCCCTTTTCCTGCGGGAGACCATTCTGCACCTGCTGCGGATTTATTACTGGGATTTCTACGTCCTTTTCCAGCAGAAGACGAGCGCCAAGAAGCGCCCTTTCGTGAATACCAACAAGGAGAATATCGCCATGCGGTTCGCCATGCTGGTCAGCGAACACCACAAAACGCGCAGGGAGGTCGCTTTCTATGCCGATAAGTTGTGCATTTCGCCCGTATATCTGACCAAAGTCATTCAGGAAGTAAACGGCCAGTCCGCCCATGAAATGATTGCGGACTACGTCGTTATCGAGATCAAAACCCTGCTCCGGGACGCGAGGCTTGACATAAAGGCCGTGGCACGACAGGCCGGCTTCGCCAACCAGTCTTCGCTGAGCCGCTTTTTCCGCCTGAAAACGGGCATGTCTCCCACGGAGTACCGCCGCATGATCCATGCCACAAGATAAGTGCTTGTTCCATCCTCGGTTTCGGAATTCCGTATCGTGCAAACCCGTCCGATGACCGATGTGCGGCGTTCGTAAACAGACACGCCGGTTTTTCTGCCGCTGTTCCGATCGGCTCCGGCGGAGAGTCGTTTTGTTCCGGGAACCGGAGGTAAATCGTTGTATGGCAGACAACGCTAAACTAATCTCCTGTGCTCCGGCTCCCCTGAACAAAACGCCGTTCCTTTTACGGCTTGTGACGGAATTGCTCCGTAATGTCTTCCATTGCGCCCGCAGGACCGATTCTGTAGAGCCGCTGATTGGTCGTCGGTGAAGTCAGCGGCCCCAGCGACTCGACCCACCCGCCCAGTTTGATGTAATCGAACACCTGCGGCGCGAATCCTTCCGGCAACTCCTGCCGTCCCGAATACCAGCCGACGTGCAGGACCGGCAACTCCTGCCGCACGACCTCCGCCAGCCGGGCGATCCGGTGCGGCGCGGCATCCCCGCCCATAAAGCAGACGCAGGTCACCGACCGTCCGTACCGTTCCAGCAGGGCGCGCAGTTCCGGGGCGTCGAGCACATGCCCCGCATCGGCCTGCAGGTGGGGGCTATGACACCCCGGACAGCGGTTCGGGCAGTTGGCGATGTTGATCGCCAGCGTCGTTTCGCCCGGAATCTCCGCGAATACGATGTCGAAATTGTAGTATCGGACTACTGTTTCCGGAGCTGTCATACGGCCTCCTGAGCGGGCGAACTTTTCTGTCCGGCCGGTTCTTTCTGTGCGAACGGTTCCTGCTGCGGGTGCGCACCCTGCTGTCCGGGTGTTTCCGTGCCGCCCGCCGCCGGTTTCATGTTGCCGTAATAGCGGCGTTCGGCCTCCTGCTGGCGTGCGGCCGAGAAGTTCGAGACCCGTTTCATGTAGCCGATCACGCGCGTCAGGTAATCCAGATCGTCGCTATGGCATGCGGGACATGCTTTCAGATAGCGTTTGTCGATATGCCCGCACTTGTTGCAGACCGTATTGGGAATGTTGAACGTAAAGTAGTTGCAGCCCTCGGCCGCGGCCACGCGCAGCAGGTGGCGGTACTGCTCCTTCGAAAGGTGCTCTTCGAGATTCATGTGCAGCGCCGAGCCGCCCGTGAGGTGTTCGATGTAGCGGCGTCCGTGCAGCCGGAATTTGTCGACGACGTTCAGCGACTGGTCCTCGACGACGTAGAAATAGGAGTTGTAGCAGTCGCGCGGCACGGCGTATCCGTCCTCGCGATCCCATTTGGCGTGCTTCACGCCGACGTTTTCGGCGGGGATCATCTCGCAGTTGAACATCAGCTCCTTGGTGCGGTATTTCTTGTTGTAACGCTCGATCAGCCCCAGTACGTTCTGCACGAAAGCGACGTAGTCGTCGTTGTCGTCGATGCGGATTCCCAGAAATTCGGCGGCTTCGACCAGTCCGTTTACGCCGATGGTCAGGTATTGGCGCGAAAGGTTGATGTAGCCCGCATCGAAGAGCGGCAGCATGCCTTTGGACTTCAGTTCCTTGAGGTTTTCGTTGTAAGCCGTCTGCACTTTGTGTACCAGATCCGTGATCTCTTCCAGATAGGTGAGATAGTGCATGCCGTTCTTCACGGCGTACTGGATGCAGCGGTTGAGGTTGATCGTCAGCACGCTCTTCGAGCCGGTCGAGACGCCGCCCGCGCCGAGCGTGTAGCTGAACCCGTTGTCCTGAATCTCGTTCCGCAGACGGCAGCAGCTCGACAGCGAGTCGGCGTTGTCGCTGATATAGGTGAAGAACGAATGTCCTTCCGCATACATTCTGGCGGTGATGTTTCCGTATTCTTTGTCCAGTACGTCGCCGTCTTTCGACAGCAACGCCATCGTCTCGACCGGGAAGGTGAGCACGGCTTTGGTGCGCTCGGCGTTGAACCACCGCATGAAGCGCTGCTGGAGCCAGTCGAGCGAATCCCAGTCGGGTTTGTCCCCGTCCGGGAAAACGAAATTGCCGAACAGGCTTTCGAAATAGTATTTGTCGTAATAGGCGATGTTCCAGAAGACCGCCTGGAAATTGCGTGCGCCGGTGGGTTGGTTGATCGAGTAGACGATCTGTTCGAAACAGTCGGTGATTACCTTGTCGAGCGTACGCTGTTTTTTCGAGAGGTCGACCACCTTGTCGGCCCGCAGGAAATAGTCGTTTCCGTACTCCTTCCCGATGAAGTAGTTCAGGTACATTAAAAATTCCGGAGTCGCACAGGCGCCGCTGAGCATGCTCGAAACCATGAAAACCATGTTGATGAAGCCGCCGCAGAACGATTTGAGGTTGGTCGGGCGTGTCGAGTTGCCGCCGATCGACAGCGTGCCGCTCAGCAGCCACGGGTACATCGTGATCGAGGCGCAGTAGTTGGCCATCGACGTTTCGTCGTTCTTGTAGATGAAGTGGCCGTTGAGCAGACGCAGGTATTTGTCCGACAGCTCCTTGCCGTACATCTCCTTGATGCGGTCGGTCAGCAGACGGCGGTTCAGGCGGATGAAGTTCCGCTTCGGGAGTTCGCCGATCAGCGTGGCGATGTTCTTGTTCTCGACGTTGGCGTTGGCGTCGTATTTCGACCCCGTCGCGGGGTTCTTCGCGTCGCAGTAGTTGATCAGAAATTCGAGTTTCTCGCGGTCTTCGCGGTCCTCGGAGTGCTTCTGGCGGTAGAGCATGTAGCTCTTGGCCACGGCGAAATAACGCTCGGCCATCAGGGCCACCTCCACCTGGTTCTGAATCTCCTCGACCGACATGCCGTCCGAGACGCGGACGCGGCTCAACACCGACGTGAGGTCGTCGTCCGTGGCGTAGCCGCCCACCGAGAGGAACGCCTTGCTGATCGCGCGTTTGATCTTTTCGACCGAGAACGGCGCCCGTTTGCCGTCGCGTTTGACGATGTAAATTTCCGAAATGCCCATATTTATCCCATATTTGTTGTGTGCCTGTGCGGTGTGAAACCCCGTTCTCTTCTGCTGCGGCCGCAGAAAAGGGCGGAATTCCCTCGAAAAACAAGGCTGTTATTACTTCCTCTTTGTTTGTTTCCACTTCTTCTTTG
>OGYM01000775.1_pt1 | contig 24347 bp, 14 predicted proteins | sample 1576491 | NCBI WGS metagenome assembly OGYM01 (sample SAMEA3541515, study PRJEB24748) | human gut metagenome | biome: human gut; feature: human-associated habitat; material: faeces | place: China | collected 2012 | reverse complement strand
GAGGCATTCGCCCAGCGCAAGGAAAACCAGCGGTGGATCCAGACTGCCTGACTCTCTCTGTCTGATTCCGTTCAGATCATTCGTCCCACTGAAATAAACCGTGTCTGTCCGAGCCGTCTTCCCTTCTTTCCAGAACACGCACTCCCACCTTGGATAATCGATCACATTTGTCACACAAAAATCATACAGCCGTCCGATCACTGTCACTCTGACGCTTCCAGTCGCTATGTAGTTGTTTTTATCTGTGTTTGCATATTCCTGTTCTGTTGTATTTTTTTCCGCGTTAATCGCAATTGAGCGGTAAGAAATATTATAATCGCCTTCCGGCACTGACACAGGGAGTAGAAATTCAGCGGACTCAGACAGAATGGTGATCCAGCTGTCTGCCGCAATCTGCCTGCCGTCCAAAACGACCGGAAACGGAAATTTCACCTGTCTTGCCTTCACATATTTTCGATAATCCCTGGTTCCGTAGCCCGTTTCACCAAGATGCGTTCCGGCTGTTCCAACGGACATGGTAAATGTACGCCCTAAGATCAGACTTTTATATTTGGTCGGAATAATCTGCTGATTGAGCCCGATGTCATCTGTCGACATTCCCACACAGACCACCGGAGTATGGACTGCGACCGGATTGATGTCAGGTACCATCGCATTATTTACAATTCCACCTGAAAAATAAGATGCATATTCTGCTGTACCAACGGATTCGTATATCTGATTCGCCGTTGCACCGGGAATCTGAATGTCATTTTTCTGCACTGACTGCTTTCGCTCACCGGATAATGTGACCGGCTCCGGTGTTTTCTCTTCACAGGCAGCTCCGTTCATCCATATTTCTCCATCTATGGAAAATACGTCGTTTTTTACTATAATTTTACTAATTTTATTATCTACAAGTGGCAAAATATTACCATCCGGAATTGCAGGTTTGGTCGTTCCACCAGCGATCACACCTGAAGTCCAGTTTGACACCAACGACCTGCTCTACGTCTACCTTGACCGCCGCCGCCGCCGCCGCAAGTTCCTTGCGACGACGTTCATGCGTTATCTGGGCTTCAAGACGGACCGCGACATCGTCAGCCAGTTCTACGACATCCGCACGCTTCCCCTGAGCGAAGACATGACGGAGGAAGACCTGCACAACCTCGTGGCCGTGGACACGATCAAGGACAAGGACCTCGTTCTTGCCAAGGCTTTCGAACAGCTCAACATGGGCGTGGTTCGCCAGCTCCTCCAGTTCGGCATCAAGGAAATCGACGTCATCGACCAGAGCGAGGACGACGTGCTGATCAAGACCCTGAAGAAGGATCCCGCCCATGACGAGGAATCCGCCCTCAAGGAAATCTACAAGCGCCTGCGTCCCGGCGATCCCGCCACGGCCGCCCAAGCCCGCACGCTGCTCAAGCGGCTCTTTGACGATCCCAAGAAATACGACCTCACCCGCGTGGGCCGCTACAAGATCAACCAGAAGCTCGGTCTGGACACCAGCCTGGACCAGCGCCTGATGACGGCGGAAGACTTCCTGGCCGCCCTCAAGTACCTCCTGCGCCTCAAGAAGGGCGAAGGCATGGTGGACGACATCGACCACCTGGGCAGCCGCCGCGTGCGCGCCGTGGGCGAACTCATGGCCAACCAGTGCCGCGTGGGCCTCGCCCGCACGGAACGCCTGGTGAAGGAACGCATGACCCTCATTGACCAGAACATTGAAGGCGTGACGCCCAGCAAGCTCATCAACCCGAAGGCCCTCAGCGCCGTCGTGCGCGACTTCTTCGGCCGTTCCCAGCTCTCCCAGTTCATGGACCAGATCAACCCCCTTGCGGAACTGACGCACAAGCGCCGCCTCTCCGCCCTGGGGCCCGGCGGCCTGAACCGCGACCGCGCCGGATTCGAAGTGCGAGACGTGCATCCCTCCCACTACGGTCGTATCTGCCCGATTGAAACGCCGGAAGGCCCCAACATCGGTCTGATCAACTCCATGTGCACCTACGCCCGCATCAATGAATTCGGATTCATTGAAACGCCCTACCGCAAGGTGGAAAACGGCCGGGTCACCAACACCATCGAATACGTCACCGCCGACCAGGAGGAAGGCTACCTCATCGCCCAGGCCAACAACCCGCTGGACGAACAGGGCAACTTCACCACCTCCCGCGTGACCGCCCGCGAAAAGGGCGAGTTCATTGAAGTGGACCCGGCGGACGTGCACTACATGGACGTGTCTCCCAAGCAGCTCGTCTCCATCGCCGCAGGCCTCATTCCCTTCCTGGAACACGATGACGCCAACCGCGCCCTGATGGGCTCCAACATGCAGCGCCAGGGCGTGCCTCTCATGGTGGCGGAATCCCCGTACGTGGGAACCGGCATTGAAGGCAAGTGCGCCAGGGACTCCCGTTCCGTCGTTCTGGCGGAAGCGGACGGCATCGTGGCTTCCGCCACGGCTGAAGTCATTATCACCACGAAGGACGGGGAATTGCCCGTGCGTCCGGAAGTCTTCCTGTCCGATCCGGACAGCGTGCGCACGGACCGCGACAACGGCGTATACGTCTATCCCCTGCGCAAGTTCATGCGTTCCAATGCCGGAACCTGCATCAACCAGCGTCCGATCGTGCGCCGCGGCGACAAGATCAAGACCGGCGACGTGCTGGCGGACGGCCCGAACACGGACCAGGGCGAACTGGCCCTCGGCCGCAACGTGCTGGTGGCATATATGCCGTGGAACGGTTACAATTTCGAAGACGCCATTGTCATCTCCGAAAAAACCGTGAAGGAAGACACCTTCACCTCCATCCATATCTCCGAGTTTGAAGTGCAGGCCCGCGACACCAAGCTGGGCCCGGAAGAAATCACCCGCGACATTCCGAACGCCGGTGACGAAGCCCTGAAAAACCTGGACCATGACGGCGTCATCCGCATCGGCGCGGAAGTGAAGCCCGGCGACATCCTCGTCGGTAAAATCACTCCCAAGTCTGAAACGGAACTGGCTCCGGAAGAACGCCTGCTGCGCGCCATCTTCGGTGAAAAGGCTGCGGAAGTGAAAGACACCTCCCTCCGCGTCCCCTCCGGCTGCACCGGCATCGTGATGGACGTTCGCATCTCTTCCACGGGCTCCGGCCACCACCGCGGCGACCTCGTCGTAGACAGCGCGGAAAAGAAAAAGCAGTTCAAGAAGATCAATGACGAGCACAAGAAGAAGAAGGAACAGCTCATTGACCAGCTGACCAAGAAGCTCTCCGACATTCTTCTGGGTGAAAAGATCCCGCTGGACGTGGTCAACGAGCAGACCGGTGAAATCATCATCCCGGCCAACCGCAAGATCACCAAGACCCTGCTGCGCAAGCTGGCCCTGGTGCACGACCACATCGAAATCGAACCCAGCCCGATCCGCAACAAGATCCTGGAAATCATCACCTCCTTTGAAGGCCGCTTCACGGAGCTGGATGACGAACGCGAACACAGGCTGGACCAGATGGAATCCGGGGACGAATCCGAACCCGGCGGACTGAAGGAAGTCAAGGTGTACATCGCCGCCAAGCGCAAGCTCGGCGTGGGCGACAAGATGGCCGGCCGCCACGGCAACAAGGGCGTCGTCGCCAAGATCGTCCCGGAACAGGACATGCCCTTCCTCGCGGACGGCACTCCGGTGGACATCGTGCTGAACCCCCTGGGCGTGCCTTCCCGAATGAACGTGGGACAGGTGCTTGAAGCCCACCTTGGCATTGCTGCCAGGGCCCTCGGCTTCAAGGTGGCTACCCCGGTGTTCGACGGCATCAGTGAAGAAACCATCTGGAATTACATGACGGAAGCCAAGAAGGTGGACGGATTCACCTGGATCGGCGACGGCAAGGACGGCACGGTGGGCGGCAAGAGCACCCTCTATGACGGCCTGACCGGCGAACCCTTCCACAACCCGGTGGTGGTAGGCCAGACCTACATGCTCAAGCTGAACCACCTGGTGGCGGACAAGATTCACGCCCGCGCCGTGGGGCCGTACAGCCTGGTCACGCAGCAGCCCCTGGGCGGCAAGGCCCAGTACGGCGGCCAGCGTTTCGGGGAAATGGAAGTGTGGGCGCTGGAAGCCTATGGCGCCGCCTACACCCTCCAGGAGCTTCTCACCGTCAAGTCCGACGACGTGCAGGGCCGCACCCGCATTTACGAATCCATCGTGAAGGGCGACAATACGCTGGAAGCCGGAACTCCGGAATCCTTCAACGTTCTGATGAAGGAAATGCAGTCCCTGGGCCTGAACGTGCGCCCCGGCAGCAAGGATGAACAACCTTCCCTGCAGCTCGGCGATACGGACCTCACTCCCGTGGACGGCATGACGGAAGGCTTTGACAGCGACGACATGGCCGGCTTGGCGGACGTCGACTTCTCCGACCTCAAATTCTAATATCCACCGTATTCCACTCCCGTGCCGCAAGACGCGGGAGTGGGCATCAAACATTCTTCAAAACTTTTAATATATGTCTGATACCCCCACCATCAGGGAAATGCACGGTCTGAGCGACAAGCCCCGGACCTTTGACCAGGTTGCCATCACCGTGGCGGACCCGGATACCATCCGCAGCTGGTCCTTCGGTGAAGTCGTCAACCCGGAAACCATCAACTACCGCACGTTCAAGCCGGAAAAAGGCGGCCTGTTCTGCGAACGCATCTTCGGGCCCACCCGCGACATGGAATGCGCCTGCGGCAAGTACAAGCGCATCAAGCACAAGGGCATCACCTGCGACCGCTGCGGCGTGGAAGTAACCAACGCGCGCGTGCGCCGTGAACGCATGGGCCACATCGAACTGGCCGTTCCGGTCTCCCATATCTGGTTTTACAAGTGCATGCCCAGCCGCATCGGCCTCATGCTGGACATGACCGCCCGCCATCTGGAACGCGTGATCTATTATGAAGACTACATCGTGGTAGACCCCGGCAGCACTCCCCTGGAAAAGGGAGCCATCCTGACGGAAGAGGAATTCCGCAATGCGGAAGACGAATACGGCTATGACAGCTTTGAAGCCGGCATGGGCGCGGAAGCCATCCAGAAAATGCTGGCCTCCATTGACCTGGCCACCCTCGTCACGGACCTCCAGGAACAGCTGGACAACACCAACTCCAAGCAGAACAAGCGCAAGATCGCCAAGCGCCTGAAGCTGGCCCAGGGCTTCCTCCAGTCCAACACGCGCCCGGAATGGATGATCCTGAACGTGCTGCCCGTCATTCCTCCGGACCTGCGCCCGCTGGTTCCCCTGGAAGGCGGCCGCTTCGCCACATCCGACCTGAATGACCTGTACCGCCGCGTCATCAACCGCAACAACCGCTTGAAGACCCTCCTGAGCCTCAAGACTCCGGAAGTCATCATCCGCAATGAAAAGCGCATGCTCCAGGAAGCCGTGGACGCCCTGTTCGATAACGGCCGCCATGGCCGCGCCGTCACCGGCGCCGGCAACCGCCCCCTCAAGTCCCTCTCCGACATGCTGAAGGGCAAGGGAGGCCGCTTCCGCCAGAACCTGCTCGGCAAGCGCGTGGACTACTCCGGCCGTTCCGTCATCGTGATTGGCCCGGAACTGAAGCTCAACCAGTGCGGCCTTCCCAAGAAGATGGCCCTCATCCTGTTTGAACCCTTCATCATCCACCGCCTGAAGGAGCTGGGCTACGTGCACACCGTGCGCTCCGCCAAGAAGCTCATCGACCGCAAGACGCCGGAAGTGTGGGATATCCTGGAAGAAGTCACCAAGGGCCACCCGGTGATGCTCAACCGAGCCCCCACCCTGCACCGCCTCTCCATCCAGGCCTTTGAACCGGTCCTGATTGAAGGCTCCGCCATCCGCCTGCACCCGCTCGTCTGTAACGCGTACAACGCGGACTTCGACGGTGACCAGATGGCCGTGCACGTCCCGCTGTCCGTGGAAGCCCAGATGGAAGCCCGCCAGCTCATGCTGGCGCCCAACAACATCTTCTCCCCGGCCTCCGGCAAGCCGATTGCCACGCCTACGCAGGACATCATTCTGGGCGCGTACTTCCTGACGCACACCCGCGCCGCGGAAGTGCAGAATAACCAGGACAACCATCATCACCTCCCCCTCTTCGAATCCATTGACGAGGTGGAATACGCCATTGCCGCCCGCAAGATCGGTTACCATGACTGGATCCGCCTGCACAACCCGGACTACGGCAAGAAGCCTTCCGAAGTAGTGTACGGAGACGTGACCAAGAAGGTTATCGTCACCACCGCCGGACGCGTTCGCTTCAATGAAATCTGGCCCCGGGAACTCGGTTACATCAACCGCAACGTGGGCAAGAAGCAGATGGGCGACATCATCTGGCGCTGCTACCAGACCGTAGGCAAGGAACGCACCGTGCAGACCCTGGACTCCCTGAAAAACCTGGGCTTCAAGGAAGCTACCCGTTCCGGCTGCTCCATCGGCATCGTGGACATGGTGGTTCCCTCCCAGAAGAAGACGGAAATCGAGAAAGCCTATGCGGAACTGGACAAGGTGACCCGCCAGTACAAGAACGGCATCATCACGGACGGTGAACGCTACCAGAAGGTGGTGGACATCTGGACCCAGACCACGGACGTGATCCAGGCGGCCCTGTACCGCAAGCTGGAACACAACGAAGGTTCCAAGATGGCCAGCCCGCTCTTCATGATGGTGGACTCCGGCGCCCGAGGCAACAAGGCGCAGATCAAGCAGCTTTCCGGCATGCGCGGTTTGATGGCCAAGCCCAGCGGTGAAATTATCGAACGTCCCATCACGGCCAACTTCCGTGAAGGCCTCTCCGTGCTGGAATACTTCATCTCCACCCACGGCGCCCGCAAGGGTCTGGCTGACACCGCCTTGAAGACGGCTGACTCCGGCTACATGACCCGCAAGCTGGTGGACGTGGCCCAGGACGTCATCGTCCACGCGGAAGACTGCGGCACCAGCAACGGCATCACTGTTCACGCCATCTATGACGGTGATGAAGAAGTGGCGTCCCTCGCCTCCCGCATCTACGGCCGCACCTCCTGCGAACGCATCGTTGACCCCGTCAGCGGTGAAATCATCGTGGACATCAACGACCTCATCAATGAAAAGCAGGCGGAACAACTGGAAAAGATCGGCATTGAACAGCTGAAAATCCGTTCCGTGCTCACCTGCGAACTCAAGAAGGGCTGCTGCGCCAAGTGCTACGGCCTGAACCTGGCCACCGGCCAGGAAGTGAAGATCGGGGAAGCGGTCGGCATCATTGCCGCCCAGTCCATCGGTGAACCCGGCACGCAGCTCACCATGCGTACGTTCCACGTGGGCGGCACGGCTACCACGGCGTTCAAGCAGCCCATCGTGAAAGCCAAGAACGATGGCCGCGTCATCTACACGGAAGACCTCCGTACGGTGGAAAACGCAGACGGCAACTTCGTCGTGCTGAACAAGAACTGCTCCGTCCGCATTGAAAATGAACAGGGCCGCGAACTGGAATCCTACCAGCCCGTCATCGGCACCATCCTGTACGTTCCCAACGGCGGCACCATCAAGAAGGATGAAACCCTCGCCACCTGGGATCCGTACAACGTGCCCGTGATTGCTGAAAAGGGCGGCGTGGTCGAATTCAAGGACATGATTGTCGGCATCACCGTTTCCAAGGAAACGGACCGTGAAACCGGCACCTCCTCCCTCGTCGTGATGGAGCACAAGCAGGAACTTCACCCGCAGGTGGTCATCCGTGACGCCAAGACCCGGGAAGTCCTGGCCCACCACGCCATTCCCGCAGGCGCCAACCTCACCGTGAAGGATGGAGAAACCATCTCCGCCGGCACGATGGTGGCCAAGACGCCCCGCAAGGTGGCCAAGACGAAGGACATCACTGGCGGTCTGCCCCGCGTGGCGGAACTGTTTGAAGCCCGCAAGCCCAAGGACGCCTGCACCATTGCACGCGTGGAAGGCATTGTGCGCCTCAGCAGCAAGAACACCTCCCGCGGCAAGAAGGTCATCACCATTGAAACGCCTACGGGCGAACTGGTGGACCATCTGGTGCCGATGAACAAGCACGTCATCGTCCACGAAGACGACCATGTGCATCTGGGCGACCAGCTTACGGAAGGCCCCGTCTCCCCGGAAGAAATTCTGGACGTCTGCGGCAAGGAAAGCCTCCAGGAACACCTCGTCAACGAAGTTCAGGAAGTGTACCGCCTCCAGGGTGTGGAAATCAACGACAAGCACGTGGAAATCATCGTGCGCCAGATGCTCCGCAAGGTTGTCATCACGGAACCCGGCAACACCGAATTCCTGTGGGGCGACCAGGTGGACAAGACCACCTTCGACCGCATCAACGAACAGACCGTAGCCCAGGGCGGCCAGCCGGCCGCGGCCAAGCCCGTTCTGCTCGGCATCACGAAGGCCTCCCTGGAAACGGAATCCTTCATCTCCGCGGCATCCTTCCAGGATACCACGCGCGTTCTGACGGAAGCCTCCACCCTCGGCAAGACCGATACGCTGGAAGGCTTCAAGGAGAACGTCATCATGGGCCACCTTATCCCTGCAGGCACCGGTTTCTCCCGGTACAGCAAGATTGAAGTGGAACCCGCGGAGGGCGCTGAAGAAATCGCGCTGGCTAGCGAAGAAGAGGAAGCGGCTGAACTTGCCGAAGACGTCTTGAACGATACCATCAACTTCGACAACGAACGCTAAGCCGTTCCCAAGATAACACCTCAACCTGCGGGGCCTCATCCGGAAGGCCCCGCATTTTTTATGCCGGATGGGAAGGATGCCGGACAGGGACTCAATGCCTCCGGTCCCGCCTTTCAGCTTTATGCCGGATACTCCCCTTCCTGCCCACATGGAATGTGACGCTTCCCGCCACTTCCCGCTCCGGCAGGAACCAGAAAACCGCTGCTCCATCACAAGCCGCCTTTTGTGGCAAGAAACAGCGGAGCCCGCCCTCTTGCCATGGGAGATAGGCAGGGACACGCCGTCCGGAAGATGAATGCCGAATCTGATAAAAGCTCTCCTTTTTTAGAAAAAAAGCGGTTATTGTGAAATATTAAAACATGCAAGATTTTCACAGAGAATATCTTGCGTTTTTATCTATACAAAAAGAAGGGCTTCACCGGATTAGCAATCCGGAGTCAAGCTCCAATTTTAAGGGCAAGGAATTTGCGTTGAACAGTGCTGTAATTATTGAAAGCCGTTTCCCTAGGGCCGACACTTTCCTGAATCGACTGGCGCCTACACGAATCGCCGCTGGCTTCTGCGGCAGCTAAGCATAAAACTGAGCGGCGGCGAACTTTATCCTCTGAAAGCCAGTACATCCTGACGGACGCCTGTATTTTAATTGCCACATAGTCATGCAGTGCTCCCTGCGGCGGCAGAAATACATCCCCCGTTTTTCATTCATAACGGATTGCTAATCCGCAATTGTAAAACACCTTTTAACTCTCTGTAAGGATATGAAGAAAACACTATGTATCATTTGTCTTGGGCTGGCGGGATTGGCGGCTACCGCATCGGCGGCTACCGTTGAACTGATGCCCGACATTGCAAGCATCACGGGCCAGGGATACAACTCCGCCGGACGCCTTGCCGGAAACGGCATTACCGCTGCCGACGTCAAGAACTGGCTGGGGCCTGCCGGACGGGCCGACGGATGGTACACCACCACCGGCAATGGCGACATGAAGTGGGGGCAAGCCTCCGTCAACACGGCAAACCAGTCCATCACCCTGCCCAACATGAACGGCACGGCAGGCGTCTGCGCCGGCTTGAAAATGACCATTGAAAACATCCAGGCCTATGAAGGGCTGACCTTCAGCTTCTCCCTTACGCCTCCGGGTACCGGCCCCACGTTTACCTATTCCCTCTGGTATGAAACCGCTGACGGTGAATTCGTGAATCTTTGCAAGGAAAGCCGGGGCAACAACGGCTCCGTCTGGAACGTTTCCTATAACCTGACGGACGAACAGATGTCCGCCATGAAGGCGAACGGGAACGGCAAGGTTTATGCCGTTCTGGGCAGTGCCGGAGGCAATAACGGAAATAACGCCGTTGTCACGGACATTTCCCTGGAAGGCACGCTGGCTGTCGTTCCGGAACCGGCTGCCGCCTCCCTGGGCCTGTTCGGGCTGGCTGCGCTGATGATGCGCCGCCGCAGAGCCTGACGCATTCTTCATTCTTCTCAAAAAAGGCTGCTTCTCCTCCGGGAGGAACAGCCTTTTTATTCGTGCGCGTTTCCCCCTTTCCTGATAGGCTGCGCCCATGTCCCCTCTGGATTTTAAAAAAGAAGAAAAACGCTTCTACCTCCCTCCTGCACACCCCGTGCTGGCGGACGTCCCGGAAATGAACTTTTTCATGGTGGACGGGGAGGGAGACCCCAATGAGCCGGAAGGAGCCTACCAGCACGCCGTGGAATTGCTTTATGCGTTATCCTATGCCGTTCGCATGGGAGGCAAGAAAAGAACTTTCCCCGTCCCCGGCTACCGGGAATACGTCGTGCCCCCGCTGGAAGGCCTGTGGTGGGGCTGCGAACCAGAGGCGCCCGTCAGCAAAAAGGATTTCCGCTGGATATCCATGATCCGGCAGCCCGGCTTCGTCACGCAGGAAACCCTGGCGTATGCGCAGGAGCAGGTCGCCATGAAAAAACCTCACCTTGATACGGAGGCCGGCCGCCTGGACTCCTTCCGGGAAGGTCTTTGCGTGCAGTGCCTTCACACGGGCCCTTATGACGATGAACCGGCCACGCTGGCCCGCATGCGCTCTTTCATGGAACAGGAGACGCTTCTTCCGGACATGGAAGGTTTACGAACCCATCATGAGATTTACCTGTCCGATCCCCGGAAAACGCCTCCGGAACGCTTGAAGACCATTCTCCGCATTCCGGTAAGGAGGCGTTAAGCTTCCTGTCCGGACAGGCTCATTCGTTGTCCATGAAGTATGCCTGCAGAATGCAGATGATATGCAGGACAATCGGAACAAGGGCGAAGATGAACCAGTACAGGAGACCGTAGGCCGCACCCACCACCAGGAACCAGATGATGGCTTGGACGAAGTGCCCCTTGTACAACTGCCCGAGGCCGGGAACGAATAAACTCAGAATGGCGGCTAAAAAGGATTTCATATGCTGGCTAAGTAAAAATGATTGCACGGAGAAGGTCTCGCGTGCCTGCACCAGTTAAGAGCCTTCCCTTCCCCTTCATGTTCAATCTCCCGGTTCCGCCCCGTCATGAATGACGGTTTTTCCGGAACGGATGAAGCCGGAGCGGCGCGATGCTCCGGCAGGGAACAGGCGGCAGTCATGCTCCGGTCTTGACCGCCGCATGGGCTGTGTTACCCTCCCCGCGCACAGGGCACTCACGTTAGAAGGGTAGAGACCACCATGTCCATTGAACTGACTCGCAATTTCTCCATCATCGCTCACATCGACCACGGAAAGACCACCCTTTCCGACCGGTTGCTGGAAAAGACGAATACCATTTCCGAACGGGAAAAGCAGGATCAGCTTCTGGACGCCATGGACCTGGAACGGGAAAAGGGCATCACCATCAAGTCCCATCCCGTGACCATCTTTTACAAGGCCAGGGACGGAAAAACCTACAAGCTCAACCTGCTGGATACACCCGGCCATGTGGACTTCTCCTATGAAGTGTCCCGTTCCCTGGCGGCCTGCGAGGGCGCTCTGCTCATCGTGGATGCGGCCCAGGGCGTGGAAGCCCAGACGCTCGCCAACATGCACCTGGCGATGGACCTGAATCTGGCCATCATCCCCGTCATCAACAAGATCGACCTTCCCAGCGCCAACCTTCCCAACGTATACCGCCAGCTGGAGGACATCGTCTGCATCCCCCATGAGGAAGCCATCCACGCTTCCGCCAAGATGGGCATCGGCATTGACGATATCCTGGAAGCTGTCGTCCAGCGCATCCCCCCGCCTGAAACGGAAAAAGACGGCCTCCTGCGCGCCCTGGTGTTTGACTCCGTTTATGACGCCTACCGCGGCGTGGTCTCCTATGTGCGCGTCATCTCCGGCAGCGTGCAGCGCGGCATGAAGGTGAAACTCTTTGCTACGGACGAAGTGTATGAAGTGAAGGAAGTAGGCATCTTCACCCCCAAGATGACCCGGACGGACTCCCTGGAAGCCGGCGATGTGGGCTATATCATCGCCAACATGAAATCCGCGGCGGACGTCAAGATCGGTGACACCTACACGGACTACACGCGCCCGTGCCCGTCCCCCCTGCCCGGCTTCAAGGAAATCCGCCCCATGGTCTTCTCCGGCATTTACCCGGTGGATTCCTCCGACTTTGAAGCCCTGAAGGCCGCCATGGCCAAGCTCCAAATCAATGACGCCGCCTTCTCCTTCCAGGCGGAATCCTCCGTGGCCCTGGGCTTCGGGTTCCGCTGCGGCTTCCTGGGCCTGCTCCACATGGAAATCATCCAGGAGCGCCTGCGCCGGGAATTCAACATGGACATCATCTCCACCTATCCCTCCGTGATTTACGAGGTCACCAAGACCAATGGGGAGGAAACGAACGTGGACAATCCCAGCCTGCTCCCGGAACCGCAGGAAATTCAGGAAATCCGGGAACCCATCGTCAAGGTGTTCATCATGCTGCCCGGGGAATACATCGGGGACATCATGCAGCTTGTCCTGGAAAAGCGCGGCAGCGTGACCAACACGGAAACGATTGACGACACGCGCGTGATGCTCACCTGCACCGTGCCGCTGGCGGAAATCCTGGTGGATTTCAACGACAAGCTCAAATCCATGACCCGCGGCTACGGCTCCATGGACTACGAATACGCCGGCTACCAGGCCGCCAAGCTTATCAAGATGGACATGCTCATCGCCGGGGAACCGGTGGACGCCTTCTCCATGATTGTCCACCAGGACAAGGCCGCCTCCCGCGGACGGGAACTGGCGGAACGCCTGAAAAACGTCATCCCCCGCCAGCTCTTCACCGTCGCCATCCAGGCCTGCATCGGCGGCAAGATCATTGCACGTGAAAGTATCTCCCCCATGCGCAAGGACGTGACGGCCAAATGCTACGGCGGTGACGTCACCCGCAAGCGCAAGCTTCTGGAAAAGCAGAAGGAAGGCAAAAAGCGCATGAAAGCCATCGGGAAAATCAACATCCCGCAGGAAGCGTTCATCAAGGTGCTGAAAACGGGGGACTGATCCCGGCAGCCCATTCGCCCCGGCCTTTCCTGGAAAGAAAGCCGGGAAACCGGGCGCGGTTGCCAAGGAACGGCAGAGCGGCAAAAACCGCCTCCGGAACTTGCGGCAGGGGTCATCAATTCCCGGTTGCGAAGAGGCCCCGGTTATGTTATCAGATCGGGCATGAGTCTGCCCAGGCTATCCATGCTTCTGTTTGCCTCTGCCGCCCTTTGCTCCTGCGTGGGGACCTCTCCGGAACCGGGAAAACCGAAAGTGAAAAAGAGTCTTTCGGAATACATGCAGGACAACATGGCCAATTCCATCGCCAATGTGCCGACGGGACTGCTGGGCACCACGCCGGGCCAGCAGCAGGCCCACCAGCTCACCGCCACCACGCAGGAGGAAATGAGGAAGGCGGACAGCGGCGCCGTTTACTACACGGACGCCCACGACCCGGACGCCCCCATCCCCGGACTTGAGGAGGCATTCGCCCAGCGCAAGGAAAACCAGCGGTGGATCCAGAGCTATTCCTCCGCCCTCCGGGAAGCCCAGAGCAGTGGAAAGCCCATCCTGATCTGGTTCCACCATTCCGCGGGCAGCCCTCCCAGCAAGAAATTGGCGGCGGAACTTCTCCATACGAAGGAATTTGAAGACTGGGCGAAAAAGAATGTCGTCCGCGTCTGTTACGACCAGGCGGAAAAGTTCGAGAGCGAACCGGTTTATAAGAAGCGCAAGAAAATGCTGGAGTATGTGCAGAAGGCCCCTTCCCTGTTTGGCGTGAGAGGTACCCCCGTGCTTCTGGTCATGTCTCCGGACGGCACCAAGGTGGACACGCTGCGCGGCTATTACACCGGACAAAACGCCCTTTACTTCGACCAGATCAAGAATAGCGTCAAGCTGGCCGGCCAGCAATATGAAGAATTCAAGAAAACGCTGACTCCCAAAGGCTATCGCGTCTGGACGGGCGTCAATGGAAACACCGTCTTCGCCAAGCTTTCCCGCTACTCGGAGAAAAACCAGACCCTCTGGCTCCAGGAACTGGACGGCCACCAGAGCAGGACGTCCCTGAAAAGACTCAGCCTTGAAGACAGGAAATGGCTTCTGGAGCAGAAAGAAGCCCATGAAAACAAGGGACGAAACGAGCGGCCCGGCCCGCGCGGCGCCTGATCCGGCGGTTTTTTTCATAACACGGCACGCCCTTGGCTGGAGGCCCCCCCGCAGGAATTCGCCGCCATCTCCTTCATTCAGACCGGGCTGCGCCTTCCGCTGGCAGCCCGGCGGAAGGGCCCATCTTCATGCGTTCCGGCGTTCCCTCCATTTTTATATTGAAATATAAAACTGATGTTTTATTTTTCCTAAAACTCTCTTTTGTCAGTTCTTTCTTTCGGGGATGTGGTCTTTTTCCATACTGGCAGCAATGTTCTTCCGGACAAATCCTGCCGCCCCTGTTCAACCATTCACCTGTTTAATTCATAATTCCAACGATGAACCGCCATGCCGTCACCGCATTGATGCTTGCGGCCTGTTCCCTGCCAGCTTCCGCGGTCCAGCCGCAGAAGCAGGCTCCGGACCAGCGCCCCAATATCCTGGTTATTGTTACTGATGACCACTCCTACCAGACCCTGGGAACCTGTGACAAGGATTCTCCCATGCCCTATCCGAACTTCCGCAAGCTGGCGGACGAAGGCATGGTCTTTGACCGGAGCTACTGCGCCAACTCCCTGTGCGGACCGTCGCGCGCCTGCATTTACACAGGGCGCCATTCCCACATGAACGGCTATCTGTTCAATGAACACGCGGCTCCCTTTGACGGCTCCCAGCCCACCTTCCCGAAAATGCTCCAGAAGGCCGGCTACCAGACCGCCATTGTCGGCAAGTGGCACCTGGAAGCCATCCCGCCGGGCGCCAAGGGAGACACCTCCAAGTATGAGTCCAACCCAACCGGGTTCGACTACTGGGAAATCTTCCCCGGCCAGGGCAACTACTTCAACCCGGACTTCATCACCCCCGGCAAGGACGGAAAGCGCGTGGTGAAAACGGAACCCGGCTATGCCACGGAGCTGGTCACGCAGAAAAGCCTCAAATGGCTTGACCAGCGGGACAAGGACAAGCCCTTCATGCTCGTTGTGGGCCACAAGGCTCCGCACCGCTGCTGGTGCCCCTCCATCCAGAACCTGGGCCGAGCCAAGCAGTATGCGGACTCCATTGACCCGCCCGCCAACCTGGAAGACGACTTTGCAGACCGCCCGGAATTCCTGAAAATGACGGAACAGACCCTGCTCAACCATTTCAACGTCTGGTCTGACGAACACCTGATCAAGGACGTGGTGCCGGAAGACATCCAGAAAATGCTCTCCTGCCCGGAATCCAAGACCCTGCATACCCAGTACGACTGGGAAATGCCGGAATGGGTGCGCATGGACCTGCAGCAGAAGGAAGCCTGGTACAATTACCACAAGGCCCGCACCGTCCAGCTCGTGAAGGATATTAAAAGCGGAAAAATCAAGACCCAGCGCGACATCCTGCTGCGCCGCTGGCGCCATTACATGGAGGACTACCTGGGCACCGTGCTTTCCGTGGACGAAAGCATCGGCCAGATCATGGATTACCTGAAGCAGAACGGACTGGATAAGAATACGCTGGTCCTCTACTGCGGAGACCAGGGCTTCTACATGGGCGAACACGGCCTGTACGACAAGCGCTGGATTTTTGAGGAATCCTTCCGCATGCCCCTTATCATGAAATGGCCCGGCCATATCAAGCCCGGCGTGCGTTCCGCCGCCATGGTGCAGGAGCTGGATTACGCCCCTACCTTCTGTGAAGTGGCCGGTGCGGCCACTCCGGAAAACATGAACACCTTCCAGGGCCGCAGCCTCGCCCCGCTGTTCAAGACCGGGGAACACCAGGACTTCAGGGACCGTCCCCTCTATTACGCCTTCTATGAAAACCCGGGCGAGCACAATGCCCCTCGGCACGACGGCCTGCGGACGGACCGCTACACGCTGTCCTACCTCTGGACCAGTGACGAATGGATGCTCTTTGACAACGAGAAGGATCCGGCCCAGATGCACAACGTTATCAACAAACCGGAATATGCGGAAACCGTGAAGGAGCTGAAGGAACTGTACGGCAAGCTCCGCAAGGACTGCCAGGTTCCGGAAGGCTTCCCGGGAGCCACGGGCAAGCTGGCCGTCAAGCCGCAGTGGGACTGCGCACCCGCCAAAGACTGAGAACTTCCACGCCCCGGTTCCTTTTGAAAGAACGCTTTCCGGGTCCAACCCGGACGGCGGCGGAACGGAATCCGTACATCCTCCCAAACAACAACCATCACCAAACATCATCACATGAAAGCATTAATGCTAGCGGCCGCGTTCCTGGGCTCCCTCTGCTGGGCCGGAACCAATCCCTACAACATCATTCCGGAACCCGTCAAAGTGACGGCGGCCTCCGGCACCACCAAAAACCTCAAAATCCTGAACGAACAGAAGGTCGCCGGGCTGGGAAACGAGGGCTACACCATGAAGCTGACGCCCGGCGGCGTGGAGCTCCGCTACAGCACGCCCAACGGAAAAGCCATGGCCATGGCTACCCTTCTCCAGCTTCAGGACCAGCTCTCGGACACGCCGGAGGGCCTCCCCTGCGGCAGCATCCAGGACTCCCCGGACTTTGGCTGGCGCGGCATGATGGTGGACGTGGGCCGCTACCACTACCCGATGAAGGAGCTCTACAACTTCGTGGACGCCATGCACTACTACAAGTACAACGTCCTGCACCTCCACCTGACGGAAGACCAGGGCTGGCGCCTCCCCGTGCCGGGCTACGACAAGCTCCGCACGATTGGAGCGGTCCGCCCTTCCGCTCCGGAAGGCCAGAACAACTCCCTGCTGGCCAATGAAGGCATGTACTCCAAGAAGGAACTCCAGGACCTGGTGGCCTACTGCAAGGCGCGCGGCATCCAGGTGCTGCCGGAAGTGGAAATGCCGGGCCACAACATGGCCCTGGCCGCATCCTACCCCGAATTCTGCTGCAACACCAAACGGGCCCAGGTATGGACGCACGGCGGCGTTTCCTCCAAGCTGATCTGCCCGCAGAAACCGGGCACCAAGAAATTCCTCAAGGACACCTTTGACACCGTCAACCAGATATTCCCCTTCTCGTACGTCCACATCGGCGGGGACGAATGCCCCATGGGCGACTGGAAGAAGTGCCCGGACTGCCAGGACGCCCGTGCCAAAAAGGGCCAGGGGGACGACGTGGAAGCCCAGATGAGCGACTTCACGAAGAGCCTTGGAGCCATGCTTGCCAAGAACAAGAAAAAGCCCATCCTGTGGTACGACATCAACAAAGGCTACTACCACAAGGGGGAAACCGTCATGTCCTGGCTGCCGGGAGAATTCCCCCGCTGCATTGACAAGACGAAGGAACAGGGCATCGACCTCATCGTCACTCCCCAGTACAAGTACTACCTGGCCCGCACCCAGATGAAATTCCCGGCGGACGACGTGCGCGCCCGGCCCGGCGGCGGCCCCATCCTGCTGAAAGACTGCTACAACTTCGACCCCCGCAACGGGCGTGACAAGAACGACGTCAAGCACATCAAGGGCATCAACCTCTGCATGTGGGCGGAATGGATTCCCTCCGGGGAACTGCTGATGTACATGACCTATCCGCGCGCCATGGCGGTCTCTGAAACCGCTTGGGGCAGCCATAAGGACCGCCCCAGCCTGGAAGACTTTGAAAAGAAGATGGAAACCCATAAGAAGCGCTTCCAGAAGCGCTTCGGCTACACCCTGGAACGCACGGTGGAAAACAAGCCCTACCGGGAATCCTCCATCACCCAGGAAGAAATAGACCGCATCAACGCGAACTATAAGAAGGGCCAGCAGGACGCGGGCAAATAACCTTTTCCAGCCTCTCGCCACCATCTGATTCCTTCAAGGCCGGGGACGCGCGCAGCCGCAGGTCCCCGGCCTTCTTTTCCCGCTTGACCGGAGGGCCCTCTTCCCTTCTAATCGTTCCGCCATGTTACACCTTTACGATACCCGCACCAGAACGGCACAGGACATTTCCCCCATGGACGGAAAAACGCTGCGTTTCTACTGCTGCGGACCCACGGTGTACGGCCCCGCCCACATCGGCAACTTCCGGACCTTCGTGATGCAGGATATTTTCCGCCGCGTTCTGGAGCTGGGCGGAACCCCCACCATGCACGTCCGCAACCTGACGGACGTGGATGACAAGACCATCCGGGATTCCCAAAAAGCCGGAGTATCCCTGGCGGAATTCACCGCCGGCTGGGCGGACCTGTTCCACCGGGACTGCACCGCCCTCAACTGCCTTCCACCCCACGTGGAACCCTCCGCCGTAGGCCACATTCCTGAACAGATACGGATGGTCCAGGCTCTGGTGGAAAAAGGCCATGCCTATGTCTCTGAAGACGGTTCCGTGTACTTCAGGATCTCCTCCTTCCCGGAATACGGAAAGCTTTCCCACCTGGATGAACGGGAACTGGATCTGGGCAAAACCGCCAATGCCCGGTCCAACGCGGATGAATATGAAAAGGACTCCGTGGCGGACTTCGTCCTGTGGAAAAGCCGCCGCCCTGAAGACGGGGACAACTTCTGGCCCTCCCCCTGGGGGGAAGGCCGCCCCGGCTGGCACCTGGAATGCTCCGCCATGATCCACAAATACTTCGGCAATGACTTCGATCTCCACTCCGGCGGCGTGGACCTGGTGTTCCCGCACCATGAAAACGAGGTTGCCCAGTCCCGCTGCGCCTGCGGCGGCGGTTTTGCGCGCCTGTGGTTCCATATCACGCACCTGCTGGTGGACGGCGGCAAGATGTCCAAATCCCTGGGCAACATGTACACCCTGGCGGACCTGGACAAATTGGGCCACAAGCCGTCAGCCGTCCGGTACGTGCTGGCAGGGGGCTATTACCGCCGCCCGCTGAACTTCACCCTTTCCTCCCTGGAGGACGCCAAAGCCGCGCTGAACCGCCTGTCCAAATTCGACGCGCAGCTCCGGAACGCCTCCGGAACGGACTCCGTTCCGTCCTATGAGGAATTCTGCGCCGCCCCCCCGGAACCGGGCATCTTCCAGCCGGCCTGGGACAGCCTGAATGATGACCTGAACACTCCGGAAGCCCTGGGCCACGCCTTCAGCGCCATCAGGAAGGCGGATGTTCCCTCCCTGACTCCGGAGGAAGCGCGCCGCATGCGGAACGCCTTCCAATTCATTCTGGCCGCTTTCGGCATTCTTCTGCCGGAAGAGGAACAGGCGGAAGCGCCGGAGGACGTGCGCACCCTGGCGGAACAGCGCTGGCAGGCCAGGCAGAACCGGGACTGGGCGGAAGCCGACCGCCTGCGGGCGGAAGTAACGGCGCTGGGCTGGACCATCAAGGACCGCAAGGACGGGTACGACCTGGCGCGCAACTGAACGGCATGGACGCTTTCTCCCCTATCCCCAACCACACGGGCTTCACGGCCAGGAGCCTGTTCACGGATGCGCAGGGAACCCTGAAGGACGGAGCCTTCGCCAACATGGAACCCGGAGGCGGCGGCCCTCTTTCCCCGCACCGCCACGCCCACGCCCATTTATTCATTGTCACCCGCGGAACGGTCGTTATCCTGCTTGACGAAGAGGAAAAAACGGTCCGTGAGCATGAATCCCTGCTCGTGCCCGGCGGCGTCCGTCATGCCGTCTGGAACAGGAGCGCGGAACCGGCGGAAATCGTAGGCCTGACGCTGGAAGCCGCCCGCGCCCCCCAACTACCTACAACCCGATGAACTCCCGCCAACGCACGCTGGGCCATGCCGCCGCCCTGATGACCATCCTGATCTGGGGGACCACCTTCGTGTCCACCAAGGTGCTTCTCCGGGACTTTACCCCCGTCACGGTGCTCTTCACCCGCTTCGTGATCGGGTACGCCTTCCTCTGGTGCCTGAAGCCGCGCCTGCTTCCGCTCTCCGGCTGGAAAAAGGAACTCCTGTTCGCGGGAGCGGGCCTCACCGGCGTCACCCTGTACTTCCTGCTGGAAAACATCGCCCTGACGTACACCTTCGCCTCCAATGTGGGCATCATCGTGGCCGTGGTGCCTTTCTTCACGGCTCTTCTGGCCCACTTCCTGCTGAAAGGGGAGGGCTTCTCCCGCCGCTTCTTCCTGGGCTTCGCCGCCGCCTTCACAGGCATCTTCCTCATCATGGCGAACGGCGCCTTCGTGCTGGAACTGAACCCGGCGGGGGACGTGCTGGCGCTGGGCGCGGCCTTCGTCTGGGCGGTCTATTCCATCCTGATGAAAAAAATCGGCGTCAACACGTCCAACATGATCATCTGCACGCGCCGCATCTTCTTTTACGGCATCGTACTGATGATTCCGGCCCTGTTCGTCCTTCCGGTGAACATGGACTGGCATCTGATGGTGAAGCCCGTCAACGCCCTCAATCTGCTGTACCTGGGCCTGTTTGCCTCCGCCCTGTGCTTCCTCTCCTGGAACCGCGTGGTGGAAATCCTGGGAGCCGTCAAATCCAGCGTGTACATTTACATGGTTCCGGTCGTGGCCGTAGTGGCCTCCGCCATCATCCTGGGGGAACGCCTGACCTGGATATCCCTGACGGGGATTCTCCTGACCCTCTGCGGCGTCACGATTTCCGAGTACAGGAAAAAAACGCGGAAGAGCATCAGAGAAAAGGGAGAAAAGCCCGTTCTGCAAAAAGGCTGATTCCCCCTGCTTTCCGGAATCATGCTGTTTTTTCCGGGAAGAAAAACGGCTGGCGAATATTCCCGGACGGAATGCCTCCGGCGTTGCAACGCTTTCCGCCCCCAGAGCATGGTTGTTCTTTTTCATGCTCCTGATTCATTCGCCAGGATAACAGGCATGCCATGCGCCTGTTATCCTCTGTTTCAGGCAAATATTCATTCTATTATACCGTGGCAGAATGGCTGTTAGCGGATTAGATATCCGCAGACAACAAAATTTTTTGAAAAAAAACGAGTTTCACCGCGGGAAAAGGGGAATAATCAGAAATACGTTCAAGATGCAATGAAGTTCCGTATTCATGAATCATTGAGGATGTGTTCCATCATTCACTTCCATTTTCCCTTCTCCGTTACCGGATATCTAATCCGCTAGTATGGCGCGCATGAAAAAGCTTCTTTCCATCCCAGCTTTTTTACTGTGCATTTCCGGCGTACAAGCGGCAACGACATTGTATGAAACCCAGTTCCGCCAGACCGCCATCAATGTGGACAGTGACTTTCTGGACGGCGCTTCCGTCTCGCTCACCAATCCTTCCACATCCCTTTCCGGCAATTTGGCCGCGGACCTCCTTGTCCCCAATGTCCAAATGCAGAATAACAACGCCGGATGGACCGTCACCTTTTCCTTCACGGCTACGCAGGACATCATCATCTCTTCCCTGAACCTGGGCTTCCAATTCGTCACCGGTACCGGAACACGGCACGGAAACACGGATTCCAAAACGGGAACCGCTACCGTCACGCTGGCCGCCGGAGATTCCTCCGCCACGGCTGATCTGAGCTTCGAACGCGTCCAGGCCGACAAGAACGGCACGCCGACAGCGGACATCCAGCAAGCCTCCTTCAATACCCCGGTCACGGTCAAGGCGGGAGAAACCTTTACCCTCACCGTGAACGCCAAGGCACCCAACACCGGGGGCACCTTCCTGGGGCTTTCCCAACTGGCCCTCCACGGGGACGCAGTACCGGAACCGGCCACAGCCTCCCTCGGACTGCTCGGACTGGCCGCCCTGCTCCTGCGCCGCCGCGTATAAGCGGGAGCATCATTTAATCTCTGCTTTATTCCTTTACCAAAACAGGACCGTCCCCCACCGGGAAACGGTCCTGTTTTTTTAAATAAAAATCCGCTCAATTTCCGGAAACATTTCTTTCCGCCTCTTCTTCAATACGGGCTTCCGTCTCTTCAATCTTTTCTGAAAGATCGGCCCACTGCGTAAAACAGGTTTCCAACTGGCGGTCCGCCTGCTGGAACCGGGTGGTGAGCTCCATGACGGCCTCCGTATCAGCCGCCACCTCCGGACGTTCCAACTGGGAGGTGATCTCCGTCTTTTCCGTTTCCAGACGCGCTATCTCCGCTTCCAACTGTTCCAGTTTTTCCTGGAGGGGACGGAGCAGGCGCGCCTTTTTCTGGCGGATTTCCGCCTCCATGCGCCTGCGCGCCTTGCGGTCCGCCCCGGTTCCCGGGTCAGCCGCTCCGGAGACGGCAGACGCAGCGGAGGAAGCCAGAGCCTGGTCCCGCTCCACCTTCTCCAGATAATCGGAAACGTTGCCTATGTAAACGCGCGGTTTCTCTCCCGGCACGAATTCCAGCACCTTCGTCACAATGGGGTCCAGGAAGCTGCGGTTGTGGGAAACGATGCAGTAGGAACCCGGATATTCGGACAGCGCCTGCTGAAGCACCTGCTGGGACTGGATGTCCAGGTGGTTCGTCGGCTCGTCCAGAATCAGGAAATTGGCCGGATGCAGCAGCATGCACACCAGCGCCACGCGGGAGCGTTCCCCGCCGGAGAGCACGCCCACGCGCTTGTGCACGTCGTCCCCCCGGAACAGGAAGCAGCCCAGCAGGTTCCGCACCATGGGCGAGGATTCCCGCGTAGCGGCCGCCTCCACGCATTCCAGGACGGTCTTTTCCGGGTCCAGGTCATCGGCATGCGTCTGGGAGAAAAAAGCGATCTGCGTGTGGCGCCCCATCGTCACTCTCCCGGAGCTGGGCTCCTCCCCGCCGGAAATGAGGCGGGAAAACGTGGACTTGCCCGCTCCGTTCACCCCCACAATGGCGATGCGGTCCCCCTTCACGATTTCAAAATCCACATCCTCAAAGACGGAAATGGAGCCGTACCGCTTGGAAACCTTTTCCAGCCTGACCACGGAATGCGCGCCGGCGGGCGGGGTGGGAAAATGAAAATTCATCACGGCGTCATCCTCCTCCACCTCAATCAGCTCCACCTTCTCCAACTGCTTGATGCGGGACTGCACCAGGGAGGCCTTGGTAGCCTTGTAGCGGAACCGGTCGATGAACTCCTTCGTCTTGGCGATTTCCCGTTCCTGGGCCTTTTTCTGGCGCAGCAGAATCTCCTTCCGCAGCACGCTTTCCTTCAGGAAATAGGAAAAATTGCCCGCGTACTCCTCCGCGCGCCCGTGGTAAAAGGCAATCGTTCGGGAAACCAGGGAATCCAGCAGCGCGACGTCGTGGGAAATGAGGATGATGGCCCCCCGGTAGGTGCGCAGGTACTGTTCCATCCACCGCTGGGACTGAATGTCCAGGTGGTTCGTGGGTTCGTCCAGCAGCAGCACTTCCGGTTCCCGGAGCAGCAGCTTGGCCAGCGCGATGCGCATCTGCCAGCCGCCGGAAAATTCCCCGCAGTCCCGGTCAAAGTCCCGGTCCTTGAACCCCAGGCCGCGCAGGATGGACTCCGTGCGGGGGCGCAGCCGGGCGGAATCATGGGCGTGCAGCACCAGTTCCAGTTCCCCGATCTCGTTGAGCACTTCGGAATAGGCGGCGGAACGGGGGTCCAGTTTCTCCATCTCCTGCGTCAGGGCGTCAATGCGCTCCTGGAGGTCCATCAGGTCCGCAAAGGCGGACATGGCCTCGTCAATCAGCCTGCGCCCGCGGACATGGATGCCCTCCTGGGGCAGATAGCCCACCTGGGAGTGCCTGGATTTGATGATGGAGCCGGAATCCGGCTCATTCAGGCCGGCCATGCACTTCATCAGCGTGGACTTGCCCGCGCCGTTATGCCCCGCCAGGGCAATTCTTTCCCCATCCTCCACCGTGAAGGAAAGATCATTGAACAGGACGCGCGCGCCGTACTGCACGCGCAGATTTTGAACGGCCAGAACCATGTACCGAAGGAGTAGAGAGAGGAAGGCGGCGGAACGCGGCGTTGCATCGCCTGTTCCGCCGCCAGGAAAAGCCGGATAAGCTTATTTGTCCAGAACCTTGTTCCACGCGGCGATGCGGTCGGCCTGCTCCGTGAACAGATCATCCGCGCCATCTTCAATCGTGATACCGGAAATGGTATCCCCCTGCCCGATGGAATCCACCACGTCCTGGCCTTCCGTCACCTTGCCGAAGACGGTGTGCTTGCCGTTCAGCCAGTCGGTAGGTACATGCGTGATGAAGAACTGGGAACCGTTGGTGCCGGGGCCCGCGTTCGCCATGGAAAGCACGCCGGGGCCGTCATGCT
>OGYM01000764.1_pt1 | contig 24464 bp, 23 predicted proteins | sample 1576491 | NCBI WGS metagenome assembly OGYM01 (sample SAMEA3541515, study PRJEB24748) | human gut metagenome | biome: human gut; feature: human-associated habitat; material: faeces | place: China | collected 2012 | reverse complement strand
TTGCTTGCGAAGGGCGGAAAATATGCAGCTATGTGGAACGCAGAGCAAAAAATATTAGCTTGATGGGAAATAAGATGTCTGTCGGATCGAATATGATATTAGCACAGAAACCTATGAACAGCTGAAAGAATCAGTCACGAAAGAATAATTACATAGCGCATGAATCTGCCCCGATTAAGGGGAAAGAAAAAACCGTTGGTTGGGGCAGGTAATTTTGCACACTCATTTTAAGTTATTACCATAACGGCGGTTTTGAGAAATCAGAGCCGCCGTTTCTTTGTTTTTACACAAACCAATGACGACTTCCAGGGACACGGTAGCCGATTGGAGGTTAATTTATCGTGCCCCGTTTACTTTTTCAAAGCTCACATGATCTGCATCAGTTAAAAAAATTATTGTTCTTCGTTCGGGCAAGTATAATATTGCATCGGCATTATCGTTCTATGTAATTCAGTATAATAATGGCTGTTTTTGGAATGCCAGTTTTCCTTTGCGGAAATTTGGCGTTTTTGATAGCCGTTTTTATGATGATGCTTTTAGAGTATATCGCTGTCGATCACCGCCACACTCCGATTTGATTTCGTAAAAATTCAGATCGGAGGAAAAGACAAGTGGCTTATAACAAAGCAAAAGAAGAATATAGATGGAACCAGTGGAAAGCAGAGGAAGAGAAGATCCTGCGCGAGCAGGGCGTGGATGAAGAGACGATCCAGAAGCTACGGGAGTATGACTGGGACGATTTCAATGCAGAGCGGAGATTCCGGGAACACCAGACCTCGCTTCTGGACTGTATGGAACTGCTCCTGGAAGAAAAAGAAACCAAAGAGTCCCAGCCGGAGAGCGTAGAAGCCCTGCTGGATACCGTGGAGAACGAAGAACTGCTTCAGATCCTGTTATCAACTGATAAGAAAACTCTTCAGATGATTGTCCTGAAGATGATGGGATATGCACCAAAAGAGATCAGTCATCACATGGAACTGCCGGAGCAGACGGTTTATACAAGATTGCGGAGGTTACGGGAAAAGATCAAAAAGTCCATGAAATTTGAATAAAACAAAAGGTTCTCATCGGCTGACTATTAGAACGAACAGACAGGAGGATTGATACGATGGATGAGAAAGAAGTGTCCGAAATGCAGGAAGAAATGATGACGGTACTGGTAGTCGAGCCGATGAAAGCACCCTATGTCAAAAGCATCCCCAATGAGCTGGAGGATCTGCAGCAGGCGGTAGGCGGTGACATTGAAATGACCTATCCGTTTGATGATGAAGTTGGAATCCTTTTAAACGGCAATGGAAAATTTGAGGGATTGCCACTGAACCGGGCGTTATATGATGATCATGGACAGGTCTATGATGCGATAGCCGGGACTTTCCTTGTAGTAGGGCTGACAGAAGATGATTTTACTTCGCTGACACCGGAACAGATTGAAAAGTTTAAAGAAAAATACCAGTCACCGGAAATTTTTACTCTGTTTAACGGAGAACTCCATGTGATGAAGATGCCGCCGGAAGAAGAAAAAGAACAGAAAGAAAGCCGGAAGAACGATGCAAAACAAAAGAATCCGGCAAAGAAGAAAAACAGATCCGGGGATGCAAGATAAAATATTTTTTTGTGAAGTGAATAAAAAAATACACTGCCATCGGCTAGTAAGCAGAGGGACATCCCTCGGCTGTTCTTTGGCAAGTGAATATCGGCACTACAGGTACGTTCCCAACCGTAGAAGCGTGACAGTATGAGCGCCATGATTAAGTATAGGGTAAAGATTCTTAGACTTGGAGCGAGAAAGCATAGCTGTGAATAAGGCGGTGGCAGCCTTTCGCCAGGATCACGGCTGGGGGATAATGATACACGTTACCAGCCAGAGAGTGGAAGATGGACTCCGGGTTGTAATCAGAAAGACCCCCAGGACATCTGTGAGCGGCGGCAGGCCAGCCGCCCGCCTGTAGTGTCCCCTTTCCCAGAAGAAATACAGGAATAGTTCCGGGGGTGCGAGGTCAAATGCGGAACAGCAAGATAAAAAAGAAATCAATGAAGAAGTGTGTCGTTGATATCAGATACCATGCGGCTGTAGGAGACTACAGCCGTATTCTTGTGGTATTAACGTCACATCAAGGGGAGAGAACAGATGGAAGAAACAAAAAGAAGTGGAATGAGCAAGGATCAATTCTGGAATCTGATTGAAAAAGCAAAGGAAGTGTGCGGCACCGATCTGGATGCTTCGGCAGTGTGGATCAAGCAGCAGCTCTTCTATATGACACCGGAGGATGTCCTCCAATTCCACAATCTTGTTTACAGTTACCGGGATGCGGCTTATAAGTACGGCTTATGGACAGCGGCAGGTATTATGATGGAAGCAGGGTGCAGTGATGACAGTTTTTCCGATTTTCGGATGTGGCTGATCGCCCAGGGAAAAGAAGTTTATCTGAATGCCTTAAAAGATCCGGATTCCCTTTCCGGCGTGACTCCGTATGGGTACTGTAGTTTTGAAGCGTTGGGATACATCTCATCGCAGGTCTACAGTGCCATGAAAGGGAAAAATATCTATCAGGACAGTACGGCAAGAATGCAGATGGAATGTTATGAGCAGGTGATCCGGGATATTGTGTACCATCCCATGATCGAGTATCCGCTGGAATTACCGGAAGCAATGGTGGTATATCCGAAACTCTGTGAATGCCATTTGTCCGAGCAGGTAAGGAAAGCTCCTCAGAAAGTAAGGACATGGAATGTTTCCCGGACAGATATCCGAAGGATGATGGCAAGAGGGAATGCTGCCATAAAGAAAATGCAGGAACAGGGACAGAATACACCGGAAGCGACCAGACCCGTCCGTAAGGGTACGGTAAGATAAGCTTTCTGGCAAGGAGAAGTAATGTGTTATAAAAATGAATATCAGAAAAGGGCACATGGCGAAGTGGAACAGATCTTTCGGGAGCTTCTCCCGGAAGCCGGGCTTCATGTAAGGGAAGAACAGATCCGTCTCTGCCATGAAATGCTGGATGCCCTTATGAAAAATGAAATCACGCTCTGTGATGCAGGCGTCGGCATCGGAAAGACCTATGCCTATCTGACAGCCTGCATCCTGATGCGGAAATATAGTGTACTGCATTCCGGTTATTCGGGATGTGACAGGCGGTCTGTAGTGGTATCCACTTCCAGTATCGCCTTACAGAAAGCCATCATAGAGGAATATGTTCCTTTCTTATCGGATGTACTGTTAAAAGCAGATCTGCTTCAGGGAGAATTAAAAGCAGTCGTCCGCAAGGGAAAGGAACATTTTGTATGCGATTACAGGCTGGCCCAGAGATTAGAGGCAGTCCGGGACAAGAATAAAAATCAGGCACAGATGGAGGCATTGAAGTCCCTCCGGCATAACTTTGATTTAGATTCCGTACATAACCTGAGCGGTTTTGACCGCAGGCTGGTGTGCGTACCAAAATTCTGCCCTAGGGAGTGTCCGGGAAAAGTAGAATGCCGTTATCAGAAGCATCTGGATAGTTCCAGGAAAGAGGACATTTTTTTACAGATTTGCAATCACAATTATCTTCTGGCAGATGCCATGCACCGGGCAAATGGGTACCGGCCGCTTCTGGCAGATTACAGGGCTCTGGTTGTGGATGAGGCCCATAAACTCCCGGAAGCCGCCAGCCAGATGTATGGAAGAAGCATTGGAAGGGAAGATGTGCAGGAGATTGCTTACTTTTTAGGCAGAGAGCATAAAGGCACGGATGGAAAACGGCTGATGGAAGGGTTTTCTGCACTTCAGGCGGAGATCCGAAAGCATCGGAAAGATGGCACAGAGGACATGGCTGGAAAAGAAAGTTTTTATTTTCCGCCGGGAGCTGGCACAGCCTTAGCCCAGATGCAGGAAAGGCTTCAGCTTATGATCAAAAGGCTTGCCGGGAATATTCCTTACTGGATCTTTCGGCGGATGGAAGAGATGGAAGAGCTGTTCGGATGGTTTTTAAAGAACGACAAGCGATATATTTTGTTTTTACAGCAGGCCAGCCGGGGACATTTAACCTTTATGGCAGTCAACCGGGAGATCCCGAAGTATCTGGATGCGACTTTATGGAGCCGGGGATTTCCGGCGATCTTAACCAGCGGCACCTTAAAAGCCGGGAACGGGTTTGCAAGAACCAGACAGATGACCGGGCTGGAAAAAGAAACGGGCGTCCGGGAGTGTGTGGCAGAATCCCCATTCTGTTACAAAGAGAACTGTCTGCTTTACATCCCGGAGCATTTAAGACCTATGAAAAAGGGAAGCAGGGAAGAGGCCGAGCAGCTTGCCGGGCAGATCCGTGATCTGGTGTGTTCCACTTACGGGCATACGCTGGTACTGTTCACATCTTATACCCTGATGGGAAATGTGCATCAGCTTTTGCGGGATCAGATCCCGTTCCCGATGGTGCAGGTATGGAGAAACTCCCAGGAAGAGATTGCACGGTTTAAGAAGATGGAGAATGCAGTGCTGTTCGCAGCCGGCTCCTGCTGGGAAGGTGTGGACTTTCCGGGGGACATGGTATCGTCTCTCATCATCGTAAAACTGCCATTTTCTGTTCCGGACCCCATCCATGAAGCACAAAAGGAGCAGTACCGATCCCTGGAATCCTACATCCAGACCATTGTAGTCCCGGATATGCAGAAGAAGCTGCGGCAGGGATTCGGCCGGGCAATCCGCACGGAGCAGGACACCTGCGTTGTGTCCATTTTGGATCACCGGACAGCAAAGAAAGGCAGGTATCGGAGTGATGTTCTGGAAGCACTGCCAAAGTGCCAGATGGCAGAACGGATCGAAGAAGTAGAAAATTTTATCCGAAGCCGGAAAGTGGAGCGGTACTATAGCTGAGAACATCCGTGGCGTTATTGGTTCTGCCCAGATCCGGGTAGCAGACAGGACAAAAAGTTTAGTGGTATTTCAGGGGCGGTTTGGAGCGAATTGGTAGTATTGGTGATAGCTTTATCGGCATGAGTTGGGTATACTGTGTATAGCGTTAGAGGAAAGGAAGTGAGCAGAAATGAGAAGATATGAGCTGGAAACAGAAAGAGAAGGCTCTGCAGTTTATTTCTTCATCAGAGATATAGAAACATTGGACATTGTCCTGCTTCCTACCAAATATCTGATGCACAAGATACGGAGCAAATGTTCGCCGAATACGATACGGCGCTCCGCACTTTCCATCCTGTATTATCTGGAATATATCCATGAAAAAGAACAGGAATTGATAGATATATATCAAATGCCTTATGTCGAACAGACAGAACACTTTGTAAAGTTTTTATACTGGCTGAAAGCTGGGAAACATACGCAAGATGAAAATCACAGATCTCCGAACAATGGAACCTGCAACGCATACTTAAAAGATGTGTTCAGGTTCTATCTTTTTATAGAAGAAGAGTACCAGCAGTTCGGGGAACTGAAAGCACTGTCCTATAATTATTTTATGGCAGTCGATGCGGTAGGTGTAAAGAAAAGCATACGGTCAAGGAGCTTCAAAGGCTATTTAAAAGAGGAAGAGCATAAGGCAAGGGCAGCAAAGAAAGATGAAATTGTAGAAATCCTGAAAGCGTGTACCAATATAAGAGATCGGCTTCTCATGCTGCTTCTGGCAGAGACAGGCTACCGGATCGGTGAGATTTTGGGAATTGATTATAGTAAGGACATTGATTATCGGAACCACATAATCCGGGTATATTTCCGTGAGGACAATGAAAATGGAGCGAGAGCCAAGAATGCAGAATACCGAAGTGCGAAGATCAGCAAAGATACCTTCGATTTTTTAAATCTGTATATTGCAGAGTACCGAAAACTCCTTCAGCACCAAACAAGCCTGTTTGTGAATATTTCCGGGGATAACATCGGAAAACCAATGAACGTGGAAGCAGTATACTCCATGCTGAAAAGAATGGAAAAGAAAACCGGGATTAAGATCACGCCTCATATGCTCCGGCATTACTTTGGAAATGAGCGGAGAAAAGCAGGATGGTCGCTGGAACTGATACAGCTGGCTTATGGACACCGCCACATCCAGACAACCATCAACTATCTGGACATTGTGGATGATGAACTGCTTGATGCCAGCCAGGAATTCTATGAGAAACATTCCTCCCTGTATGGGATTGAGGAATTGCTATAGGAGGTGGTTTTATGCCTGCGTTTTTACAATCTTTTATAGAAGCAGAAGAGGAACGGAGCAGGCGGATTGAGCAGCTACGAAAGGAAGTCCGTGAGTATGCAGAAGAGGAAGCAGGAAGTTCTATTACAGAACAGATTCTGTTGTTTCTGGCAGATGAGATGGTAGAACGTCTCTCGGAAATAGATTATGAACTGCGAAAGAAATTTGAATCATACATAACACCGTTGATAAAGCAAAAATACCTTTACCGATACACCGGAACATTCGACCGGATACGACAGTCGTACATCCGGGTGCGAATGAAAACTCCGGCAGGACAGAGGGAATGTGAATGGAAATATAAAAATGAAATCCTGTTTGTCCCATACCATTCGGAGCAGACAATAGTAAAGAGCGTAGAGACGGTACGGTGTCGGAGCAATATGGTCTGGAACTTTAAAGCGGAAGCCAGTGAAAAAATGAAACGCCAGATTTTTACGGTACTGGAATATATTCTGGAACATTATGAGGTTTCACGGCTGAGGGAATATAAACTGACCGGGCTACAGTTTTTTTATGAATTTTGTATCCGGGAGCAGATCACAGATATCCATCTGATGGAGCTGAAACAGGAAACATTATTTCAGAGCTACCTGGAGCAGAAAGTCGAAAAGGAACAACGGCGAAAACGGCTGAGGACAATTGTGGAGACTGCCCGTAAAGTGATTTTTGTACAGGCAGATGAAATCCGATGGGATGCGGCTGTCTGGTACTTAGATCGGTTTCATATTGCAAAAGAACGACGGAATCAAAGTGACAGTATAGAAAGAATATCGTTTCAGGAAGTTTTGTATCCCAAGAACCGATGGCTGCTTCAGGAATACATGAAGTATGAAATAGGAATCGGGGAACTGGCACTCAGCACCGTTTATGAAAGATTCCGAACAATCAGAAACTTTTTGCAGGAAATCGATGAACATCAGATAGATGTGACAGAGTGCGATGCCGGTCTGATAGACACTTATTTAAAAAATCTGCAGAACGGATCAATGGGAGCAAAGACATTTAATACAAATGTTACCGCAATTCAGTTTTTTATGAAATTTCTGGAAGTAAAAGGATATATAAAAAAAGTTCCGTTTTATGTATCCTATTACTGGGAAAAAGAGATTCCAGTGCATCACAACAGAAGCGTGGAAGAGGACGTGTATATGGAAATCATACAGAATCTTTCACAGTTTCCAGAACATCTGAGAATGATGTTTTTACATCTCTGGTGTGTGGGCTTGCGGGTTAGCGAAGTCTGTACCTTGAAAGGGGATGCTTATGATATCCAGAATGGTGACTGCTGGATAAAGGTCTACCAGGTAAAAATGAAAAATTATAAAAGAGTTCCGATCCCGATAACATTATATCGATTGATGCAGGTGTATTTGAAAAAACACCAGAGGGGAAAAGAAGCATACATTTTTCAGAATCGGAAAGGTGGAGCATTTTCCAAAAGTACCTTCATGGATCAGATGAAAAAGTATTGCATCCAAATAGGCATACAGAAGGGGGAGTATATTTTTAAATCCCATGATTACAGACATACCGTAGCAACCAATTTTTATGAGCATGGCGTGTCGATCCAAAGCATCCGAGACTATCTGGGACACACATTTGAGGAAATGACCATGCAGTATATAGACTATATGCCAAGAAAGATTGCAAAACAAAATGACACATATTTTGAGGAAGAGGGAAATAGCCTGCTTGCCTGTATGCAGAAAGGAGAGCAAAATGAATGAGAGACTGGAATACCAGCAACTGGAATGCTATAAGCTGGCCAATGATATGCAAAAGGAAAAGCTGAACCGGGAACCGTATTTTGACCTTGGAAAACTACCGGGAAAACAGCTTCAGACAGAATTTGCCGAGTACATATATTACCGGGGAACACAGGTATCCATTTTGACCATAAAGGCAGAAAGACAACATTTTAACAGCTTATGCGAATTTTTTAAGAAGCCGTCCCATCAGGAAAACAGCCTGCTGGACAGGGAAAAAGACATCTGGATTAAACAGTTAAAATTGTGGATGATGCAAATTGGCAGGGCATTGACGAAATATAAAGTGACGAGCATTCAGACAGAATCTGTGGAGAAAGCTGCCCTGATCCGGTATTTTGAAAATCTTCTGGAATTTACTTTAGACCGATCTGAAACCAATGAGCTGGCAAAGGATATCTGGCATTTGGAAAGGCTTCCGCTTATCCTGCGGACCAATCCAATCGTCAACCACAAGACACTGAATTTCAGAGGAATCCGACAGCCGGATATTCGGGAAGAGGTGAAAAAAGCAATTTACCATCATCTGGAAACGGAAGCCGTTGGCAGTATAAAACGGGAATTGTCTGCTATGAATAAATTTTCAAAGTACCTAGAAGAGAAACATCCAAAGATCAGTACCAGTGAAGAGCTTGACCGGGAGATCATAGAGCAGTTTTTGATAAACATCAAAGTAGAAGCAAGCGGAGGAAAGGGTATCCGGGATGACCTGCTAAAGATCCGAAATGTGTTGGAAACAATTGGAAAGATTTATAATTTTCCACACCTGACAAAACTTTTCCTGAAATCTGATTTTCCACCAGAACGAAAAGCGGAATTCAAATCTTATTCAGACAGTGAGCTGAAAAGGCTGAATGCCCATCTGGTGAAAATGGAAGTGCAGATAGCAAGGGCGATGATTATACACCAGATGTTAGGAACCAGAATTTCCGATACGCTGACCTTACGGAAAGACTGCCTTTATAAGAATGGGAGTCAGGATATGATTGTCATATATCAGCCCAAAACCAGAAGATATGAAAAGCCGATTAGCCAGGAACTGGCACAGCTGATTGGAAAGGCAGTCAGTTATGCAAATGAGCATTATCCTGAAAGCATTTATATTTTTGCAGCCGAGAACAAACCGGAGAAACCAATCAGCTACCGAACCTTGCAGGATAAAGTGCTTCGGATGATCTATGAAAAAGATATCCGGGATGACGATGGGAACTTATTCGGATTTGGAACACATATGTTCCGGCACTGCTATGGGGTAAAGCTGACAGAACTCCATGTGGATGACTGGACCATAGCAAAGCTCCTCGGACATAAAGGAGTGAGAAGTGTCCAGTATTACCGGAAAATGAGTAATCAGAGGCTTGCAGATGAAACACGGGAAGTAAGAAATCTTATGTCACAAATTATCCTGGCGAATCTGGACGGATGGGGAGAAGAATATGAACAAATACGACAAGATGTTGGAATTGAATAAAAGAAAAAGCGAAGAGAAAGTGGAACGTGCAATCCTGGCAATCCGGACAATGGTATTGGAAAAAGAAAAAGTATCCGTGCCAGCACTGATGCAAAAGACAGGGCTGTCCAGAGGATTCTTTTATAAGAATCCGATTGTACGAAGTGAGATTGATGCAGCAATGGAACAGCAGGCTGGCATGGTAGATCCGAGGAGAAACATCATCAGCCAGGCAATGGAAACAGAAATGTATCTGCTACAGCAACAGATACAGAAGCTGAAGAGCGAGAATGAGAATCTGAAAAAAGAGAATCAAAAGTTGAAGAAGGCACTGTCCAAAAGGGAATTAAATCTTATCAAACAGCTTTAAGCTATACCACAATGCAAAGCGGATCTGCCAGGATGCGGCAGGTCTGTTTTGCATTGTGATATAAAATTTGATTATGCTTAAAAGGCATTAAGCAACCTACAATAATGGGTATTGGACATAGGAAGCAATATGGGTGTATGATAAAAAACGATAAGAAATAAAGTGAATCTGAAATGCAAACTGTCACAGGAAAAATGTGAACTTTATGTAAAAAGTTGCAAAACCTATTGACCTAAAGCTTGATTCAGGTTGTGCCATAAAATAAAAACGCAAGGAGGAGATTTTCATGGATATCGAACAGATGAAAAAAGACTTAGGCGGTGGTAACGTATTTCCAATCGGTGAGGAAAATGTAGCATTTGCAAAGTATTTTACAGGTGAGTGCTATCTGAATATGCTTACAACAGAGAGAGTACCTGTTGGTCTGGTTACTTTCGCTCCAAGAACAATCAATGCATACCACATCCATCACAAGGGTGGTCAGATCCTTATGGTTACTGGTGGAAGAGGATGGTATCAGGAAGAAGGAAAACCGGCCCGTGAACTGAAAGCTGGAGATGTGGTAAATATTCCACCGGAAGTAAAACACTGGCATGGAGCAGCGAAAGACAGCTGGTTCCAGCATCTGGCTGTTGAAGTTCCGGCAGAAGGAGCTTCCAATGAATGGCTTGAGTTTTTACCGGAAGAAGAGTATGACAAATTACCATAAATAAGAAAGACGGAGGGTTGATATCATGGCAAAGATCACACAGACAGCAGGAAGAAATGCTCTGGGAACATTTGCACCGGAGTTTGCACATTTCAACGATGATGTTCTGTTCGGAGAGAATTGGAACAACGAAGATATTGATTTAAAGACAAGAAGCATTATCACAGTCGTAGCACTGATGGCACAGGGAATTACAGATTCTTCTTTAAAATTCCATTTACAGAATGCAAAGGATCATGGAGTAACACAGAAAGAAATCGCAGCGATTATCACCCACATAGCATTCTATGCAGGATGGCCAAAGGGATGGGCAGTATTCAACCTTGCAAAAGAGGTTTGGAACGAGGAAGAAATAGAAAAATAACATGGTAGAAACTGCTCGTCAGAAAAGATTCGCACAAAGCACAAATGTGTATGCCGTTAAAGCCAGCAACTACAAGGGATTGCGGAGGGGGAGTCTAGTTTACTGCCGCAACAACTGGCACATCCACCACGCGAAGAGCGGCGGCGGACAGCTGCTCATCTGTGTTGACGGCGAGGGCTGGTATCAGGAGGAGGGCAAGCCCGCGCAGAGTCTGAGCGTCGGCGATGTCGTCACCATTCCTGCGAATGTCAAGCACTGGCACGGTGCGAAGGCCGACAGCTGGTTCAGCCATATCGCCGTTGAGGTTCCCGGCGAGGACTGCCGCAACGAGTGGTGCGAGCCTGTCAGCGGCACAGAGTATAACGCGCTGTAAGATAAGTCAAGCAACCGTTCACTCAGACAACAGCATCAGAAGAGCGGGGACTCTGAACCGAGTCCCCGCTCTTCTGCGTTTTTCTTATTTACTTCTTCGCAAGCTTTTCGGACAGCTTGTCAACTATCTTTCTGAGGTTGAAGCCGACAGCGCCGCCTATCGCCGCGCCGATAACAAAGAACAGCTTATGATAGCGGCGGCGAACCTTCTTGATGATGACCACAGGCGTATTCTTCTTTTTCTTGAAAAGCTTCATAGCACTTTCTCCTTTTTATATTTAATTTTAGAAATCCATAACCATACGCGCGCTTTCCTCTTCCGACAGCTCCGTCACTCTCGTGTCGAGCACACGGTACACCCTGCTGCACATACTCAGCACGCTGGGACGGTGCGTCGTGACGATGCAGGTCTTATCCGGGCAGTGCTCCAATATACTGCGCAGTACCTGCCGCTCGGTAGCAACGTCCAGCGCGCTCGTCGCCTCGTCCATGAGGAGTATCGGAGCGTCGCGCAGGATCGCGCGCGCAATTGCGATGCGCTGCGCCTGACCTTCCGACAGGCCGCGCCCGCGCTCGCCCACGGGGCTGTTTATTCCCTGCGGCATCTTCTCCACGAAGTCCCATGCCGAAGCCGCTTTCAGCGCCGCGACGAGCTGCTCGTCGCTCGCGTCCTGCCGCACGATACGCAGGTTATCCGCGATAGTGCCGGAAAAAACGGTGTTCCCCTGCGGGACATACGAAAACAGGCACCTGGTATCCGCCGAGAGCGGCACCTCGCCGTCCTCGCCGACGAGCCGCGCCGTGCCCCCGTCAGGATGCACAAGGCCGAGGAGCATGCGGATAAGCGTGGTCTTTCCCTCGCCGGAGGGGCCGACCAGCGCGACGATCTCGCCGGGCGCGGCCTCAAATCCGGAGCCGCTTATTATCTTCGTCCCCGCGGTATACGAGAAATCTATATTCTCAAGCTTCAGCGCGTATGCGCCGCCGTGGGGCTGTTCCCCGCCGCGCGGCTCCTTGCTCAGCTCTGCAAGCTCCCTGATGCGCCGTGCGGCGACGGAGCTTGTCATGGCCGAGGGAAGCATGCCCACAAGGCCGGAAAACGCGCTGCTCAGGCTCGCCCGCTGCTGGAGAAACAGCGTCATCGTGCCGAAGTTTATATATCCGCCCCACAGCCGCCACAGGCAGTATGCAAAGGCGATGAACTCCACAAGCTTTCCGAGCGCGGAGAGCCACGCCTTCGTGCGGATGCTGAACGAGTTATACCCCAGTGCAACGTCCTTATACTTTCCCTGCCAGCCGCGCAGACGATCCTTCGTGTCGTCCTCCGCGTCAAAGCCCTTTATCGTGTCGATATTATAGAACACCTCGACCTGAAAGGCCGACAGCTCACTCATAGTCTCGCGCGTCTTATTGCTGTATCCGCGCATCCGACGCATGAGCGGGCGCGAGGAAAACAGCAGCACCGGCGCGCTCGCAAACGCGATGAGCGCCATGACAGGGTCATAGTACATTATCACGCAGAACGTGGCGATAAAGCTGAAGAGATATATCACAAGGTTCGGTATCCAGCATATCGCGTTTGACGCGACTGTGCTGACATCGGAGGTGAAGCGGTTGAGTATGTCACCGCTCTTGAACCGGCTCAGCTCCATCCATTCGGAGTCGAGCAGGCAGCCGAAAACATCGGCCTGAATGTCGTTATTGATATCAACGCTGAGCTTTGCCGACACCCATGACGACAGGCTTGAAAAGCCTATGCTCAGCGCCGCGCCCGCGACCATTATCACCGCGACTATCCAGAGTCTGCTGGAATCGAAGCCCGTGATGATGTCGATGACATATTTGCTCGCGACGCTCGAGGCAAGCCCCGTCGCGCTGCACAGCAGGCCGAGCAGAGTATAGAGCGCTATGCGCCCCTTATACGGCTTTGCGTAGCGCATGATCCATTTCCAGTCGGCGTACATGTCGCGGAAGCTGCCGTCCCGGATGCCCTTCAGCAGCATCCCCAGAGACTCCGAGTGAAGCGGAGCGCTATTCTTTTTTTCGCTGCCCTGATCCATCCGATTCTCCACGAAAACTCTTGATAATGCGCATCACTGCGCTGCCGCTGCGAAGCAGCAGCGGCCTTACGGCAAAGCTGTCCACCCAGAAGCCGCTGAAAAAGTCCCAGCATCTATCACCCGGGGCGATCAGCTTCCCGTCCCGCTCGGCCTCGACGACGCGTGCAAACACCGCTTCCCGCGGCACGCCGCACTCCATGACGCACTGCGCGTCGCCGGAGATGTCAAGGCTGCCGTCGGGATTCACGCGGCACACGCGGTGCATGATATACTGGCCGTTCGGGCGCGTATAGAACACGATGTCGCCCTTTTTTATCTCCGAATCCGGAGCCGCGAAGAATACGGTGTCCCGCCCGTGCTTCAGGAACGGACTCATGCTGTTTCCCGCCACGCGGACCGAGACGCGGTGTCCCTGCCCGATAAGCTCCTGCAGCATGCCCATATACTCCGCCGTGTCAACCTCCCTGCTCATGCTCAGTCTCCGGCCTTGTCCCTGCCGTAGCCGTACTTTTTATATCCGGTCTTACCGTAGCCGTATTTACCGTAGCCATACTGGCCGTAGCCGTATCTCTTGGAATGGCTCACCGCCGGGGTATCGTTCAGAACACAACCGGTAAGCTTCGCGTTCTGGTCGGCAAGCTCCTGCATTGAGTCTACTATCTGATTGCGCGAGGCGTAATCGTGCCGCACGACGTACACTATCGCGTCCGCGCAGCGGCAGATAAACTTCGCGTCGGAGATTATCCCGCAGGGCGGCGTATCGAGAACGATGTAGTCATAGTCCGGACGCAGCCGCTCTATCAGCTGCTCCAGCTTATGCGCGTTCATCGGCGGGCGGCGCTTTGCCGCCGCGCTGCATATCACCTCAAGGCTGCTCCCCGGCACGGGAGAGAGCATCGAAGCAACATCTATATTGCTGTCCGTCATATATTCTGGCAGGCCGGGGCGCGTATCGTTCACGCCGACGGCCGCCTTCGTATCCTGCTTTCTGAGGTCGGTGTCGATAAGCACCGTCCGCAGGCCGGAGCTTGCCAGCGACAGGGCGAGATTTGCGGAAATGGTGGTCTTGCCCTCGCCTGGGAGCGTGCTCGTGACTAGGATTACCTGCGCGCCCGGCTCCGTCATCGTGCGCAGCAGCTTTATGCGCAGGCCGCGCATGGCCTCGACAAAGTCTGGGTCGACGCCTGCGTGGGTCAGTGAGATCATGCCCTTCCCGCTCCGGCGCTTCTTCGCCGAGGTGCGCGCGACGCTCGCCAGTATCGGCACATTCGCCGATGCTTTGAGGTCTGCCGCGCTGAATATCGTCTTGCGCATCATGGCGAGCACGAGCGCCGCAAGGCAGTTCAGGCCGAGGCCGAGTATGCCGCCCTTGACCGCCGAGCCTTTCCATGAAAAGCTGTTGTACGGCGCGGTGGGCACCGTCGGTTCGCTCTTCATGATGACCTGCGAATAGTCCACCATATAGAGCGCCACGCGCGGATAGCTCGCTATCACGGCCTCGAGAATATCATACGCGTCCTGCGGGTCAGAGTTGGTGACAGTGAGTACGAAGAGGTTCGTATCCGCGACGGCCTCCGCCCTTATGCTGCCGTTTATATAGCTCACGCCCAGCTCGTTTCGCACAAGCTCGTTCATAACGTCGGTTCCCAGCATATATGGGAAAGCTGCGGCGAGCTGCTTTGCCGCCTCGTTATCGTAGTAGTAGCTGTAAGAGAGGATATCGTCCGACGAATAGCCGGAGCTGACGGTGAACATGGCACGCGATTGATACATCGGCGTATAGTTCATCTTCGCGCGCACCGCGAACAGCGCCGCGAAGGCCGCCGTCACGATTATCGCCGGAAGCCACAGCTTTTTAAGCTCTCTGAAAAAGCGCGAGAGCAGCTCAGATATATCTATATAGTTATAGTTTTGATTCTTATCTGCTTCCACGTTTTTAACCATTCATCCTGCCGTCCGCAGAGCCGGCCTCTTTTTTATAATTGCCGTAATATCCGTACTTCTTTCCATAGCCGTAGCCGCGGCCGTATCCGTAACCGTAGCCGCTGCTGCCGCGCATATCGTTGAGCACGCAGCCGAGGAAATGCGCGCTGCTGTTATTGAGCGCGTCGACGCAGTCGTTTATATCCGCCGCGGGGATGGTGTCCTGCCGGATGACGAGCATCGACTGATCGGCCATGTCGCACAGCAGCTCCGCGTCAGGGAACATGCCCATTGGCGGCGTATCTATCACGACAAAGTCGAGCCTGCGCAGGCGCTCGATGCTGCGGCGCATCGTCTCCGACGAAAGAAGCTCCGTGCAGCGCTCGTCGCTGTACTGCGAGAAGAGCATCATGACGTTCGTATCCACGTCGTACTTGGCGCAGGTGTTCAGCGCCTCGACGGAGAACGGCTTTGCAAGCATCTTGTTGAACGGCAGCGGACTGCTCCAGCGCCCGCCGAACAGCTCCGTCTGGCTGGGGTTGCGGAGGTCGGCGTCTATAAGCGCGACCTTGTAGCCGCGCGACGCGAGGCTTATCGCAATATTCGCCGCGACCGTGGACTTGCCCTCGTTCGCGCCGACACTCGTTACGAGCACGATGCCGCCGCCCTTTTCGCGCTTTTCGTGCTCGATCCTCGAGCACAGGGAATTTATCTGTTCGGTGTACGCAAGGCTGACCGCGGGGGAATTTATGAGTATCGCGCCCGCTCCCCTGCGCTTTTTCTTTCTTGCGCCCTTTTCATGCCCCAGCATTGCGATGACCGGCGCGTCTATCAGGCTCTTCGCGCCGCTGCGGGTCTGCACCGTCTCGCTCATGACGGATATCGCGACTATCGCCGCCATCAGCACCGCGCCTATCAGCGCCGCCTTCATCGCGGTGCGCCGGACGTTCATCGAATTTACGGGCGAGGAGGAGACTCGCGGCTCCTGTATCACCTGCGCGACGATATTGCTGGATATATAATCGGAGATCGTATCGAAATTATCCCTCAGCGCGACCAGCGCCAGAAAGGCCTCGCGCTGCGAGCCGGATTCCGAGGTCACGACAACGAAGTTGCTGTTCTCTACAAGCTTTGCCTTTATGCCGCCGGAATAGCCGCGCAGCTCCTCGGACGAGGCGCGGATCGTGTCGTTTACGATCCGGTTATCCAGCACCTCGGTGAGTATGGATGCCAGTTCCTTTGCCGCCGTAATATTTCGGGTACTGTACCCGCTCATGCGCGAGGTGACGGCATAGGTCATGCCGGCTCTGTACACGGGCTTGCGAACAAAGTCCGCGTATAGCGAGACGAGCATTGCAAATATCGCCGCGGCGGCAGTTATCATCCACAGATTCTTTTTCAGCGTGCGCAGCAGGCAGATGATCGAAATGTTTTCCGCGCGTATTTCGTTCTTGTCCATTCGCTGCCTCCTTACTCCACGACTACCGTCATCAGCGCGGAGCTTGAGCGTCCGCCGGAGGTGACGGTGTAGGTCACGAGATAACAGCCCGCGCTCTGCGTATCCACATTGCTGTCTATCCTCACGTCGGAGACCGAGCCTGCAGACACGGATTCTATATAATTTCTCGGCTCGAAGTTATCGCCGAGGCCGACATAGACGAGATAGCGCCGGAGCTTGACCGCGGAATCCCCGTCCGCCTCCGCGCGGATCGTCACGGGCAGCGTGACCTGAGCGGTGTCTCCCAGCGAGTTTATGACCTGGAGCGTCAGGTTATAGACGCCCTCAGTGCTGCTGATGATGTCGGACGAGAGGACGCGTATCGAGCTTGTGATATCCCCGTCCACAGCGTCCTGTGCCTGAAGGCGGCCTGTGATCGAGACGGTCTCGCCGAGACTGTACACCAGAGGCGTGGTAAGCATGAAGCGCGGGCGGTGATAGTCGGAATAGACCACGTACCGCGTTGCCGACGCCATGTTCCCCGCCTTGTCGAACACCATGTACGACACCTTCGCGGTGTTGTTGCTGATGAGCTTTGACACGCCGGAGACTATGATCTGTCCGGTCAGGTCCCCGTCCTTCGCGTCAGACGCGGTCACGCCGCGCAGCAGCGCGTCGCGCCCGTCCTCGACGCTGACGGTAATGCTGTCCGAATCGAGAGTTATCACAGGCGGCACGGTATCCGTCACGACGCGCGAATATACCTGCCCCGCGGCGAAGGCCGCCGTCACAAGCACGAGGCATATAATAAGGATTGTCTTTAATGTTCTCTTTTCCGTCCCTGTATTCCGCGCGGCAGAGCATACCACGTCCATTATCATTATAATAGAGAAGTTTATCATATGCTTCCTATATTTTCAAGGCTTCGCGCAAAATATCTGCGTTTTTTCACGTATTTTCTTCCGCCGCGGACAGTCAAAAAAATAACTTAAAATTTTTTCTATTTTCTCCTGTACAAGTTCCAGATATTGCGGTATAGTCTTTGTAATCATTTTGTTACGCGATAATAGGCGTTTTCGTAATTCTTTGGGGGAAGAAATGAGAAAGCTCATTGATGAGAATATAAATACGCAGAAGCTGCTGAGAATAGCGTGTCTGCTGCTGGCGGACATTGTGATAATAAATCTCTCGGCTGTTGCGGCGCTGCTTCTGCGCTTCGAGCTGTCGCCGGCACCGGCGTCGGAAGCCGGATTTATGAGCAGCGTCATGTCCTACATGTGGCTCAATACGCTCATCACGGTCATTATTTTCTGGATATTCGGGCTTTACAACAGTCTGTGGGAGTTTGCGGGAGTGCATGAGCTCGTGCGCATCGCGCTTGCCTCGGCGTGTTCCGGCGCGGCGGTGTGGTTCGGTATGCTGCTTTCGGGTCTGCCCGTGCCGCGCAGCTATCCGTTTATTTACATTCTGGTGCTGTTCGTCGCGGTCTCGTTCCCGCGCTTTATCTACCGTCTGCTGCGCAATCAGCGCGCCGCTTCCAAGCAGGGCACGCGCAGACGCACCATGCTCATCGGCGGCGGCGCCGCGGGAGCCATGGTCATCCGTGAATTTCAGAACAGCTCGCACTCGGAAAATCAGGTCGTGTGCGTCATTGACGACAATCCCTCCAAACGGGGCGCACTGTTGATGGGAGTCCCCATCGTGGGCGACCGCGAGAAGATCGAGTCCACCGTGCAGAAATACGGTATCGAGGAGATCGTGCTCGCCATCCCGTCGGCGCAGCTCAAGGACCGCACGGAGCTTATCTCTATCTGCCAGCGCACCGGCTGCCGCCTGAAAACGCTCCCCGCTCTCTATCAGCTTGCAAACGGCGAGGTCAGTGTCAAGAAGGTTCGCGATGTGGACATCGTCGATCTGCTCGGCCGCGCGACCGTGGACGTGGATATGAGCGGTATTGCCGACTACATAAAGGGCAAGACCGTGCTCGTCACCGGAGGCGGCGGCAGCATCGGCAGTGAGCTGTGCCGCCAGATCGCAAAGCACGGCGTCGGCCGTCTGGTCATCTTCGATATATACGAGAATAACGCCTACGACATCCAGCAGGAACTGAAGCGCCGCTATCCGGCGCTCGATCTCGTCGTGCTCATAGGCTCCGTGCGCGACCGCAAGCGCGTTTTCAACGTCATGGACGCCTACCGGCCTGAGCTTGTGTTCCACGCTGCGGCGCATAAGCATGTGCCGCTGATGGAGGACTCCCCCGCCGAGGCGATAAAGAATAATGTGTTCGGCACGCTGAACGTCGCGGAAGCGGCGTCGGAGTTCGGCGCGAAGCGCTTCCTTCTCATCTCCACCGACAAGGCCGTAAACCCGACAAACGTGATGGGCGCATCCAAGCGCATGTGCGAGATGGTCATCCAAATGATGAACGGGCGCTCCGAAACGGAGTATGTCGCGGTACGCTTCGGCAACGTCCTCGGCAGCAACGGCAGTGTGATACCGCTGTTCCGCAGGCAGATCCTCGCGGGCGGCCCCGTCACCGTCACCGACCGGAACGTTATCCGCTATTTTATGACGATACCCGAAGCCGTTTCGCTGGTGCTTCAGGCCGGGGCGTACGCTACCGGCGGCGAGATATTCGTGCTCGACATGGGCGATCCCGTGCGCATAGACGATCTCGCGCGGAACATGATCCGGCTCTCCGGTTTTGAGCCTGACGTCGATATCAAGGTCGAATACACCGGCCTTCGCCCTGGAGAGAAGCTGTTTGAGGAGATACTCATGGACGCCGAGGGCATGGAAAAGACGGCGAACAATCTCATCTACATAGGGCACGAGCTGGATGTTGACCGCGAGAAGTTCATGACGCAGCTCGCCGAGCTGTCCGAGGTGGACGAGCGTGACGGACAGGCAATACGCGACTGCATAGAGCGTATCGTCCCGACCTATTACCGTCACGGCCAGCCGCCGAAGAAGGCGAAGACGCCGGAACCGGCAGAGGTGTGAAGGGCTGAAAATGATATAATGAACCCCCGACTGTGAGACATGAAGGTCTTGCAGTCGGGGGTATTGTTCACTGGGGGAAATAATGCGGCATTTTCAGACAGCCTGTCATTGCCGCTTGGTTCCTTCAAGAGGGGGATGACAGATGTGTTCTTTACATCGCGCTCTCTTTTCTCTAATGGCAATTTCTGAACACTGGCGACCCCTCAGTCGGCTGGCTCCGACATTTACACAAGGGCGCCAAGAAAAGCGGTGTCAACATCGTCCTTTCTCTAATGGCACTCAATATACACGCGCCCCCCGCGCATCACGCACGCAGCATGGGCTTATTTTCTATTATACGCTTCGGGTTCTCCTCCAGCAGTATCTGCGCGTAGTCCTCGGAATAGTTCAGGCTTATATGCTCGCGCAGGCGGGCAAGCTCCGGATTGCGGGAATAGGTGCTGTGCGCGTCGCTCGCCGCGATGTGCGCCAGCCCCTGACTGAGAATAAACTCCGCAGTGCGCTTGGCGCGCTGGCCGAGGCCGCCGAAGATGCTGTCCTTATTGACCTGCAGCACATAGCCCGACGCAAACCACCGCTCCGGCAGCGTTCTGTCCCGCTGGACGGCATTATACCGCTCCGGATGCGCGATGACCGGCGTCAGTCCCTCGGCGAAGATCTGCTCCAAACGGGAATTCATCTCTATCGAATCCTCATTGAACGCAAACTCCACCAGTATATAGCGGCTGCTCGCAAGCGTCAGCAGCTTTTTCGCGCGGATAAGCTCCGCGATATCCGCCGTGCAGAACACCTCCGCGCCCGCGAGGATGCGCAGCGGTATCTTCGCCGCGTCGATGGTCTCGCGCAGTGCCATGAACCTTCCCAGCAGCTCCCGCGACGGATAATTTGCCGCCTCGCCGGGGATGTTACAATGCGGAGTGACTATCACGGTCTCCACCCCGCTCTCCGCCGCCATCGACGCCATCAGCAGCGACGTATCCATCGAGTCGGAGCCATCGTCCACTCCGGGCAGCATATGACAATGTATATCTATCACTCGTTTCACCTCATAAACGCCGGGATTTCTTCTATATTGTACCAAACCTGAGCGGCATATTCAAGCCGCAATTGCCGCCTTTGCTCCGTGCCGCAAAGGGGCATTGACATTTTACCCGGAACATCTTAAAATGGGCATATGTTTAAAGATAAGAAGAAAATGTGGATACTTATACTGGCGTTGGTTTTTGTCGTATGTGCCGGCGCTTTTATTGCGCTGAAGCTGTTCGCGCCTGAAGGCTCCGTCGCGCGGATAAGCGTGGACGGTGAGCTTCTTCAGACCGTCGATCTCAGCCGTGTCACGGAGGCCTACGACATCGACATCGACACCGTCTACGGGCACAACACCGTGCACGTTGAGCCGGGCGCGATATCCGTCACCGAGGCCGACTGCCCTGACGGGATATGCGTCCGTCAGGGCAAGCTGACGACGGCGGGTGTGCCGATAGTGTGCATGCCGCACAGGCTCGTTATAGAGATCTATGGAGACGCGATAGATGGCTAAGACAAAACGACTCGCATTCATGGCGCTGCTGACGGCCATGGCGCTGACGATATTTGTTATCGAGGCGCAGATACCGGCACCCGTGCCGATACCCGGCGTAAAGCTCGGCCTGTCGAACATCATCACGCTCACGGCCATGCTGCTGCTCGGCAAAAAGGAGGCCGGTATCGTCCTGCTGCTGAGGATAATCATGGGCGCGATGTTCACCGGCAGCCCCGCCGCGCTGATATACAGCATCTCCGGCGGCGTGCTGGCGTATATCGTGATGTGCCTGCTGGTCGGGCGCTTTCCGGAAAAGCTTATCTGGGTAGTCAGCGCGGCGGCCGCCGTCGCGCACAACGCGGGGCAGCTTATGGCCTGCGCGCTCATCGTCAAAACCCCAGGGCTGCTCTATTACGCTCCGGTGCTCGCCGCCTCCGGTATCATCACCGGCGTATTCACCGGCGTCGCGGCGATGTATCTTGTCCGCGCGGTGCGGAAAATTATCAAAAAATAAAAATTATAGTTTGTCACTGATTGGGACACAACTATAAAAAAAAGAAAGGTATGTATTTCAAATGAGCGATTGCACACATGATTGTTCAACCTGCGGCGAGAGCTGCAGCGAGCGCAGCGCGGAGTCCTTCCGCAAGGCACTTCACGAGGGTTCCAGCGTCAAGAAGGTAATCGGCGTTGTGAGCGGCAAGGGTGGCGTCGGCAAATCCCTTGTCACTAGCCTGCTCGCCTCCGAGATGCAGCGCCGCGGCTACAATGCGGCCGTTCTCGACGCAGACATCACCGGCCCCTCCATCCCGAAAGCCTTCGGCATCACCGAGCATGCCCGCGGCACCGAGGAGTATCTCCTCCCCGTCACGACGCACACCGGCCTTCAGGTCATGTCTATAAACCTCATCCTCGAAAACGAGACCGAGCCTGTCGTGTGGCGCGGCCCCGTCATCGCCGGCGTCGTCACCCAGTTCTGGACGGACGTGCTCTGGACGGATGTGGACTACATGTTCGTCGATATGCCTCCCGGAACCGGCGACGTGCCGCTGACCGTGTTCCAGTCCCTGCCCATTGACGGCGTTGTCATCGTCACCACCCCGCAGGATCTGGTGAGCATGATCGTCGCCAAGGCCGTGAACATGGCCAAGCTCATGAACGTGCCCGTGCTCGGCATCGTCGAGAACATGTCCTACTACAAATGCCCGGACTGCGGCAAGGAGCACGCGATATTCGGCGAGAGCAAGGTGGACAAGGTCGCTAAAGAATTCGGCATCGAGAACACCGCGCGTCTGCCGATCGATCCCGTCATCGCCGCAATGGTCGATGCAGGCGAGGTTGAGTCCGTGGACGGCGGGAACATCTCCGGCATTGCCGACGTCATTGAGAGGAGAGGCAATAAATGAAAGTAGCTGTTGCATACAATAACGGTCAGATAGGCGAGCATTTCGGCCACGCCGAGTGCTTTGCGATATACGATTATCAGGACACCAATGTCGATTCCTGCGTCAAGAAGCTCATCGACTGCACTGACCGGCACGGTCATCAGGCGATGGCCGACCTCATGCGCGAGAACGACGTTGACGCGGTCATCGTCAGCCAGATGGGCGATGAAGCCCGCGCTCTGCTGCTGAGCGCAGGCATCGTGCCCGTGCTGGGCTACTGCGGCGGCGCTGACATGGCGGCCGACATGCTCGTGAGCGGTCTGCTGTCTATCTCCCCCGAATTCGACGGCGGCGGCGTCCAGCAGCTTCTTCATGCAGCGCACAACGCCGGTGGCACTGGAATACTGCTCCAGACATCCGTGCTTGCCGCAGCCGCAGGCGGCGGTCTCGTGGCGGTCCACGGTGATGTGGCCGATCTCGCCGCCGGCACCGTGTGCGCCGTCGATGACTTTGCCGTTGACGATGACGCCGCCGCCGACGCCGGTACCCAGCGTGACCATGACTGCGCTGCGGCAGCCCTTGGCGGTACCCATCCAGATCTCACCCAGAGCAGCCACGTTGGCGTCGTTGCCCACCAGCACCTTCATGCCGTCCAGCAGGCCGGACAGCTGGGCCGAGACGTTCCGTTCGCCCCAGCCGCCAAGGTTGGCGCAGATGATGGGGACGACGCGGCTGTCCAGCACGGGGCCGGGTACGCCGATGCCGACGCCCTCCACCTGCTCGGAGGTGATCTCCTTCTCGGCCATCTTGGCATGGATGGCGTCGGCCAGATTCTCGAGGATGTGCTCACCGGCGTTGGAGGTGTCGGTGGGGACTTCCCACTTTTCCAGCAGAGCGCCCGAGGTGGTGAACAGGCCGACCTTGGCCGTGGTGCCGCCGAGGTCGATGCCGAATGCGTATTCTTTCATGACTCATTTACCCCTTTTTTCTGCGGCGGTCGCCCGCCGGTTATCATTTGACATCAGTATAACATACTCCGGGCCAAAAGAGCAGGGGGCGGGCCGGTTTTTATGCAATCAGACGGAAATAACACCGCCTTTTTGGCAGAATGGCATAAAACAGGCCGCAAAAAAGCGCACTCTGCAAGCAGCAGAGTGCGCTTTCGTGACGGATGAAAAAGCCTTAGTCTTCGTCTTCCTCGTCCTCTTCGTCATCGCCGTCTTCAGAGCGGGGCTTGTAGAAGATGCCGCTCAGGAAGGTGCTGATGAAGTAGAGCAGGACCATGGGGATAGCCACCATGCACTGGGAAACGATGTCCGGCGGGGTGACGACGGCTGCCACGAAGAAGATGAGCACGATGGCAACGCCCCGGCCCTTTTTCATGATCTGGGGGTTGGCGATGCCCATCTTGGAGAGGATGATGGTGACCAGAGGCATCTCAAACACACAGCCAAAGATGTCGGTGTGAGTCCGATATATTCAAACACGCCGTCACAGGAAACCGTATTCTCTTCTCCGGTCTTCGTGGATTTGAAGTGAACGCCGGTAAGCTTTGTATCTCCGGTAAAATCCAGGATATCCTGATATGGATAAACGGTTACGTGATCCATGGCGCGAAGCTTGTCGCAGGCCATGGGATCTGCCGTTAAATCGAACATGGTTACGATGGTCAGTGATTTAACGATACCGGCCAGGAATATGGATTCCTCGACCGCAGAGTTTCCTCCGCCGATTACCACCACGTCTTTATCGCGGTACTGGGCTCCGTCACAGATGGCACACCAGCTGATTCCGTTGCCGCGGAACTTATCTTCGCCCGGGATATCGAGACATCTCGGTCTCGTTCCGGTCGCAAGGATAATGGCCTTTGCCGTAAATTCCTTGTCGTCTTCCTCGCAGAGGACCTTCTTTACTTTTCCC
>OGYM01000760.1_pt1 | contig 24523 bp, 19 predicted proteins | sample 1576491 | NCBI WGS metagenome assembly OGYM01 (sample SAMEA3541515, study PRJEB24748) | human gut metagenome | biome: human gut; feature: human-associated habitat; material: faeces | place: China | collected 2012 | reverse complement strand
GCAGCCCCTTTTCTATCGGACGGGAATACGCCGTCCGTCAGAATTGATAACGCACCCCGGCGACAAACGAACCGGAAACGCCCAAGCCGCCTTCGGCGCATCATCCGTCCGGCAATGCGGCGGCTACCGGATTCCCAAAAGCGCAAAACGGGTACGGCAGGGCTGATAAGTGACGCATTTCACAGAATAGAAGAATTCTTTGCCCGAACCGTACCCGGTAATATCGGCCTGCGCAAAAAAAAGCAAGGGCGCAGGTGCAACTCCCGTTGACCGGCCTTCCGAGCCTTGCATGGTAGTTGCCCTTACGCCCAAGCCCGCCCCGGCGCAAGGCCGGGACATGACAAGGGTTTCAGACAATGTTTACACCATGCATAAACCTGTTATATCAACAGTCGGAAGTTCGTCAACGGCATAAAGGTTGTCTTAACCTTATAGTATGTTGTTACGGCGGCGCCGTATCGTTTCGCAAAGTTAGCATAATTTCTGTATTCGGAGTTTCATAGGTACAAATATAAACAAATTACTCGATACTTAAACATGTTCAAGTGTAAAAAATCGACTTATTCCATTTTTTTGTAAAATGGAACGAAAAAAACAAAGACGCGACGAAGAGTTACTCAGAAAAATTATCCTGCGGGTGAAAGAGTTACGACGTATGCACGACCACCAATCGCAGGAACAATTGGCCGAAGCAACGGAATTAAGCATTGCACAACTCGAATCCGGCAAGAATTTTCCGAATCTGACAACAATTTCGATTATTTGTAAGTTTTACAATATCACCCTCGGCGAATTTTTCGCGCCGCTCGACTATCCGACGAAAGACAACTAATTATTCTGCAACTTTCCGACTGCAGGATCATCTTATTCGAATAACAGAACCGCACAAATAAAAAAAGATTCCGCCCTTAGAGGCGGAACCTTTTTTACAGTGCGTATCGGACAGACTACTCCGTCTCTTCGATAACGGCCTTGAACAGCTCGACGTCCTCCAAGGTGGAGTTCATGACGTAGGTGTATGCCTCCGAAATCTTGCCTTCGGCCAGCTTGCAGAAGACCTTCGCCGAATTGACATACTCCTCCGACTCGCCGGCCTGACGCGCCAGCAGGTAGGTGATGATGATATGTCCGGCAGTCTCGACAAGACGGCGGGCGTGGAAATCCTTGAAGCCGCAAAGCTCCTTGTCCCCCGCTTCGACGCGGGCGATCATCTCCGCGAATTTCGCGGTCAGCTCCTTCAGCTTCGCAACGACGGGCTGCATGGGCTGGCTGTATTCGGCGGCGGCGTAACGCTCGATCTGCTCCATGAAGGTGCCTTTGGTCACGGAGTTGATGGCCGCGACGACCTGCAGCTGCGAAGTGCCTTCATAGATATTCATGATGCGCGCATCGCGGTAGAGACGCTCGCAGGGGTAATCCTTCATGAAGCCCGAACCGCCGTGGATCTGGATGGCGTCGTAGGCCTGCTGATTGGCGTACTCCGACGAGAAGAGCTTGACAAGCGGCGTGAAGCCGTCGGCAAGGCGGTTGTAGAACTTCATCTCCTGACGCTCCTCGCCTTCGAGCGAACGTTCGTGCGCGATATGGCCGTACTGCTTGTAAACCTCGACGAAGCGCGTGGTTTCGTACAACAGCGCGCGGACGCCCTGCAATTTGGCTTTCATGTTGGAGAGCATCTCCGAAACGGCGGCGAAGCGGATGATCGGCTTGCCGAACTGCTCGCGCTCGTGGGCGTATTTCAGAGCTTCGCGGTAGGCGGCCTCGCAGAGACCCACCGACTGGGCGCCGATGCCCAGACGGGCGGCGTTCATCAGCGACATCACGTATTTGATAAGGCCCATCTTGCGGTCGCCGACCAGTTGCGCCGGAGCATTGGTGAAGACCAGCTCGCACGTCGGCGATCCCTTGATACCCATCTTGTTCTCGATACGGCGCACCTTGACGCCGCCGTCGCGCTTGTCGTAGACCAGCATCGACAGACCGCGGGCGTCGGTCGTACCCTCTTCGGTACGGGCCAGCACCAGCGAAACGTCGCCGTCGCCGTTGGTGATGAAACGCTTCACGCCGTTGAGCAGCCACGTCTGCTTCTCCTCGGACCACGTGGCCTTGAGCATCACGGCGCCCAGATCCGATCCGGCGTCCGGCTCGGTGAGGTCCATGGCGCAGGTAGCGCCCGCGGAAACCCACGGCAGGAATTTGGCCTTGATCTCCTCCGAAGCGAACTCGTTGAGCGTCTCGGCGCAGTCCTGAAGGCCCCAGATGTTCTCGAAGCCGGCGTCGGCGCGCGACACCATTTCGTTGGCCATCACGAAGCAGACCAGCGGGAAGTTAAGACCGTCGTACTTGCGCGGAAGCGTCATGCCGCTCAGGCCCGCATCGACGATCGCCTTCATGTTCCGGACCGTACCCGAAGCGTACTCCACATGGTCGTTCACCACGCGGGGGCCTTCGTGGTCCACGCCCTCGGCATTCGGAGCAATGACCTCGCCGCAGACCTCGCCCGCGATCTCCAGCACGCGGCGGTAGGAGTCCATAGCGTCTTCGAAATCCTGCGGCGCGAAATCGTAGAGGTCCTTTTCGGCGAAACCGCGCTCTTTCAGCTCCACGATCTTGCGCATCATCGGATGCCCAAGGTGGAACTGCAAATCTTTGTTATCTGAAAAGAAATTTGCCATTACTTCGAATTTTGTTTGTAGTACTTAATCATCTTGGGGATTATCTCATTGACGTCGCCCGTGATGGCGTAGTCGGCGATCTTGTTGATCGGGGCTTCGGGATCGGTGTTGATCGAGATGATCATGGCCGAACCGTCCATACCCGCCGTATGCTGGATCTGACCCGAAATACCGCAGGCGATGTAGAGTTTGGGACGGACCGTAACGCCGGTCTGGCCCACCTGACGGGCATGGTCGGCAAAGCCGGCGTCCACGGCGGCGCGGCTGGCGCCCACCTCGGCGCCCAGCACGTCGGCAAGCTCGAACACCAGATCGAAGTTCTCCTTCGAACCCATGCCGTAACCGCCGGCGACGATGACGCTCGCGCCCTTGATGTCGATCTTGCTCTCCGAAATCTCGCGGTCGAGGATCCGCACCGCCAGATCGGTGTCCTTCACGAACTTCTGCCAGTCGATCTTCTTCACCTCGCCGGCGCCCGGCGTAGCGGCGTACTCGCGGCGCATGACGCCTTCGCGGACGGTAGCCATCTGGGGACGGTTGTCGGGATTGACGATCGTGGCGATGATGTTGCCGCCGAAAGCGGGACGGATCTGGTAAAGCAGGTCCTTATACTCCTTGCCGGTCTTGGCGTCCTTGTGGTCGCCGATCACCAGCTGCGTGCAGTCGGCCGTAAGACCGCTGTAGAGGGCCGACGATACGCGCGGGGCGAAGTCGCGGCCGTTGCAGGTCGCGCCGAACAGCGCGATCTGGGGTTTCTCCTGTTCGATCAGGCCGCACATGACGGCCGTATGGGGCAGCGTGCGGAAAGGTGCGAAGATCTTGTCGTCGGCGACCCAGACGGTGTCGGCGCCGTATTTGGCCAGTTCGGTCTCGATACCTGCAAGATGCTCGCCCAGCACTACGGCTTCGAGCTTCACACCCAGCGTCGTGGCCAGTTCGCGGCCTTTGGTCAGCAGTTCGAGACACACGTCGGCGACCTTGCCGCCCTCGTTCTCGATATATACGAATATATTGTTCATGGATTACTTCTGCGGATTTAACCGAGCGTGTGGCTCGCGATAAGTTCGACCATCAGTGAATTGATATCCTCGTCGGAAGACGTGAGTTTCTTGGCCTCCTTGGCCTGAAACACCACGTTCTCGATCTTCTTGACCTTGGTGGGCGAACCCGCAAGGCCCAGCTGCTGCGGATCGGGATTGACGTCGGCGGCGGCCCACTCGACGATCTGCAGGTACTCCTTCGCGGCGGCGCGCTTGGCGGCCGGCGAGTCGGGAGCTGCGGCGATCTCCGATTTGGCGAGGGCGAATTTGCAGGTCATCACGCGCTTGGCGTTGCGCGGACGGCATTCGGGAGCCGACGCGTTGACCGTAACGACCACCGGAACGGGCGTCTCGACCGTCTCCATGCCGCAGTTCAGGCGGCGTTTGATGACCAGCGAATCCGCTTTGATTTCGGTAATCTCCTCGGCATAGGTCACCTGCGGCAGGCCCAGCTTCTCGGCCACCTGAGGTCCGACCTGCGCCGTATCGCCGTCGATGGCCTGACGGCCCGCGAAGATGATGTCGGGAGCGATCATTTTCAGCGCGCAAGACAGCGCGTACGACGTGGCGAGGGTGTCCGAACCGGCGAACTCGCGGCCCGAAAGCAGATAGCCGCCGTCGGCCCCGCGGAACATGGCGTCGCGGATAATGTCGGCGGCGCGCTGCGGACCCATCGTAAGGATATGAACCGTGGAGCCTTCGGTGCGGTCTTTCAGCGCGAGCGCCATTTCGAGCGCATTGAGGTCCTCCGGATTGAAGATGGCCGGCAGCGCCGCGCGGTTGACCGTCCCTTCGGGGGTCATCGCATCCTTACCCACATTGCGGGTATCGGGCACCTGCTTGGCCAATACGACAATTTTAAGTGCTTTTTTCATAAGGTTATAGTTACAAAATTAAATCGGTTTCGTTGTTTCGGACGCCGCGGCAGGCGGAAAACTCCGCGCACGGGGCCGCATATCCGGCCGCAATACGGCATGCGGGATACATTCGGCGCGGCATACGCGGCATGCGACATGCGGCGGCCGAAAGGCTCCCCTACCGGACGATCGTTTCGCCGCGGTCGGGACCGACGGAGATGATCTTCACGGGAACGCCCGTCTCGCGCTCGATGAATTCGACGTACGTCTTGAATGCGGCCGGGAAGTCGTCGTAGCTCCTGCAGTCGCGCAGGTCACACTTCCAGCCTTCGAACTCGCGGTAGACGGGTTTCAGGTCGTCGCCGATCTCGTAGGGGAAATGCGCGGTGCGCTCGCCGCCGACCTCGTATTCGGTGGCGACCTTGACGGTCTCGAAGTCGTTCATGACGTCGGACTTCATCATGATGAGCTGCGTCACGCCGTTAATCATGATCGAATATTTCAGCGCGACAAGGTCGAGCCAGCCGCAGCGGCGCTCACGGCCCGTAACGGCGCCGTATTCATGGCCGATACTGCGCATCCGGGCGCCCGTTTCGTCGAACAGCTCCGTAGGGAACGGGCCGCTGCCCACGCGCGTGCAGTAGGCCTTGAAGATGCCGTAGACCTCGCCGATACGGTTCGGGGCGATGCCCAGACCGACGCAGGCGCCGGCGCAGACGGTATTCGAGGAGGTGACGAACGGATACGAACCGAAGTCCACGTCGAGCAGCGTGCCCTGAGCGCCTTCGGCCAGAATGCTCTTGTCCTGAGCCAGACACCCGTTGACGAAATATTCGCTGTCGATGATGTTGAAACGCTTGAGGTATTCGACGGCCTCGAACCACTTCCGTTCCAGCTCCGCAATATCATATTCATAACCCAGACCGCGCAGAATGCTCTCGTGGCGAGCCTTGGCCCGTGCGTAAATCTGCCGGAAATCGGCGCTCAGCACGTCGCCGACGCGCATGCCGTTGCGGCTCACCTTGTCGGTATAGGTCGGACCGATGCCTTTGCCCGTGGTGCCGATCTTGGCGCTGCCCTTGGCCGCTTCGTAAGCCGCATCGAGAATGCGGTGCGTCGGCAGAATCAGGTGGGCTTTCTTCGAAATGCAGAGTTGTTTGGTCAGGTCGTGGCCGCTGGCTGCGAGCGCCTCGGCCTCCTCGCGGAAGAGGACGGCGTCAATGACAACGCCGTTGCCGATGATGTTGGTTTTTCCGCCCTGAAATATGCCCGAAGGAATTGAGCGGAGTACGTATTTCTCGCCGTTGAACTCCAACGTGTGACCGGCATTGGGACCGCCCTGAAAACGGGCGACGACCTCGTAGGCAGGCGTCAGCACATCCACGACTTTTCCCTTGCCCTCGTCACCCCATTGCAGGCCGAGGATAACGTCAACTTTTTTCATTGTATCCGGTTGTATTTTTGGGTGCAAAAGACATTTTTTGCATCCAAAGGTACGAATTATTATCCGAAATACCCAATTCGCCGCGGCGACTTTTCAACAATGTATCAGAAATCGGGCACGGAAAAATCATCCCGCAGAGAAAAAACAAAGCACTTGGCGAAATCGGCGGAATAAAATTCGGCGGCTCCGGAGCGGGACGGGCAGATAGATGGTCGGGGCAGACAGCCAAAGCGGACAGAGCGGACAAAGCGGACAAAGCGGACAAAGCGGACGGACACGAATGAGCGGAGAGACAAAGCGGGCAGAGCGGACGGGGACGAATGAGCAGAGAGACAAAGCAGGCGGAACAGCCGAACGAATGGACAAACGGACAAACGGGCGGATGGACGAGCAGACAGAGCGGACAGAACAGATGGACAGCAGGCGGAACAGCCGAACGAATGGACAAACGGACGGTTGGACGAGCGGACAGAGCAGACAGAACAGGACAGAGCAGGACAGAACAGACAGAACAGACAGAACAGGACGAACAAGCAGAGAGACGAAGCAGACAGGCAAAGCAGACAGACTGCAGACACCTCGCACCGCCATTCGGAAGATTCGCAAAACACCGGACTGAATCATGTCGCAGGCGAAAAAAACGACAATCCGCCCCGGAAAAACCGGACGGAAGCGGAAACCGGGAGCAGATCGGACGGAAGTGGAGACCGGGAGCAGATCGGACGGGAGCGGATCGGCCAAAAAGACGATACGGAATCAGCGGACGATTATTTCGGTATGTCCGTCGGCGCTGACGCTCTGCGATGCGCGGCAGTAGACGGTCGTGAGCGGAGGATTGCCGCCCGCGTCGGCCTTAAGCCGGTCCGAGCAGGGCCGCAGGTCGAGCGTCACGAGCCGGTTGCCGCTGCAGTCGAGCAGACGGAGCGCTCCGGCGGATTTGAGGTCCAGCTGCGTGAGCGCATTGTCCGCGCAGTTCAGCTCCAGAAGAGCGCGCAGGCCGTCCAGATCGAGCGAAGCGATGCGGTTACGGCTACAATCGAGCGTCTGCAACAGCGTACACTTGCGCAAATCGAGCTGCGTAAGATCGTTGCCGCTGCAGTCGAGCCGTTCGAGCCGCGAGAATTCGCCGATCTCCCACATATGCGCGATGCCGCGGTCAGGGCAGTCCATTTTCAGGACGCGCTGCGCTTCGTAGCGCGAAATGCGTCCGTCGCGGTCGATGTCGAAATGCTCAAGGCAATAAGCCTCGAATGCGGGATCTGCAAAAGTGATGTATACGCGCTTGTTCTTGTCGTCGCGTTCGTCGTCCGCAAGGCCGCAGGCCGCAAGAAGCGCAAACGCGAGGAGAGGAACGAAGCGGGTCATAGGCCTCAGATGTTTACGTCGTCGTCGGAGTCGTCGCCGCCGTCGGAATTGCCGTCGTCCTGAATCTCGTCGGCACCCTTGATCTCGTCGTCGTAGTAGTCCTTGTCGTCGTCCTCCTGCGCATTGTCGTCGATCTTGACGTCGATCTTAACCATGTAGGCGATTTCGTCCGTATCGAACGGTACGGCATAGAAAAAATCTCCGTTGGGCTTGTCCACGCGCATCATCGCTTCGGTGAACCCCAGCGGGTATTTCTGCTTGACGGCCTCCTGCAGTTCGGGGGCCAGATTATGGAAGCTCGTTACGATATGTTTCTTCGTCGTATTCTGTTTAGCCATAATAATGTTTGGAAATTTTCTGCAATTATAAGCAAAATTTACATATCGCGCCACATACTCAATTTTTTTTTGCATTTTTTTTGAATTTGCAGGTAGTTACGAACAAAATACGTACCTTTACGCACGTTATACTTATATTATGATACGCGAGAGAATCGAAGAGCTGCGGCGGCAGCTTGAGTACCATAACTTCAGATATTACGTCGAAAACGCCCCCGAAATCTCCGACTTCGAATTCGACGCCATGATGCGCGAACTGCAGGATCTGGAGCGCGCGCATCCCGAAATGGCCGATCCCAACTCACCTTCGGTACGCGTCGGAAGCGACATCACCGCGGAGTTCCGAAGCGTGAAACACCGGTTTCCGATGCTTTCGCTCGGCAACACCTATTCGCCGGACGAGCTGCACGAGTTCATCGAGCGGATCGAGAAGGAGACGGGTCCCACGGAATTCGTCTGCGAGCTGAAGTTCGACGGCACGGCCATATCGCTCACCTACGAGCATGGCCGGCTGCTGCGCGCAGTGACGCGCGGCGACGGCACGCAGGGCGACGACGTGACGGCCAACGTCCGCACGGTGCGGACAGTGCCCCTCAGGCTCAGGGGCGACGACTGGCCCGACTATTTCGAAATACGCGGCGAGATACTGATGCCCTACGCCTCGTTCGACAAGATCAACGCCGAACGCGAGGCGGCCGGGGAGACGCTTTTCGCCAATCCGCGCAACGCCGCGGCCGGAACGCTCAAGCAGCAGGCTTCGGCGGTGGTCGCGCGGCGCGGTCTGGACTGCACGCTCTACCAGCTGGCGGGCGACGACCTGCCCTTCACGAACCATTGGGAGAGTTTGCAGAAGGCACGCGAATGGGGATTCAAGATTTCGGACCAGATGCGCATATGCCGCAGTGCGGAGGAGATAGACGCCTACATCGCCCATTGGGACGAAGCGCGCAGGGAACTCCCCTTCCCCACCGACGGCGTGGTAATCAAGGTAAACGACTTCGGCGTGCGGCGGCAGCTGGGATTCACGGCCAAGGCCCCGAAATGGGCCGTGGCCTACAAGTTCAAGGCCGAGCAGGCTTTGACGCGGTTGGACAGCGTGGCCTTTCAGGTGGGACGCACGGGAGCCATAACGCCCGTGGCCAACCTCGAACCGGTGCTGCTGGCCGGCACGACGGTACGCCGGGCGACGCTGCACAACGCCGAACAGATGGCCCTGCTGGACATACGTCCGGGCGACATGGTATACGTCGAGAAAGGCGGCGAAATCATTCCCAAGATCACGGGCGTGGAGCTTTCACAGCGGCCGGCAGACAGCAGGCCGTTCGAGTACATCACGGTATGTCCCGAATGCGGCACGCCGCTGGTCAAATACGAAGGCGAGGCGAAGCACTACTGTCCCAATCAGGGCGGATGCCGTCCGCAGATCATCGGACGCATCATCCACTTCATCCGCCGCAAGGCGATGGACATCGAGGGGCTGGGCGAAGAGACCGTCGAGCTGCTTTACGAAAACGGGCTGGTGCGCGACGTGGCCGACCTGTACGACCTGCAGGCTCCGCAGCTGGCGTGTCTGCCGCGGCTGGGCGAAAAGTCGGCCGACAACATCATCCGGAGCATCCGGGGATCGGTCGAAGTGCCCTTCAGGCGCGTGCTGTTCGGGCTGGGAATCCGCTTCGTGGGCGAAACCACGGCCAAATACCTCGCGGAACACTTCCGGTCGCTCGACGCGGTGATGAAAGCCACGCGCGAGGAGTTGACCGAAGCCGACGAAGTGGGCGGACGCATCGCCGACGCGATCATCGAATACTTCGCCGACGAGAAGAACCTCGCCATCATCCGCCGCCTGCGCGACGCGGGCGTGAAGTTCGAAGCCGAAGCGCGCGAGCTGGCGTCGGAGTCGCTCGCGGGAAAGAGTTTCGTGATATCGGGCAAATTCTCGAACCACAGCCGCGACGAGCTGAAAGAGCTGATCGAAATACACGGCGGCAGGAACCTCGCGGCCGTATCGGCGAATGTCGATTACATCGTGGCGGGCGAGAATATGGGTCCGGCGAAGCTCAAGAAAGCCGAGAAGCTGGGCGTGAAGATCATCTCCGAAGAGGATTTTATCGCCATGATCGGCAGCGACGAAATACCCGCCGCAAATGCGGCGGAAAAGCGGACGGAAGGGAGTGCGGAAGGGGGCGCGGAAGGGGGCGCGGCGCACAAGGATGCGGCCGAGCCGGAGCTGTTTTAGCGGCAGGCGCAACCGGATAGGCCGTCCCCACCGGTACGAAGAAACGGCAGCGGGAACGGAAGAGACGACAACGGCGGGAACAGAAGAAGCCGCGGCGGCGGAAGTTGAAAACACGGCAATGAAGGCAGGAGACGCAATGCCGAAAGAAGGCTAAAACGCAGGGCGGCAAACGAAGACGCGGCGGCGGAAGCAGGAAATACAACAGCGGAAGCAGGAAACGCGGCGGCGGGAACGGCGTAAGCGCCGGATCGCGGAAGACAGCCGTCGAAAAAGAAACTACGAACAAAACCGGAATACGATGATAAGAGAGAAACTGACAGGCGTGGGGGTCGCGATGATAACCCCCTTCACATCGGACGGACGCGTCGATTATCAGGCATTGGCGCGCATGATAGACTACGTAATAGAGGGCGGCGTGGATTACATCGTGGCGCTCGGCACCACGGCCGAGACCCCGACGCTCTACATGCCCGAACGCGCGGTGATCGCCATGTTCATCACCAACCATATTGCAGGCCGCGTGCCGCTGGTGATGGGCTGCGGCGGAAACTCGACGTCGGAGGTGCTGGACCAGCTCCGCGAATTCGACCTGCGGGGCGCGGACGCCATCCTGAGCGTGACGCCCTATTACAACAAACCCTCGCAGGAGGGACTTTACCAGCATTTCCGCACCGTATCGGAGCATTCGCCCCTGCCCGTGATACTCTACAACATACCGGGTCGGTCGGGCGTGAACATGACCGCCGAGACCACGCTGCGGCTGGCGCGCGACATGAAGAACGTCATCGGCATCAAGGAGGCGTCGGGCGACATCGAGCAGATGCAGCGCATCCTCGACAACCGCCCCGAAGGGTTTCTGGTGCTGTCGGGCGACGACGGCATGACGCTCGACCTGATGCGCCGCGGCGGCGAAGGCGTGATTTCGGTGGCGGCGAACGTATTTCCCAAACGTTTCATGCAATGCGTCGGTCATGCCAAGCAGGGCGATTTCGACCGCGCCGAAGAGGAGTACAGGGCGCTCGACGAAGCGGTGCACGCGCTCTTCGAGGAGGGGAATCCCGTGGGTGCGAAATGCGCGCTCTCGGTGATGGGCAAAATCGGCCCTACGATGCGGCTGCCGCTGGTCGAGGGTTCGCAGGCGCTGCGCGAAAAGTTCAGCCGGCTGATTGCGGAATACGATTTGCGCTGATTCCGCGTTAGTGTCTAAAATACGGACTAAAACACGGATATGAAAAACTTACTGCTGTTACTGCTTCTGCTTCCGGCGCTGGCCGCGGCGAAGGTTCCCGACGAGGAGGATATTCAGAACAAGACGATGGACGCCGAGTCGCCGTTCTACTATCCGTCGCTGATGATGCGCTACAACGCCGGCGACGAAACGCTGACCGACGAGGATTACCACTACCTCTATTACGGCTACGCCTATCAGGAGAGCTACAAACCGCTGGACTCGAATCCCGATCTGGACAAGCTGCTGTTGATGGCTTCGGGACTCGATCCCGACAAACCGGCCGTCGAGACGCTCGAAGCGATGCTCTACACGGGCGAGGATGCACTGGCCCGCGATCCGTTCAGCCCCAAGATCCTCAACCTGATGGCCTACGCCCACGGCGCGCTGGGCAACAAACTGCAGGAAAAGATGTACTACAACCGGATGCAGGGCGTCATCCGGGCGATCCGGGAGTCGGGAGACGCGCTGACGCAGAAAACGCCGCGCCATATCCTGATGTTCGACCACGCGCTCAACGTGATGGCCACCGAAGGGCTTTCGTACGACAAGAGCCGCATCATCAGCCGAACGGTGGAGTTCATCCCGCTGACCGTACCCTACACGGTGGAGGGCAAGAAGCGCAAGGGACTCTACTACGACTTCGGACGCATATACTGGAACAAACCCGAAGGTTATACCTATAAACGCGACCGCACATGGCAGTTCAACAACCTCAAACCCCGTACGTACAAATAATCCGGCGCACGTTCGCCCTGCTGCTGGCGCTGGCGGTTTTCGCCGGCTGCGAAAAGGAGCGGGAGCCGGCGGAAATAACGAGTTCGCAGGAAGAAGCGGTGCTACGCAGCACGGCCGGATCGGCAGCGGCGTTCACCGTGACGGCGACCGGACCGTGGACGCTGACCACCACGGGCAGCGGATTCGGCATCTCCCCCACCGCAGGCGGCCGGGGCGAGACGACGGTAACGGTGACGGCGTCGGACGGGAATCCGGGCCGCAGCCGCGTCAAGCTGGGGACGGTCGCGCTGACTCTGAACGCAGGAGGCGCGCAGTGCAGCGTCACCGTGTCGCAGAGTCCGGCAACGGCGACGCAGACCATGCTGCTCTACATGCCGGGACGGGATTTGCTGAAATTCTACAAGCAGAATATCGACGGCGTCCTGAAAGCCGTCGATGCTAACGTTCCGGGCGACGGCCGCGTATTGGTCTGCTATCAGCCCAACGCGCACTCGCAGGCCGAAATGTACGAGGCGTATTTCAACGCCGAAAAGCAGGCGGCCGCATTCGCGCTGCTGAAAACCTACGACGATTTCGCGGCGGCCGATCCCGCATGCGTACAGCGCATGCTGGCCGACGTGGAGGCGCTCGCCCCGGCGCAGCATTACGGGATCATCGTCGGCTGTCACGGCAAGGCGTGGGTGCCCGCGAATCAGGGAGCGCTCAGCTACTCGGCCCGGCTGTCGAAGGAGCTGGAGGATTTATGGACCCCGGCGCCGGGGGCGCTGACGACCCGTTCGTTCGGCGACACGGGGCGGTCGATCGACATTACGGACTTCGCAGCGGCGGTCAAGGCCCAGAATTACAGGACCGACTACCTGCTTTTCGACGCCTGCTTCATGGCCAATATCGAGACGCTTTACGACCTGCGCGAATGCACGGACTACGTGATTGCCGCGCCCTGCGAAATCATGGGAGAGGGATTCCCCTACGAGCGGGCGATGCCGTGGTTCTTCACCGACGGCGGCAAAACCCGCGATCTGACAAAGGTGTGCGAAGCGTTCTGGAACTTCTACATGAACGACGCGACGACCCAATCGGGCTGCATTTCGCTGGCCGTGATGTCGGAAATGGAGGGTATGAAGGAGGTCATGCGGCGCATCAACGCCGCGCCGAAAAAGTCTTATGCCGAGGAGCTGCAAAGCTACGAGGGAATGTCTTCGCACATATTCTACGATCTGGGCCACTGGGTCGAACTGGCCTGCGGCGACGCGGGGCTGAAAGAGGATTTCAAAGCGCAGCTGGACAAGGCGTTTCCCCAAGCCGCACGACTCAGCACACCGGGATTCTACTCGGCGTACAACGGCCGGATGAACCCCGTCGCCTACTATTCGGGGGTATCGTTCAGCGAACCGTCGGACAAATACGTCGAGGAGAACAAGCAGACGAGCTGGTACCGGGACACGCATTGAATGAAAAAGGGTGATTCTTGCGAATCACCCTTTTTCGTTATTCGTACTGGCCGGACTTGAGCCGTTCGACCTCCTCGCGGGAGAGGAAACGCCATGCACCGCGCTTGAGGTTCTTTTTCGTCAGACCCGCATAGTAGACGCGGTCGAGCTTGGTGACCGTATAGCCGAGGAACTCGAAAATACGGCGCACGATGCGGTTGCGACCCGAATGGATCTCGATGCCGACCTCCTGCTTGTTGTCCTTGACATAGGAGATCTCATCGGCGAAAATCTCGCCGTCTTCGAGCGTAATGCCCTCGGCGATGCGGTCCATGTCGGCGCGCGTCAGGGGTTTGTCGAGCGACACCTGATAGATTTTCTTCTTCCGGAAGGCCGGATGGGTGAGCTGCTTGGTCAAATCGCCGTCGTTGGTGAACAGCAGCAGTCCGAGACTGTTCTTGTCGAGACGCCCCACCGGGTAGATGCGTTCCGTGCAGGCGCCCTGCACCAGCTCCATGACGGTTTTGCCCGCATGCGGATCGTCGAGCGAAGTCACATAGCCCTTGGGCTTGTTGAGCACAAGATAGACCTTCTTTTCGCCCTGCACGCGGCTGTCGTTGAATTTCACCTCGTCGGTGGGCAGCACCTTGGTGCCCAGCTGGGTGACGATCTGACCGTTGACGGTCACCAGACCCGCCGTGATGAAATCGTCGGCCTCGCGGCGCGAGCAGAGTCCCGACTGGGCCAGAAAGCGGTTCAGGCGCATTTCGCCGATCTGCTTTTCGGGCGTGAATTTCGGATAGGAAGCCGGCTTGTCGTCGTGCTTCCGGAAGCCGGGCTTATAGGGTTTGTCGCCGAACCTGCGGTCGCCGGATTTCTTGTCTGCGAACCGACGGTCGCCGGCGGGCTTGTCGCCGGATTTACGTTCGCCGTAGGGTTTGTCGCCGAACTTGCGGTCGCCGAATTTCTTGGGTCCCCGGTTGTCGCCGTAGGCGGGTTTTTCGCCGCGGGGCTTATCGCCGAACGAGCGGCGCGGTTTGTCGAATGCAGGACGGTTGTCCTCCGTAAAGTGGGGGTTGTACGACGCCCGCTTGACGGGCTTGCGGTCATCGGACGGCTGCTCCGAATCGGCAGCATCACGCTGCAAACGCGGGCGACGCTCGACACGCTCCGCCGTAGCGGTCACGGTACGCTGACGCTTGTCGCGTCCGAAACGCGTAAGCACCGAGGTCGAGTCGTTTTTAAAGTCTTTCATAATCAGTTTGAATGTTTACGCGGCAAAGTTAATCGAATTTTCCGGATAAAAGCATATTGCATGCCCGATTCGGAGATAAAAGCCGCAGGCCGTTACAAATTCGCCGCTTTTGCGTTATCTTTGCATCCATAAACAACGCCCGGCGCCGTTTGCCGGGTATTTCCCCCGTCGCTTTCCATGAACATGAACCGTGAAATACTGCGCATTGCGCTCCCCAATATCGTCTCGAACATCACCGTGCCGCTCATGGGCATCGTCTCGACGGCGATCGCCGGGCACTGGGGTTCGGACACGGCCGCGACGATCGGCGCGCTGGCCATCGGCGTGTCGATCTTCAACTTCATCTACTGGAACTGCTCGTTCGTGCGCATGGGGACCAGCGGACTGACGGCGCAGGCGTTCGGCGCGGGCAACTTCCGCGAATGCACCAACATGCTGGTCCGGGCGCTGCTCGTGGCCGGAGGGATGGGCCTGCTGATGTTGCTGCTGCAATACCCGCTGGGCGAACTGGCGCTGTGGGGACTCAACGGCAACGACATGACGCGCGAGTACTTCTACGCCCGCATCTGGGCCGTGCCGGCGGGTATTCTGCTGTTCGGCTTCAACGGCTGGTTTACGGGAATGCAGAACGCGCTGATACCGATGTTCACGGCCATTACGGTCAACGTGGTCCATGTGCTGTGCAGCCTCTGGTTCGCATTCGGACTGGGCATGGGGATCGTCGGCATCGCCTACGCCTCGGTAATCGCGCAGTGGACGGGCGTGGCCCTCTCCGCCCTGCTGCTCTTCGCATGCTACCGCAGGATACTGACCGGAATCGACTGGGCGGAGGTGGTAAACCTGAAACCGCTCAGGACCTTCTTCATCGTAAACCGCGACATCATGCTGCGCACGTTCTGCATCGTGGCCGTCTACACCTTCTTCACGGGGGCGTCGGCCCGCATGGACGAACCGGCGCTGCTGGCCGTCAACACGCTGCTGCTGCAGTTGTTTACGCTCTTCTCGTACATGAACGACGGATTCGCATACGCCGCCGAAGCCCTGACGGGCCGATTCATCGGCGCGCGCGACGAAGGGGCGCTGCGCGACTGCCTGCGCCGCTGCATCGCGTGGGGCACGGCCGTGTCGGTGCTGTTCGTCGGCATCTATATCGGCTGGTGGCGCGAACTGGTGGGGCTGTTCGTGGACAGCACGGCGCCCAATGCCGCGACGATCGTGGAGCTGGCGGGAGAGTATATCGTATGGATCATCCTGATTCCGGTCGCCAGCGCCATGCCCTTCATCATGGACGGCATCATGGTCGGAGCGACCGAGACGCGCGTCATGCGCAACTCGATGTTCTGGGCCACGGCGGCCTACTTCGGCATCTTCTACGTCGGTTACGCGATAATCGGCAACAACGCGCTCTGGCTGGCGTTCACGCTCTACATGTTCCTGCGCGGGGTGCTCCAATACTTCATGACGCACCGCCTGCGGTCGATCTATGTGAAAGCGACAGTCTGACCGCCATGGAACTGACTCCTGATTCGCTCTACATCAAATACGTCCGCCTGAAAGAGGAGGACGAAACGCCGCAGACCTATCCGTACACCGTTCCGGCGCTGGCCAACTTCCGGCGGCTGGAATTCCGCAGGCCCGTGACATTCATCATGGGCGAGAACGGCATGGGAAAATCGACGCTGCTCGAAGCCATAGCCGTCAAGGCGGGATTCAATCCCGAAGGAGGGTCCAAGAACTTCCGGTTCGCGACGCGCGCCAGCCATTCGGGCCTTTACGAACATATCGTTCTGGGACGCGGTCTCCAGCCGCGCGACGGCTATTTCCTGCGGGCGGAGAGTTTCTACAACGTGGCGACGGAAATCGAAAACGTCGCCGACGGCGTACTGAAATATTACGGCGACAAGTCGCTGCACCAGCAGTCGCACGGCGAAAGTTTTCTGGCGCTGCTCGGACACCGGCTCTTCGGACACGGACTTTATATTTTCGACGAGCCGGAAGCCGCACTGTCCCCCTCGCGCCAGATGTACATGCTGTGCCGGATGAAGCAGCTGGCCGAGCAGGGGTCGCAGTTCATCATCAGCACCCACTCGCCGATCGTCATGTCCTACCCCGGCGCCGAGATATACGAAATCACGGACCGCGGACTGGAACCGACCGAACTGGAGGAGACCTCCCACTTCCGGCTGATGAAGCGTTTTATCCTCGACCGGCGGGGAATACTGCGGCAGATGGAGCTAGAGAAGGAATAAGGCTCCGGAATCCGCACAAAAAACCATTGACGTCGCAAATCGACGAAAGGGAGTGTCCGGTGGCAACGCCCCGACACAAAAAAGACAGCAGCGTTCTTTCGGGAACGCTGCCGCCGTTTTTCGAACGAACTATTTAGAATTTGATTACGCCTTCGTAAACAGCCTTTACGTTGGTTTTATCGTCTTTCAGATCCACTTCAACCTTATAGCCGTCCTGCACTGTCGTAGAGGCCGTGATCGTTACGGTCGAAACAGTTTCGTCACCTGAGAAAGTATATTTGTCGGCATCGGTGTCGCGGTAAAAAACGCCGCTTTCCCAAACACCGTCGAGAATGTCGTAAGGGAAAATCGTCATAGGCTTGTACTCTGTATTCTCAAGTTTGCTGTTATCGACGAGCTTATAAGTGCCCTCCGGAATCAATTTGCCGGAATCCTTCGGGATATTGAGATCTATTCGGATGAATTTACCTTTGCCCGGAACCTTGTAATAGCCATAAATCAACTCTTCGCCATATCCTTCACCGCAAAGAATAATCGTAGCGACATCGAGCGGAGAAAATGCATATGCATCTTTCTGATAATCGGTCTTGACTTCGAGCGTCTCGAAATCGATCGTCTCAAGAGCAGGAGTTTCAGGCTCCTCACCGCCATCGCCTTCGTCGCCGCCGTCGGGGGCTTCGGTTTGCGGGTCATCGTCCGAGCAACTGGTCATCATCATAGAAGCGGGCATGGCTAACGCAAAAGCCAGAACCAGAGTCCAAATTTTGTTCATAATAGCAAGGGTATTAAGTTATAATATAAAAAATTAGGATTTACGGGATTATCAGTTTGCTTTATACCCCGTGTAGATCGTCGTACACTCCACCTGATAGGCATGCTCGCCCGCAAAATCGGATACAGTCCATGGATATTCGTCTACGATTGAAAGTTCCATCGTCTGCTCCGAGAACGATTTGAGGGTAAGTACCATACGGCGGGGGTTGCCAGCAGACGAGGTGTCCACGAGGGTGATCGTCTTGGTATCGGCGTGATACGTGGCCTCTCCCGCGATAGCGAGCGTATTGAGGAAGCCCAAGCCGCCCATATCCTGACAAACATGGAATTCGAAAGTGCCGTCTTCCTCGAATACGAAGTAGGTATAGTCTTCCACGCCAGCCGATTCGATCTCACGAACCGCAACATCTTCGGGCACGATCGTATAAGTCGGCCCATATTCGGCATTGTAAGCCGCGGCAAAAGCTTTGCAGTACTCCTGCACGCTCAGGGTGACGGGATTACCGGAACCATCCTTGATCGGCCGGGAAGTGGCGGGGTCGATCTCCGTACAGGTACCCTCTTTGGTCAAGTCCCAAGTCTCGACAAGACAGTCCCAACGTCCGACGAAGTCGGCCAGTTCAAGGTCGGGGATCTCCCCTTCACCTTCATCACCGCCGCCTTCATTGCCGTCTGGAGTCTCCTTGGAAGGGGTTTCGTCTTTGCTGCATGAGGGCGCAATAAACACGCATAGTGACAAAACCAATAGAAGAATTCTAATCAGTTTCATAACAATTAAGTTTGGGATTAAAGAATTAACTAACTACTAACGCGATATAAAATTATAAAAAATATTAATATATAGAATAGACCGATCCGGGAAATTACTCACATAATATGAACAAACAGCGATTGAATCCCAGACACCGGGGCATTTGCCGTATACATCGATGCCCGTTCATCGGCAACAGGGGCTGCACCATTGCCGGATAAAATCCGGAGAACACCGACAAGGGACCACAGACGGAAATTCCACTGTCACCAATCAGGATAACGGAGCCGGACAAAAGAGCGCAAACAAAAACCACCCGGCTCCTGCGAGCCGGGTGGTTCTATATTGCCGGAGGGCTGTCCCGCCCGTTATGCGGCAGTTATTCGCCCTTGGCAGCTTTCCAGAGCGGGAAGTATTTGTCGTACTTCTCCTGAATGCCGGGTTCGTCGCGCAGACGGAAGCAGAGCTGCTTGAGCATGTCGAGCGTATTGAAGTCGTCGGCTTTCAGCTCGTGGGCCTTCTCGAACCACGGAATAGCCTCCATATAGACCGCATTGGCGGCTTTCAGGTCGGCATCGTAAGCGGCCTGACTGCTGTACTGCTTCTCGTTCATCACCTTGTTCATCTCGTCGGCCTTGATCGTGTAGAACACGCCCAGATAGTAGTTGCCTTCGAAGAGGTCGGGTTTCAGTTCGACGACCTTCCGGAACGATGCGATGCTTTCGTCGTACTGCTTCAGCGCGAAGAAGATACGGCCGCGGCCGAACCAGAGGTCCACATTCTCCGGATTGCTCTCGATAGCCGCGTCGATCAGCGCCACCAAGTCGGCGGGGTCGCCCACCGAATCCTCAGGATTGGTATAGAGCTGCACCAGACCGTCGAGAATACGCTCGTTCTTCGGGAACTTCTTGATACCGGCGACCAGCGCATCCTTGGCTTTCAGGACATTGGCCTTGTCGGCGTCCTTCTGACCGTAATAGCAGTGGAAAAGGTAATAGTAGATATTGCCTTCCTCGTCGTTATAGCCTAGTTCGAGCGCCTTGTTCAGGTAATCGGCACCGATGACGAACGAAGCGGGGTTCGCAGCGCCGTCCACCGTGCGCAGGTAACCCGCATAGTAGAGCAGCGCGGGTTCGGGATTGCCGTGAGCGGGGCTGGACTGGGCTTCGAAAGCCAGTGCATAGGCGTCGGCGGCATCGGCGTAATTGCCGGTGTCGATACCCGTGTTACCCACCTGCGAGCAGAAGTCGCTGATCTGCTTGAGACCCTCCTTGACCTTATCGGCCGTCTTGGGGTCCATTTCGTAAGCCTTGTTATAGGCTTCGATAGCCTTGGCGGGAGCGTCTTCAATCACCCACTGTGTCTGGCTCCAAGTCGCGATCTTGCCGTCCTTGATATATGCCGTGAACCAAGGATAGACCCAAGCCTCGTAGGGAACGTTGACGAGCGTCACCGATTCGGTCGAGGCGGGTTCGCCGACGGCCAGCTTGAGCATCGCGGCGTCCATATTGACGAAAAGGTTCTTCGTCGGTTCGATAGCCGCTTCGTAGAAGGCTTTGCCGCGGTTGATCCACGTCGCAGCCTTGGCGCCCTTCTTCGCATCGGCGATGTCGGCGTCGCTCTTCTCGATCTTGGATACAAGCGCCGACTTGTTTACTTTCTGGGCCTGAACGGCAGTAACTGCTACGAGAGCCACCGCAAGGACCGTCAAAAATACTTTTTTCATAACAGATTGAATTTTAATGTTTTAAAGTCATTTCTTCGTTACTCCTCCGCCGGACGGTCCGCTTCGGGAGTGGCGTCATTCCCGGTTGCAGCGACCTCTGCGGATTGTACTTCTTCGTCTTCATCGCCCGCTGCCGGCACGGCCATCACCGAAGCAATGGCGTCGCCCTCGCGCAGGTTGATGATACGCACGCCCTGCGTCGCGCGGCCCGCAAGGCGGATCTGCGACACTGCCGTACGTATGGTAAGTCCCGAACGGTTGATAATCATCAGGTCGTTGTCGTCCGTAACGGCCTGAATGGAGATAAGTTTGCCGGTTTTCTCCGTTACATTGATCGTCTTCACACCCTTGCCGCCGCGGTTGGTGATGCGGTATTCGTCCAGATCGGTACGTTTGCCGTAACCGTTCTCACTCAGCACCAGTACGTCCTGCTTCGAATCGGGTTCGACACATATCATGCCGACAACTTCGTCGCTCTCCTCGATCGAGATGCCGCGGACACCCGCACCGACACGTCCGATAGGACGCACCGTGCTCTCGTTGAAGCGAATGGCCTTGCCGTCGCGGGCCGCGATCATCACCTCGGCCTGACCGCTGGTGAGCTTGGCCTCGATCAGCTGGTCGCCCTCGCGGATGACGATGGCGTTCACGCCGTTCTGACGCGGACGCGAGTAGGCTTCGAGCTTGGTCTTCTTGATCGTACCGTCCTTGGTACACATGATGATGAAGTTGTTGTTGACGTACTCCTCGTCGTTCAGACGCTTGACGTTGATGTAGGCGCGGACCTTGTCGTCGGGTTCGATCTGGATGACGTTCTGGATGGCACGGCCCTTCGAAGAGCGGGCGCCTTCCGGAATCTCGTACACCTTGAGCCAGAAGCAGCGGCCCTTCTCCGTGAAGAAGAGCATCGTATTGTGCATCGAGGCCACGTAGATATGTTCGATGAAGTCTTCGTCGCGCGTGGCGCTGCCCTTGGCGCCGACGCCGCCGCGGTTCTGCGTGCGGTACTCGGCAAGCGGCGTACGCTTGATATAGCCCATGTGCGAAATGGTGATGACCATGTCGTCGTCGGCGTAGAAGTCTTCGGGGTTGAACTCCTCGGAAGAGTAAACGATCTCCGAGCGGCGTTCGTCGCCGTATTTCTCCTTGATTTCGAGCAGCTCGTCCTTGATGATCTGCATCTGCATGCCGACGTTTTCGAGCACCTCCTTGAGGTAGGCGATCTGCTTGGTAAGTTCGTCGCGCTCGGCGATCAGCTTGCCGTATTCGAGTCCGGTCAGGGCGCGCAGGCGCATCTCAATAATGGCGGAAGCCTGAATGTCGCTCAGGTTGAAGCGCTCGATCATCGTCTGCTTGGCGGCGTCGGGCGTCTGCGACGAACGGATGATGTGCACGATCTCGTCGATGTTGTCCTGCGCGATCAGCAGACCCTGCACGATATGCAGGCGTTCCTCGGCCTTCTTCAGGTCGAAGCGCGCACGGCGCACCACCACGTCGTGGCGGTGATCGACGAAATGCTTGACCAGATCGCGCATCGGCAGCATCTGGGGACGGCCGTTCACCAGCGCGATATTGTTCACTGCAAACGAAGTCTGCAGCGGCGTATTCTTGAAAAGCGTGTTCAGCACGACGCTGGCGACGGCGTCGTGTTTGAGAATGATGATGATGCGAAGGCCGTTGCGGTCCGATTCGTCGTTGATATAGGAGATGCCCTCGATCTTCTTCTCGTTGATCATGTCGGCGATCTTCTTGATCATCTCGGCCTTGTTGATCATGTAGGGAATCTCGGTGATGACGATGCACTCGCGGCCGCTGGGAGTATGCTCGATATCGGTCTTGGCGCGCATCATAACGCGGCCGCGGCCCGTAAGCATCGCCTCGCGGACACCCTCGTAGCCGTAGATGATACCTCCCGTCGGGAAGTCAGGACCCTTGATATACTGCAGCATCTCCTCGCCCGTGATTTCGGGATTGTCGATATAGGCGCAGCAGGCGTCTACGACCTCGCTCAGGTTGTGCGGGGCCATGTTGGTGGCCATGCCGACGGCGATACCGCTCGCGCCGTTGACGATCAGCAGCGGAATCTTGGTGGGAAGCACCGTGGGTTCGGGAATCGTATCGTCGAAGTTGAGCGTCCAGTCCACGGTCTCCTTGTCGATGTCGGCCATCACCTCGTCGGTGATCTTCTTCATGCGGGCCTCGGTGTAACGCATGGCCGCAGGCGAGTCGCCGTCCATAGAACCGAAGTTACCCTGACCGTCGACCAGCGGATAACGCATCGACCAGTCCTGAGCCAGACGCACCATGGCGTCGTAGACCGACGTATCGCCGTGGGGGTGGAACTTACCGAGCACGTCGCCGACGATACGGGCCGACTTACGGGTGGGCTTATCGGAGTAGAGGTTGAGCTCCGCACTCATATCGTAGAGGATGCGGCGGTGTACGGGCTTCATGCCGTCGCGCACATCGGGAAGCGCGCGCGACACGATGACCGACATCGAATAGTCGATGTACGCCGACTTCATCTGCTCTTCGATATTGATAGGAATGATACGTCCTACCAAACCGGCATTCTTTTCTTCTTCAGTTAGCATCTTGTCTCTTGAAATTACGGTCTTTTAACGAACAAAAATACGATTTATTTCCGATCTGAGCAACTTTAGGGCGATAAATCTGACGCCGGCGCACAAGATTTCCGGACCGACACCCCGTTTTTGCCCCTTTTCCGCCGATCTGACGGCCTGAAAAAAATCTCCCGACGAGGTGTCGGGAGAAAACGAGCCTGTTTGCAGCCGGGCGAGAGCCGGCGGCCGCGGCCGGGTGGGGGCAGATGCGTTTTCAGACGCAGGGGAAAAGTCGGGAAAAACGATTTCCGGGAAGCACGCCCCGCTTTTTTGCCGTTTCGGGAGGATTTTTTACCTTTGCGGCTTCGACCCGAATTTTATGACCCGAATCAATACCCCCAAAGAGGTCCTCGCGCTGGCCGGAAGCTCCGCGGCGGACAAACTGCAAAATACGGCCGGCAAGACCCTCATACTCGCTTTTCTGGCCGGCGCATACATCGCCATAGGCGGCCTGTTCTCGCTGATGGCGGGATTCGGATTTCCCGGAGCGGCCGAAGCGCCCGGATTCCAGCGTCTGCTGTCGGGCGCGGTATTCCCGCTGGGGCTTATACTGGTGGTATTCACCGGAGCCGAGCTGTTCACGGGCAACAACGCCGTGCTGATGCCGGGGGCGCTCAGCCGCCGGTACGGCTGGGGCAAAGTAGCGCGCAACTGGACGCTCGTGTGGCTGGGAAATTTCGCAGGGGCGCTCTTCTTCACCTATTTTCTGGTGGTTCTGCCCGGCGTGCTGTCGTCGGAAATGTGGCGGGAAGCGGCCTGCAATATTGCGCAGGCGAAGGTATCGCTGCCGTGGGGCACGGTTTTCCTGCGCGGCGTGGGCGCCAACTGGCTGGTATGTCTGGCCGTATGGCTCGGAATGAGCGCCAACGACGTGCCGGGACGTATGATAGGGCTGTTTTTTCCGATCATGTGCTTCGTGGTGATCGGCTACGAACACTGCATCGCCAACATGTTCTTCATCCCGCTGGGCATGCTGCTCGGCGCACCGGTATCAGCGGCGGAGCTGTTCGCCGGCAATCTGGTTCCGGCCACGCTCGGCAACATCGTGGGCGGCGGTCTCTTCGTGGGCGGGCTGTACTGGTATCTCAACCGGAAATAAGCGGCAGGAAATTCCCGCGGCAGCAGGGACGCGGCAGCCCGGCGCGCAATCCGGGGCATGAGCCGTCACATACGCACGCCGTTAGCAAGCAGCGTCGCGGCGAAATCACGCATCGTCTTGGCGATCATGTCCTTGACCTCAGCCTCGCTGACGCCGGACTTCTCCTCGCCGCTGTTGGCCTGGATGACAAAGGACACACCGTCGAACAGGTTGGTCATACGGCCCAGGAACAGAGAGCCCTTGCCGATGATCATCACGCGCTTGCACTTGCCGGAGAGGATATCCTCACGGGCAAAGCCGATGTAGGGCACGCCGGAGGGGATATGGCCCTGCGTGGGCGCCCAACCGGTCAGGCCGTGCTCCTCGGGGAACTTGGCAAGGTCGGCGCGCTGCAGCTCGCCGCGCTTGACAGCGAGGGCCGCGATCATCTTGTAGTTGGCCAGAGGCACATCGCCCGCGCCGGCCGGCTTGGTGATGTCGGGGTTCTGCATCTCGGGGGAATACTTGTCGATATCGGTGATCTTCATGCCAAACTTGTCGAGAGGATCGGTGACAAGGCTGGAGATGACCGCCTGCGGCGCAGAGCCCGTGCCGACCGTGTGGCGGCCGATCATCTCGAGGTTGACCTCGGGGCTCACGCCGTCATCCTGCGTCAGGACGACCGCAAAGCCGCCGACCATATCTTCCATGATGG
>OGYM01000751.1_pt1 | contig 24664 bp, 16 predicted proteins | sample 1576491 | NCBI WGS metagenome assembly OGYM01 (sample SAMEA3541515, study PRJEB24748) | human gut metagenome | biome: human gut; feature: human-associated habitat; material: faeces | place: China | collected 2012 | reverse complement strand
AGAAAAATCCGGAAGGCGTGGAATAGGGCCTTTTTTATGCGATTGCGGCGGCTTTTCGCGGGGGTTGCCCCTACGCGCGCGCACGCGTTTTCTAACATTAGTCTTGCAAAAAATTAAGATAAGCGTAGTATATTTCAGTTATGTCCGAAGATACCAACGAGGTTGTTGAAACCACCGTTTCCACGACGGCGCAGCATGAATACGGCGCCGCGCAGATTGACAAACTGGAGGGCCTGGAGGCCGTGCGGAAGCGCCCCGGCATGTACATCGGGGACCCTGACGAGAGAGGCTTGCACCACTGCGTATTTGAAGTGCTGGACAACTCCATTGACGAGCATCTGGCCGGCTATTGCAGCAAGATTGACATTGTGATCCATGTGGACGGCTCCATTTCCGTTGTGGACAACGGGCGCGGCATTCCGGTGGATATCCACCCGAAGTTCGGCATCCCCGCCGTGGAACTGGTGCTGACCAATCTGCACGCGGGCGGCAAGTTCGGCCAGGGCGCCTACAAGTACTCCGGCGGTTTGCACGGGGTGGGCGCCAAGTGCGTGAATGCCCTGTCCGACTGGTTCAGGGCGGAAGTGCGCCGCGACGGCAAGCGCTACCAGATCAAGTTTGAACGCGGCAAGACGATCGAGCCCCTCCGCGCGGTGGGCGCCTGCGCCTGTGAAATCACGGGCACCACGATCACTTTTTTCCCGGACTCCACCATTTTCACGGATACCACGGAGTTCAAATTTGACCGCCTGACGACGCGCCTGCGCGAACTGGCTTTCCTGAATCCCGGCCTGGTCATCGAGCTGATTGACGAGCGGGAGGCCCCGGTGCGCCGGGAAACCTTCTTCTATAAGGAAGGCATTGTGGAATTCGTGCGCCAGCTGGGCCGGAACAAGGAATTGATCAATGAGGAACCCATCTCCATTTCCGGCGTCCGGAAGGTGGAAGTGGAGTACGACGGCAAGAAAATGGAGGACGACGTCCTGGTGGACGTGGTGTTCCAGTACAACAACACGTATGAAACGAACATCCTCTGCTTTGCCAACTCCATTTACAACGGGGACGGCGGAACGCACCTTTCCGGTTTCCGCGGCGCCCTGACGCGCGTGATCAACGGCTACGCGAAGGCGAACGGCCTGCTGAAGGAAAAGGACCCCTCCCTGAGCGGGGAGGACGTGCGCGAAGGCCTGGTGGCGGTCATCTCCGTCAAGATGCCCAACCCGCGCTTCTCCTCCCAGACGAAGGACAAGCTGGTGAACACGGAGATTGAAGGCGTGGTGGGCAACGTCGTGTACGAGGAAATCAAGACGTACTTTGAGGAAAACCCGGCGATGGCCAAGAAGATCATCGAAAAGAGCATCACGGCCGCCCGGGCCCGTGAAGCCGCCCGCAAGGCGCGCGAAACGGTCCGCAAGAGCGCCCTCTCCATCGGCGGCCTTCCCGGCAAGCTGGCGGACTGCTCCGACCGGGACCCCGCCAAGTGCGAACTGTTCATTGTGGAAGGTGACTCCGCCGGCGGCTCCGCCAAGATGGGGCGCGACCGCCGCACGCAGGCCATCCTGCCCCTGCGCGGGAAGGTGCTGAACGTGGAAAAGGCCCGCCTGGACAAAGCGCTGGGGAGCAAGGAAATTCAGAACATGATCACGGCCATCGGCGCCGGGATCGGGGAAGGGGACGATGAAGCCTCCTTCAAGCTGGACCGCGTGCGCTACCACAAGATCATCATCATGACTGACGCCGACGTGGACGGCGCCCACATCCGCACCCTGCTTCTCACCTTCTTCTGCCGCCACATGCCGCAGCTTGTCCGCGCCGGGTACCTGTACATCGCGCAGGCGCCCCTGTACCGCATCATCCGCAGGAAAAAGGAGGAATACGTGCAGGATGACGTCGCCCTGAACCGCAAATTGATTGAACTGGCCGTCAATGACGTGACCCTCCGTTTCGCGGACGGTTCCCGTTCCTTCTCATCTGACGAGTTTTCCGCCATTCTGGAAACGCTGGTCAACCTCCAGCGCTACACGGAATCCATGCAGGCGCAGGGCGGCTCCCTGGAGGACCTGCTCAGCCACCGGGAGGCAAACGGGGAATTCCCGGAATTCCTGGTGAAGGTGCGCAGCGGCAATGAAGAGGAAGTCCTCTTCTTCCATGACATGGAAGCTCTCACTGCCTTTTCCGAGGAAAACAGGGACCTCTTCATCTTCGGCATGCCCACGGAAGAGGAACTGCTGGAAAATCCGCTCCCGGACCGGGAGGGCCCCAGCCGCCGTTCCATCACCCATGAACTGCATGAGGCCAAGGCCATCACGCGGGCCCTCGTACGGCTTGCGGAGCTGGGCATTCCGGGGAACATGATCGTATCCATGGATACGCCCCTGTTTGAACTGGTGGAAGGTGAGGGAGAAAAGGAAAAGGTAACGCCCCTGTTCTCCGTGATGGACATTCTGGAATCCGTCATCTCCATCGGCAAGCGCGGCGTGGAAATCACGCGATTCAAGGGCTTGGGTGAAATGGACGCCAAGGACCTGTTCAAGACGACGATGGACCCGGAACGGCGGGAGCTGCTCCGCGTCATCCTGAATGACGACAATGCCGTCAGGGCTGATGAAATGTTCACCATCCTGATGGGGGACGTGGTGGAGCCCCGCAAGAACTACATCGTGGACCACGCCCTCAACGTCCGCAACCTTGATGTTTAATCCCCAGACATTCTCTCAGAACCATGGAAAACAATAGAATCAAACCGGTGGACGTAGCCAGCGAGCTCTCCACTTCTTTCCTGGACTACTCCATGTCCGTCATCATCTCCCGCGCCCTGCCGGACGTGAGAGACGGCCTCAAGCCCTCCCAGAGGCGTATCCTGTACGCCATGAAGGAGCTGAACCTGTCCCCCGGCGGGAAGACCCGCAAATGCTCCAAAATCGTGGGTGACACGATGGGTAACTACCACCCGCACGGGGACGCCGCCATTTACGGCACCCTGGTAAACATGGCGCAGGACTGGTCCATGCGGGACATCCTCGTCATCGGGCAGGGCAACTTCGGCACGCCGGACGGGGACCCTCCCGCCGCCGCCCGATACACGGAAGCCAAGCTTTCCGGCATGGGCGTGGCCCTGATGGCTGACCTGGACAAGGATACGGTGGACTTCGTTCCCACGTACGACAACGAGCACACGGAACCCACCGTGTTCCCCTCCGCCTTCCCGAACCTGCTGGTCAACGGCGGCACGGGGATTGCCGTGGGGATGGCCACCAACATGCCCCCGCACAACCTGGGGGAAGTGGTGGACGGCATCTGCGCCGTGATTGACAACCCGCTCATGACGGTGGATGAACTGCGCCAGTACATCAAGGGGCCGGACTTCCCCACCGGGGGCGACGTGCTGGGCTTTTCCGGCATTGACAACTACTTCCGCACCGGGCGCGGCTCCGTGCGCATCCGCGGGAAGATAGACATGGAAATGACGGACTCAGGCAAGGACCTCCTCATCATCCGTGAAGTGCCGTACGGCGTGAACCGCGCCGCCCTCCAGGAACGCATCGCGGAACTGTACAAGGACAAGATCCTGACGGATATTTCCGGCATCCGGGACCTTTCCGACGAGAAAACCTGCATTGAAATCGAGCTCAAGCGGGACGCCCGCCCGCAGGTGGTCATGAACCAGCTTTACAAGCTCACCTCCATGGAAACCTCCTTTGCGGTGAACATGCTGGCGATTCACGACAACCGTCCCAAGACGCTCGCGATGCTGGACGCCATCAACTTCTACATCGAGCACCGCCGCGAGGTGGTCGTGCGCCGCACGCGCTACCTGCTGGGGGATGCGGAAAAGGACGCCGAACGCCTGGAAGCCTTCCTGCTGGCCCTTCACCACATGGATGACTTCATCACCATCATCCGCGACTCCAGGAACAGGGAGGAAGCCCGCGAACGCCTCCAGAACTACACCTTCTCCACGCAGACGGCGGAAAGCCTGGGCATCCTGATCCGTTCCCAGGCCTCCGTTCAGGGGGACCGCTACATCTTCACGGAACGCCAGGTAAACTCCATCCTTGACCTGCGCCTGTACCAGCTCACCGCTCTGGAAAACGACAAGATTTCCGGGGAATACGCGGAACTGCTGGTCCGCATCAAGGACTATCTGGACATCCTGGCGAACGAATCCCGCGTGCTGGGCATCGTGAAAGATGAACTCATGGCCATCAAGGACAAGTACGCCACGCCGCGCGTCACGCGCATCATTCCCTTCTCCGGGGACATGGCCATTGAAGACCTGATCCCGAACGATACGATGATCGTCACCATCACGCACAGCGGCTACATCAAGCGCACCAACTCTGCGGAATACCGCGTGCAGGCCCGTGGGGGCAAGGGAGTGAAGGCTGCCACCACCAAGGGGGCCAGAAAGGATGCGGAGGCGGACTTCATTGAGCACCTCTTCGCCGCCCAGAACCACGACTACCTGATGTTCTTCACGAACACCGGGCGCGTGTACGTGGACCGCGTGTATGAAATTGACGAGGCCGCGCGCAGCGCGCAGGGCCGCAACATCAAGAACCTGCTGGACCTCCAGCCGGAGGAAGCCATCGCCGCTATCCTGCGCCTGGAACGCCGGGTGGATGAAAAGGGCAATGACATCACCTTTGCGGAAGGCAGCGGCAACGTGGTCTTCGCCACGAAGGACGGCACGGTGAAGAAAACCAGCCTGAACGACTTTGTCAACTACCGCAAGGCCGGCATCATCGCCATCAACCTGGAGGAAGGCAACACCCTGGTGAACGCTGAACTCACCACCGGGGAAAATGAAATCGTGCTCGTCACGCATGACGGCATGAGCATCCGCTTCCCGGAGGAAGCCCTCCGCACCCAGGGCCGCAACACCATCGGCGTTCGCGGCATCCGTCCGCGCGCGGGAGACTACGTCGTGGCCCTCGCCATTGTGGACCCGGAGAAAACCCTGCTGGTGGCCTCTGAAAACGGCCTCGGCAAGCGCACCTCCTTTGACGAATACCGCACGCAGGGCCGCGGCGGCACCGGCATCAAGACCATGAACTGCACGGACAAGACCGGGAAGGTGGTATCCGCCACGGTCGTTTCCGAGGAGGATGAACTGATGCTCATGACCACGGCGGGGCAATCCGTCCGCATCAAGGTGGCTACCGTGCGCGAGACGGGCCGCGCCACCCAGGGCGTGAAACTCATGACGCTGAACGACGGCGAAGCCATTCAGGACATCTCCATCGTCATTCCGGATGATGAAGACGAGGATGGCCCGGAAGAAGCGGAAGACGCGGAGGCCGGAGAAGCTTCCGGTGAAGCGGAAGCCCCTGCGGAAGAATAAAAACTCAAGGAACCCCGCTCCGGAATGACGCCGGAGCGGGGTTCTTCATCCGCCGTTTTTATGGAAGAAACCCTTTCCCTCCAGCAATGCGCCGAACGCCTGGAACGGCGCGGATTCAGATGCTTTGTAGTTCCGGGCCTGAAGGAAGCCGCAGGCGTGATGCGCGGCCTGGTGCGGGAGCTCAACCCGGCGTCCGCCTCCTACGGAGACTCCATGACCTTGAAGGCCACGGGAATTCTTGACGACCTGCGGTCCAATCCGGACATTCAATTTTACGACGGCTTTCTTCCGGACATGGACCGGGAGGAAAAATGGGAAATCCGCCGCCGCGGCATGACGGCGGACCTGTTCCTGACCGGAATCAACGCCGTCAGCATGAAGGGAACCCTGCACTGGGTAGACATGGTGGGCAACCGCGTGGCACCCGTAGCGTTCGGCCCCCGGCACGTCATTCTGCTGGCCGGGGCCAACAAGCTGGTGGGAACGCCGGAGGAGGCGCGGGAACGCATCCGCCGCATCGCCCCGCTGAATGCCAAACGCCATGAAGACTTCAAGACGCCCTGCATGTACACGGGAGTCTGTGCGGACTGCAACTCTCCGGACCGCCTGTGCAACATCCACATGTCCATCGTCAAATGCTTCCCCAAGGGAAGGATCACCGTCATCCTGACGGAAGAAGCCGGAGGACTCTGAGCCGTTCTGCCATGCCCGTTCAATCCCGGATAGAAATCATGGCCCCGGCGGGGTCGTTTGAATCCCTGGCCGCTGCGTTGCAGGGCGGGGCGCACTCCGTGTACTTCGGCGTAGGGAAGCTCAACATGCGCTCCCGCGCCACGGCAAACTTCTCGGAAGAAGACCTGCCGGAAATCGTGGCCCGCTGCCATGAAGCCGGGGCCAAAGCCTACCTGACGCTGAACATCATCGTATACGATGAAGAGCTGGAGGCGGTGCAGGCCCTGTGCGATGCGGCCCGGAAGGCCGGAGTGGACGCCGTCATTGCCTCAGACCTGGCGGTCATTGCGTATGCACGGTCCATCGGTCTGGAAATCCACATGTCCGTGCAGGCCAACGTCTGCAACATGGCCTCCGTCAGGTTCTACGCGCAGTACGCGGATGTGGTGGTGCTGGCCCGGGAGCTCACCCTGGCGCAAATCCGGCACATCATTGAATCCATCCGGAAGGAGGACGTGAGGGGCCCCTCCGGGGAACTGCTCCGGGTGGAAATCTTCGCCCACGGGGCGCTGTGCGTGGCCGTTTCCGGCAAATGCCACATGAGCCTGGCGGCTTACAACTCCTCCGCCAACCGGGGCGCCTGCTTCCAGAACTGCCGCCGCGCCTACCGCGTGACGGATGAGGAAACGGGCAATGAACTGGTGATAGACAACAAATACGTGATGTCTCCCCGGGACCTCTGCACCGTTCCGGTGCTGGACCAGCTTCTGGACGCCGGGGTCTCCGTGCTGAAGCTGGAGGGGCGCGGCCGCTCCTCCGACTACGTCAGAACGGTCACCTCCGTGTACCGGGAGGCCGCGCAGGCGTGCCTGGACGGAACCTTCTCCGCAGCCAGGGCGGAAGCCTGGATGGAACGGCTGGAATCCGTCTTCAACCGGGGATTCTGGCAGGGCGGATATTACCTGGGCGTGAAATGGGGGGAATGGAGCGGTTCCGCCAACAGCCGCGCCGCCCTGTTGAAAATCCATATAGCCAAGGTGGAAAACTTTTATAAAAAGAACGGCGTGGCTGCCCTTTATCTGGAAGCCGGCGGCTTGTCCGCGGGACAGACCATCCTCATTGCAGGGCCCACCACGGGGGCCGTCCGCGTGGAAGTGGAATCCATGCGGCGGGAGACGGAGGTCGGAATGGAACCCGTGGAAACTGCGAAAAAGGGAGAAACCGTCTACCTGGCGGTTCCGGAACAGGTGCGCCGCCGGGACAAGGTATACCTGCTGCGCCCCCGCACGCTGGAAGACTCCTGAACTTCCGATTCCGCAGGAATGTAACAACAAGGCCGCCGGAAGGGAAGGAAGACGGGCGTTCCTTCTTCCTCCGGCGCTTGTCTTTCGCAGATGGCGGGAATGAACGGAGGAATGCGGCTCATGCTCCCGTTCCCTGTCCGGCGGGGGAAGGCGGGGCATCCTGCTTCAGCAGGGGGAGCTGGTTGAGCATGTTTTTAATCTTAATCGCCAGGCGCGGCATCGGTTCCGCTACCGTGAGGCCCACCACGTCGTAGCGGGCGGCGATGTCGTTAATCACCCGCACCACCTCGTTGATCTTCATTCCCCCCGGTTCTACGCCTACCCCCGCGATGATTTCCGCCGGGTCCAGAACGTCCAGGTCAAAGTGAATGAGAACCCTGGAAACGCCCCTCTCTTCCAGCCAGTTCAGGACGGCATCGCTGCTGCCGGCCAGTTCGGCGGGGGACAGGCTTTTGATGTTCAGGTTCTTCTGCCGCTCCTTCGTCCCGCCGTCTTTTTCCCAGGCGCGCAATCCTGCAATCAGGACCTTGGAGGCGTCCACCTTCCCCGGCAGAAGCTTCATGATCTCTTCATCCCCCATCCCCATGCAGGCCGTCAGCGCCATGGCGTGATAACCCTTGTATTCATCGCCGGGAAGATTGATGTCGGGATGGGCGTCAATCCAGACCACGGCCACGTCATCGGGATATTTCCCGGCCAGGTAGGTGAAAGGAACCACGCTGACGGAGCATTCCCCGCCCAGTGTCACTATTTTATCCGGATTGTTTTCCCGCAGCTTCTCAAGCGCCGCTTTGGTCTGGGCCAGAATGGCGCTCCGGTCGCTGATTCCCTTTTCCACCTTCCTTTCTCCAATGTCCAGGGAAACGGGAACTTCAACGGTCTTCTGGGAGCTTTCGGGAGCCAGCATTCGCAGAAGCTGCGCTCCCAGGTAATACCCCCTGGAAGCGTCTTCCGCGGGGAGGTCCGGCATCCAGTGGCTTACCACGCCTCCCTGCCATTGGGGATAAATCAGGCGAATCGTGTTTGTTTGATGTTCCATATGCTGATGATTGATTGAGGGTTTTTCTTCTGCCGGGGCAAAGGATATCCCCAGCAATACGGCGGCTGACCATAAAATATATTTCATGCTGCTGTGATGTGTTGGGCGGGGCGGAGCCCGTTATGGTTGAAGTTAGACCATTTTCATTTTCCTGCAATACGGATAAATTATTCGTATGCCGGCAAATTTATCGGCATATGTCTTCCGGGGGCATCCTTCCACCCCCTTTCATCCTTCCGCAGGGCCGTGCGGCATAACGGCGGTTTTATCCAGGAAACGCTTGAAAGATGCTTCCGGAATTGATGAAGTAGGAGGAAAGAACCCCCCTGTTTCCTTCTGCCATGTACGAAAAAAAATTGCCCTTTGATATTGATTGCGGAATCAGAATAGCCATGGAGGTGATCGGCGGAAAATGGAAGAGCTGCATCATCTTTGAGCTGGCGGAAGGCCCGAAGCGGCCCAGCGAGCTTCACCGCCTGTTCCCGGAGGCCAATTCGCGCGTCATTGACCAGCAGTTGAAAGAACTTGAAACGTGCGGAATCATTGAGAAAAAGATATACGCCAGGCTTCCTCCGCATTCCGAATACTCCATCACCCCGGCGGGTAAGACGCTAATCCCCGTTGTCAGGCAATTGGAGCAATGGGGGAATGAATTCAGGCCCGCCATGAAAAAAATCCTGGGCATGGAGGACGGACGGTAGGCCCTTTCCGCCGCCTGCCGCCGGAATTATTTTTCCGCGCCATGCCCTGCTGCCTGCATGGCCGGGATTCTCCGTGTTTCATGCCCGTGGAACGGAAGAGGCCACCGCCGCAGCCATCAAAAAAACGGATATCCCCGTGAAGGAATATCCGCTGTGGGCTTTTTCCGGAAAAACTTTTACTGCTGCGGCCTTCTGCGGCGGAGCGCCAGCAGGGCCAGCCCCGCCAGGCTGAGGGAGGCGGCGGCGGGTTCCGGCACGCTAAGGGCCGCAATCTGTTCCGCGCTCAGCACGCCCTGGTAAAGCTGGACATTGGAGAACTCCGCCGTCTGGTTATTACTGTTGTCGTAGGGCCGTCCCCCCAGGGTGAATATATCCAGCTTTTCATTGGTCCGGTTGCTGGAATCCAGCGTTGCCGTGGCGATTGCTTCCCCGTTCAGGTACAGAGTCAGCGTGGACGTTCCCGTTTGGGCTGTGCCGTCATTGGCTCCGGCATCCACGGTGACAATGAAGGTTTGTTCCGCTCCCTGCGCCACGGTTCCGGCAGTGGAAGTAAGATTGGAAAGCGTGTAGCCTTCCGGGGAGAAGCCCCATCCCGCATTTTCTCCCTTGGTATAATCGACTTTCAGGTTCTTGCTATTGGCTTCTCCCAGACCGAACAGCACGGGCCAGTTGGAGGCACCGTCCCCGTTTAATTCCGCTTTAACCACAAAGCTGAAACTGTTGCACATGGAAAGAGTGGAGGAACTGTCCGTGATGGTCAGGCGGGAACCGTTGGAATGGTAAACACCGTCCGTCACGGAGCCGCCCCCGAAGGAACAGAAGAGACTCTTATAGGGAGAGCCGTCGGCTCCCGTAACCACGATATTCCCTACATTCGGATGACTGGAAGTTCTTGTGAAGGACATGTCCCATACGAGCGTTCCGGCGCCTTGCGCCGTGGACAGGAACCCAAGCATAACGATGCTGGAGGAAAGTGCTAAAGTCTTCTTCATGAGATGGTGATTGATATGATTTTGGATGCCCTTCATTTTTTGAGGACAAGAATCATTCTACGGATTACCAATCCGCGTTTTCTCTTTAGCCATAATGGAAGACTGAAACAGGCGGCATCGGAGAAATAGAGATAACAGGACTTATTATTGGGAACTATGTATTTCTATGGAAGTAAGTATTTTTTGATTCTTGAAAAGGTTGACTCTGCAAAAAAGAAAAGGTGCGGGTCTTCCGGAGCCATGGGGTTCTCAAGGACGGGGGATTTTGTCCGGTGCTCTATTTCAGGAGAGGAATTTACCTTAAAATAATTCCCTATCATAATAGTAGGGTTGACATCGGATTGGTAATCCGGACCAAGTGAGTTATTCACCCATTATCTCCGTTTTAAGAAAAGATGGTTGGAGAGGAATATTCTCGTTGAATGAAAAAGAATTTCCTTTGCGTACTAATGTAAAATTATACGCCATGTTAAGCTCCTGTTCCATCCTGCGCCTTCTCTCATGCGGCTGTGCCGTGCTGGGAGCCGGAATACTCCATGCCTCCGGACTCCAGCCCTGGCTGCGGGAATTGTCCGGAATTCCGCTTCCGGCCTCCGCGGAAGGAAAGAATCAATGGATGCAGAACCTGTGGACGCGGACAGCGGAACAGGTGGCTTCCCTTTCCGATCCGTCTGCCGCGGATGACTGCGGAGATGCGATGGCGCTGCTGGCTCCCGTGTTCCAGGCTTGGCCGGACGGGCAGAAAGCCGGGGCCGCGCTGGCGGAAATCCTTTCCATTCCGGCGGAGCAGGCAGGCTCCGTCTCTTCCTGGGCTGACCTGATGAAGCATGAGGAAGCCATCTGTCAGAAAGTCCGGTTCCTCCGGCTGAAGAAACTGGCGGCTTACTATGATGCGGCCGCCATCCGCCGCGCCGTGAACCATAACCGGGAAAAATACGGGAAACGGTACCCTGATGCGTCCGCCTTCCTGGCCCGGCTGGACGAGTGGGAAAAGAAGCTGGGCCCGCTGGACCGGTGGGTGGAACAGGCAGGGCCGGAGCAGGCCCCCCAGCTGCGTGAACTGGTGGAACTGCGGAAAAAGGCTCTTATTGAATCCCTGCCGGAACAGGACTCCCTGCGGGAGTGGGTGAGCGTGCGGCGTTTCAACCCGTCCGGGGAAAGCTCCTTCAAGCATGACCGCCCGGCCAACTGGCAGGGAATTTCCAGCATGCCGGGACCGGGCCGCACGTACCACAGCGGCATCGTGAAATTTGACGGCATCTCCTCTTCCTCCCCAGCGGCGCAGCTGCTGGGGGACGACCGCTGGATGGGGCATCTGGAAGTGGATTTTTCCGGGGAAAGGCTCATGTTCACCGGAAACCGCTTCGGCAAGAAGGAAAACAGGCCCTGGGACGTCTTTGAACTGGACCTGAAAACCGGGAAAACGGAAGCCCTCACCGCCCACATGCCGCCGGATACGGACAGCTACAACTCCTGCTACCTGCCGGACGGCCGCATCATCTTCGTCAACACCTCCGGCATGCAGGGCGTGCCCTGCGTAACCGGGGTGGACTACGTGGGGAACATCCACCTTTACGACCGGGAGAGGAAGACGACCCGGCGGCTCACCTTTGACCAGGACAACAACTGGTTCCCCACCATGCTCCCGGACGGGCGCGTGCTGTTCCTGCGCTGGGAATACACGGAAAGCGCCCACTACTTCAGCCGCGTGCTGATGCACATGAATCCGGACGGCAGCGACCAGAAGGAATACTACGGTTCCAACTCCTACTGGCCCAACAGCCTGTTCAACGCCCGCCCGCTTCCCGGCAGGCCGGGCATGTTCGCGGGCATTGTGAGCGGGCACCATGGTGTCAAGCGGCTGGGGGAACTGGTCATCTTTGACGTGAACCGGGGCCGTACCGCCACGGAGGGCGCCGTGCAGAAGATTCCGGGCTACGGAAAACCCGTGGAAAACGTCACCAGGGACCAGTTGGTGGATGGATTGAAAACTCCCTATTTTGCGGAACCGTATCCGCTGAATGAGGAGACCTTCCTGGCCGTCTCCTCCCCCTCCGGAGACAAGGGCGTGACCAATGTGGTCTGGTGCGACGTATACGACAACATTGTCCCGCTGACCGCTTCCTCCTATTTCATTTATGCGGACCCCGCGCCGCTGAAGCCGCGCAAAAAGCCGCCCGTGCTGCATGACCGCGTGAAGCCGGAAAGCAAGACGGCCACGGTCTATATCTCCGACGTGTACCGGGGCCGCGCCATGGCCGGAGTGCCGAAGGGGGTGGCAAAATCCCTGCGCGTCTTCATGTCCGAGTACAGCCCCCGCAACACCGGAAGCCACTATGCCATGGGCATGGAAAGCAACTGGGACTTGAAGGTGCTGTACGGCACCGTTCCCGTGAATCCTGACGGCTCCGCCATCTTTACGGCACCGGCCAACCAGCCGCTGACCCTCCAGGTGCTGGACGGGGAGGGGCGCGCCCTGGCGCTGATGCGGAGCTGGTTTACCGCCATGCCGGGGGAAACGTTAAGCTGCATCGGCTGCCATGAACGGCAGAACTACGCGCCGCCCGCCAAGGCGGTCTTGGCCTCCCGGCAGAAGCCTGCCGCCATTGCTCCGTGGTACGGTCCGGCGCGCACCTTCTCCTTCATGAATGAAGTGCAGCCCGTGCTGGACCGCCACTGCATCCGCTGCCACACCGCGGAAGACAAGGCCCGCGCGGGAGTTCCGGACTTCATGACATTGGAGGCCGTCAAGGGTGCGCCCGCTCCCGGGTCCGTCGCGTACTGGAACCTGCACCCCTACGTGCGCCGCAACGGTCCGGAGGGGAACTACCTGGGGCTGGCCCCCACGGAGTTCTTCGCGGATACGTCGGAACTCTACCAGCTCCTTAAAAAGGGGCACCACGGCGTGGAGATGCTGCAGGAGGACTGGAACCGCCTGGTCACGTGGATGGATATGAACGCCCCCTACCTGGGCGAATGGCCGGGAGAGCGCAATGAAGGATTGCTGAAACGCCGCTATGAACTGCACAGGCAATTCTCCGGAGCGGAACGGAATTACGTGACGATGAAGGATTCCCTGTTCCGGAGAAACGCCAGCGGACCTGTTTTCAACGGGGAAAGGCCCGTTCCGGGAGCCAGTGAAAAAAGCGTGCCCGTCCCGGAACCGCGGAATGAAACGCTGTCCGTGGATTTGGGGGGTAGCGTAAGCATGACGTTCCGCCGCATTCCCGCGGGAAAATTCAGGATGGGAAGTGAACGGGAAACCCCGGCGGAAAAACCCGCCTCCCCGGTGGAGATTGAACAACCGTTCTGGATGGGAGAGGCGGAAGTGACGCTGGAGCAATACCGCCGCTTTGACCCGGAATACCTCAATGGATGGTACGACATGCACTACAAGGACCAGGTGAGGCCCGGCTACGACATGGATGCCGATCCGCGTTTTCCGGCTGTCCGGGTGCCGTGGACCAGGGCCATGGAATTCTGCCGCTGGCTTTCCGGGAAAACCGGGAAAAAGGTGACGCTGCCCACGGAAGCGCAGTGGGAATACGCGGCCAGGGGCGGAGCGGATACGGACTTCTTCTTCGGGGAACGGGATGCGGACTTCTCCGCATATGCCAACCTGGGGGATGTGACGCTGAAGGAGCTTGCCGTCTCCGGCGTGGACCCCAAGCCGATTAAAAATCCCAACCGTTTCTGGGACTTCGTGCCGCGGGATGAAAAATATAATGACGGGAAGCTTCATCTGGCCCCCGTCAAGAGCTACAAGCCGAATGCCTACGGACTGTACGACATGATCGGAAACGCCGCGGAATGGACCCGTTCCGAATACAGGCCCTACCCGTGGAAGGAAGGGGACGGGCGCAATGAAAGCCTGGACTCCCGCGTTCCCCGTGCCGTGCGCGGCGGTTCCTGGTATGACCGCCCCCGGCGGGCCACGTCCTCCTGGCGCTGGGGGTATCCCGGCTGGCGGCCCGTGTACAACGTGGGGTTCCGCGTGATGATAGAAGACTGAATCTGAAATGGCCATGAAATTGACAAAAACGCTCTGCGCCTCCGCGGCTGCCCTCTTCTGCCTGCTGTCCTTCGTCTCGTGCAGGCAGGATGCGGCGCATGCCTCCGGTCCCGCAGCTCCGGTGGATGTAAAGGTTTTCAATCGCCTGGTAGCCGTGCTGGGGCATGAAAACCGTACCCTGGAACTGGTGGACCCCGCTTCCGGGGAAAAGGTGAAAAGCATCCGTCTGGGCCAGCCGCCCAACGGCATGGCGCTTGACGGTTCCACCGCCTATGTGGCGGAAGGCGGACCGCGCGGCGTGGTGGAGGTGGTGGACCTGGAAAGCGGGGCGCTGAAAGGTTCCTTTCCGGCGGGGCATACGCCCATGGCTCCCGTGCTGCGCGGAGGTAAGTTGTATGTGGCGTGCCGGTTTGATTCCCGTGTGCTGGAAATGGACGCCGCTACCGGGAACGTGCTGAATTCCTGGAATGTTCCCCGTGAACCGGTGGCGCTGGCCGTCTCCCCGGACGGCAGGAAAATATGGGCCGCCGGCCATTTGCCCGCCGGGAAGGCGGACGGGGATTTCACGGCGGCTGCGCTGACCCTGGTGGAAGACGGGAAGGCGGCTCATTTCCCGCTCTCCAACGGGACACAGGGCGTGCGCGGCATGGCGATGAGCCCGGATGGCCGTTATCTGGCCGTGGCGCACGTGCTGAGCCGCTACCAGGTGCCCACCACGCAGCTGGACCGCGGCTGGATGAACACGAACGCCGTGACGGTTATTGATACGGAACAGCCGGACAAGCCGCACCCCGTCCTGCTGGACGACCCGGATGCGGGGGCGGCCAACCCCTGGGGCGTCGCCTTTTCCGGGGATGGCGGAAAGCTGTTTGTGACGCACGCGGGAACGCATGAGTTGTCCGTGATTGATTTTCCCGGCCTGCTGGACCGCATGAAGCGGGAAAACCGGGAAAACGAACCCGTTTCCGAAAGGCTGGGCTTCCTGCACGGCCTCCGCACCCGCATTCCTCTGCCCCTGAACGGTCCGCGCTCCCTGGCGTGCGACGGGAAAAACGTTTATGTGGCCGGATACTTCTCGGACACGCTGGCGCAAGTCCCCCTCAAGGGGGAAGCGCAACCCCGGAAAATCGCCCTGAATGAAGGATTCCAGCCCTCACGGGAAAAGCTGGGGGAACAGTACTTCAACGACGCCTCCCATTGCTTCCAGGGTTGGCAGAGCTGCGCCACCTGCCACCCGGACAGCCGGGTGGACGGCCTGAACTGGGACCTGCTGAATGACGGCATGGGCAACCCGAAAAACACGCGCACCATGTTCCTCTCCCACCGGACGAGCCCGGTGATGACGCTGGGCGTCCGCGCTTCCGCGGAGGTGGCCGTGACGGCGGGCTTCGTTCACATCCAGTTTCTGGAACCTTCCGGGGAACTGGCGGAATGCGTGAATGAATACCTGAAAAACATGAAGGAGGTTCCCAGCCCGTTCCTGATGGCCGGTTCTCCCTCCAAAGAGCAGACGAAACAGGCCTCCTGCGCGCAGTGCCATGCTCCCGGAGTGGAGCGGGGCGCCTTGTCCGAATCCGCGCGCAGGGGGAAGGAAGTCTTTAAAACGGCCGGGTGCGTGCAGTGCCACCCGCACCCGTACTTCACTACCAAGGAACTGGTGGCTACGGGGACGGCCACGGGGCTGGATGAAGGAAAAAGCATTCTGGTGCCCTCCCTGGTGGAAGTGTGGCGGACCGCCCCCTACCTGCACGACGGCCGGGCGAAGACGGTCCGGGAAGCCATTACGACGCATAATCCGGGGGACATCCGCGGGAAGACAAGTTCTTTAAATGACCGTGAGCTGGAGGACCTGGTCAATTACGTGCAGTCCCTGTAAAGGAGGACACCATGGCGGCTAATTTACCTGAAAAACTGGAATGGCGCGGAAAGGGCGGCGCGGAAGAACATTTCTTCTGCATGACGGCGGAACCGGGCGCGAGCTTTGAGGCGGAACTGCGTTCCCTGCTGGACAGGTACCGTGAACTGGGCGGCGGAGGGGAAGATGAATTCCTGCTGCGCTTCCACGTCAGCGATCCGGTGCGCCAGTCGGAAACGCTGCGCCGGATGGCGGGGGAGCGGAACTCCTATGTCTCCGTGGTGGGGCAGCCTCCGGCGAACGGGGCCCGCGTGGCCCTGGAAGCATGGCACATCGGCGGAATGCTGGAAAAAAGGCGGAAAGAGGACCAGGGGGGAACGGTGGTGACGGCCCGGCGTCCGCATTACCGGCTGTTCCTGGCGGGCAGGAAGGAAACCTCCGCTCCGGACAGCTACGGCCAGATGCAGGAGGAATTCCGCTGGCTGGACCGCGCGGCTGCCGCGCACGGAGGAACCGTGCCGGAGCTGGTTCACCGCACGTGGATTTACTGCCGGGACATTGACAACAACTACCGCGGACTGGTGGAAGGACGCAATGAACGCTTTGACCATTACGGGCTGACGCCGGAAACCCACTTCATCGCCAGCACCGGGATTGAAGGCTGTACGGAAACGCCTGGGCGGCTGCTGCACATGGACAGCCTGGGAATCGTCGGGCTGAAGCCGGGGCAGGTCCGTTACATGGAGGCTCCGGATTACCTGTCCCCCACGCATCTGTACCGGGTGGCCTTTGAACGCGGCGCCCGCATCGTGTACGGGGACCGCTCCCACTACTTCCTTTCCGGCACGGCCAGCATTGACGCGGAGGGGAACATCGTTCACCCGGGGGATGTGGCGCGGCAGACGGCCCGCACCCTGGAAAACATGAACGCCCTGATGGAAAGGAACGGCGGAAGCCTGTCCGACCTCAAACAGGCCGTGGTGTACCTGCGCGACTGGGCGGACCGGGAAACGGTCAGCCGCCGCCTGATGGAATCCCCGCTGGCCGCCGTCCCCCATCTGCTGTTGAAAGCCCCCGTCTGCCGCCCCGGCTGGCTGGTGGAAATAGACGGAATCGCCGTCAATGGCGCCGGAGACGGTGCATTTGCTCCCCTGTAAAGGAACCGTTCCCGGAACAGCCGGGAGCGGCCGATTTCACTTGTTATCCCATGCACGGAAATGGTACCGTACCCCCGCATGACCTATCGCCTTAATACGGATCGCCTGGTGTTCTTTTCCGTGCTGTTGTGGGCGCTGCTGCCGCCGGGCGTTTTTGCCTGGGAAGGTAATCCCCCCAGTCCGGATAATGTGCGGTGGCTGGAACAATTCTGTTCCAGTTATATTCAGTTCCTTACCATGGGCGGGGTGCTGTGCGTGGTCATCGGCTTTGTATGCGCGGCCTTCATCTGGCTGGTGAACCGCCAGGACTGGGCGCGGAGCCTTAAAATCGGAATCCTGTTTATCGTCTCCGCCCTGTGCCTGGTTTTGTACGGCGGTTCTCTCTCCTTTGCCGTGTTTTACCTTCCCCTGGCCCTGATTAATCCGGCCGTGTACTGCTTCAGCGTGAGCAAGGTGGAATAATCGTGCGGGGAAAGACGCGGTTTATTTCTCTTTTCCGTGGCGGATGTCCGTGGCTTCCTTCAGGAAGACGACGGTGGCGGCGATGGTTTTGGCAATGTCTCCGATGCGTTCAATGGAGCGGATGATGAAGAGCAGGTTGACGTTGAGGGAAGGATGGTCCTTCCTGTCAGGGGATACCAGCAGGGACAGCGCCTTGCGGTGGGCCTTGTCCAGCTTTTTGTCCCGCAGGCGTATTTCCCGTGCGGCGTCCGCGTCCTGCGTTTCCAGGCACCGTGCGGCGTCCCGGAATTCGGAGACGGCCATTCCCAGCAGGGGGAGCACTATATCCGGGCACAGGGGTTCCCGGCGCCTGATGGATGCCTTGGCGTGCCTGGCGATGCCCGTGACTTCCTCCATGCATTCCTGGAGCTTGTCCCCGCAGCGGGAAAAGGTGAGCACAAGCCGCAGGTCGGACCCCAGGGGATGGAACTGGGTGAGCACGGCGGCGCAGAGGGAGAGAACCTGGCGGGTTTCTTCGCTGAGCGGTTCCCCGTCCGCAATGATGCCGTTGGCTCCGTCGCTGTCCGGGCCGGAGATGACCCGTTCCAGGACGTCCATGTGTTTCAGCAGGCTGCCGCAGACGGCATTGACGCGGGTGCGGATGGCGTTCAGGGCCGCGTCATAATGGGGGAGGATGTGGTTGCCGGGAGGTGTCATGAGGTGAATGGCTTGGAAATTGGGCTTTTTAGCTGAAACGGCCCGTGATGTAGGCTTCCGTTTCTTTTTCCGCGGGGTTGGTGAAGATTTGAGACGTTTCCCCGTATTCCACCAGGCGGCCCATGTACATGAAGGCGGTCCTGTCCGCAATGCGCGTGGCCTGCTGCATGTTGTGGGTGACGATGACGATGGTGAGGTCTTTTTTCAGGTCTTCCATCAGGTCTTCTATTTTCAGCGTGGCGATGGGGTCCAGGGCGGCGCAGGGCTCGTCCATCAGCAGGATCTGGGGGCGGTTGGCGATGGCGCGGGCGATGCACAGCCGCTGCTGCTGGCCTCCGGAAAGGCCGTAGGCGCTTTCGTGCAGCTTGTCCTTCACTTCGTCCCACAGGGCGGCGCCTTTCAGGCTGCGTTCCACGGTTTCATCCAGTTCCGCGCGCCTGCTGCGTCCCGCCACGCGGAGGGGGAAGACGATGTTTTCATAAATGCTCTTCGGGAAGGGGTTGTATTTCTGGAAGACCATGCCCACGCGCTTGCGCAGGGAAATGACTTCCACGCGCGGATCGTACAGGCTGGCGCCGTCAATGCGGATGTCCCCCCGGTGGCGGACGTCCGGAACCAGGTCGTTCATGCGGTTGATGTTGCGGAGCAGGGTGGATTTACCGCAGCCGGAGGGGCCGATGAGGGCCGTCACGCGGTTGGTTTCAAAGGTCATGCCGATGTTGAAGAGAACCTGTTTGCTTCCGTAAAAGAAGGAGAAATCTTCCACTTCAATGATGGGATCGTCGTCTGGGGCGGCTGGTTCAGTCATGGGATGGTGAAGGAGAACGGGGTTAGAAGCTGGAGGCCGCGTATTTTTTGCGCAGGCGGTTGCGGATGAGGATGGCCGTGAGGTTCATGACCACCACCAGCAGGATGAGCAGCAGCGTGGTGGCGAAGACCATGGGCTGGGCGGCGTCCGAATCCGGGGACTGGAACCCCACGTCATAGATGTGGAAGCCCAGGTGCATGAATTTGCGCTCCAGGTGGATGAAGGGGCCTTCCCCGTCAATGGGCAGGGAAGGGGCCAGCTTCACCACGCCCGTGACCATGAGGGGGGCCACTTCCCCCGCGCCGCGGGCCATGGCCAGGATGAGGCCGGTCATGACGCCCGGCAGGGCGCTGGGCAGGATGATGCGCTTGATCATCTGCCATTTGGAGGCTCCGCAGGCCAGGGCCGCCTCCCGCAGCCCGCGGGGGACGGCGGAGAGGGCTTCCTCCGTGGAGACGATGACGACGGGCAGCGTCATCAGGGCCAGCGTGAGGGAGGCCCACAGGATGCCGGAGGTGCCGAAGGTGGGCGTGTTGTCCACGGCCAGCTTTTTCCAGTAGAAGAGTTCGTCAATCGTCCCGCCCAGGTAGTAGACGAAGAAGCCCAGCCCGAAGACGCCGAAGACGATGGAAGGAACGCCCGCCAGGTTGTTCACGCAGATGCGCACGGCCTGTACCAGGGCTCCCTGCCTGGCGTATTCCCGCAGGTAGATGGCGCCGATGACCCCCACGGGCGTGACCAGCGCGCTCATGAGCAGGGTCATGATGAAGGTGCCGAAGATGGCGGGGAAGATGCCGCCTTCCGTGTTGGCCTCCCGCGGGTCATCCATGATGAAGTGGTACAGGTTGTGGAGGAAGACGCCGCATTTGCCGAAGAAGCCCAGGTCGTTCGGCTGGTAGCCGTAAACGATTTTGTCCATGCCGGTTTCCTTCTTCTCCCCGTCTCCCAGGGCGTACACGAGCGTGTCCCGGCCCTGCTGTTCCCTCAGCCTGCCCGCTTCTGCGGTGTACCGGGCGTATTCCGCGTTGAGCTGCTCCACCCTGGCGCGGAGCCGGTCCAGTTCCCCCGCCGGGTCATCCATGCCCGTGAGGATGGGGTTTTCCCTGGGCGTGGCCGTGCGCCGTCCGTTTTCCTCCCGGATGTCATAGGAACGTTCAATGGCCTTGATGTCCAGCTTGGCGTCCGCCAGCCGGGTGTTGACGGCGCCGATGTCTTTGGCGTCAATGGCCTTGATGTCGTCCCGCAATTCCGCTTCCCGGTCCAGCGCGCGGCGGAAGGCCGTCATGAATTCCGGGGAGGAGGCCGGGACGGTTTCTCCGGAGGCCAGCTTGAGCTCCAGCGGTTTGACCAGGGCTTTTCCTCCCTCCATGCGTTCCAGGCACAGGAGCCCCTTGGGGGTGGAGGAGGCGGTGACGTTGCGCGCGTCCACGTAGCGGTAGGATTGCCCGTAGGCTTCCTTGCTTCCGGTGAAGAGCTGGTATTCCCGCACGTCCTTCGCCATGGAGCCGGGGAGGGCGGGGTCCGCGGGCATGTGGCGCGTCTGGTCCTTCGTGATGCCGGCGTACAGGACAAGGGGTTTTTCCCCCTGTGAAGCGGGGGCGATCGTCAGTTCATGGACGGTTTTGGGCCAGAAAGCCTCCAGGCCGTTGAAGACGATGATGCCCAGCAGGCCGAAGATCATGATGAGGCCCAGGGAGAGCCCGATGGAGGTGAGCCAGATGTTGACTTCCCCCAGGGGGCGTTTGGGGGCGGGCGGAAGGCTGAAGTCCTGTTTCATGGAAGATGGATTGGAAGAGGGAGGGGAAGTCTCAAACGACGTTGAAGCGTTTGCGGAGCCGCTGGCGCACGATTTCCGCCAGGGTGTTCAGGATGAACGTCATGGAGAAGAGGATGAGGCCGCCCAGGAAGAGGACGCGGTAGTGGGTGGAGTCCTGCGCCGCCTCCGGCAGTTCCGTGGCGATGTTGGCGGAGAGGGTGCGCATGCCGTTGAAGATGTTCCAGTCCATGATGGGGGTGTTCCCCGTGGCCATCAGCACGATCATGGTTTCCCCCACCGCGCGGCCCAGGCCGATCATCAGGGCGGAGAAGATGCCCGCGGAAGCCACCGGAAGGACCACGGTGCGGACCATCTGCCAGCGGCTGGCCCCCAGCGCCTCCGAGGCGGCGATAAGGGAAGGGGGGACGTTGCTCAGGGCGTCCTCGGAAATGGTGAAGATGACGGGGATGACGGCAAAGCCCATGATGAACCCCACCACCAGGGAGTTGCGCTGTTCATAGGGCATGCCGAAGCCGTTGCGCCACAGGTCCGCGAAGCTGGCGGCCTGGAAGTCCCCCGCGCCCCACAGTCCCATGACGCCGCGGCAGAGGCTGATGAGGGGCTGTTCCAGCCAGTAGCCCAGGTATTCCCAGCAGAACCAGGCGCAGAGCAGGATGACGGGAGTCATGACGATGTATTCCACGCCGCGGCTGAATTTGTTGCGCCAGGCCGCGGGCCGCGTGGTCCAGAACCACGCGATCAGGGCCGCCAGGCCGGGAATGAGGAGGGCCATGCAGAGCAGGGCGGGCACCTTGTCCTCCATTCTGGGGGCCAGGTAGAGCGCGCCGAAGAAGCCCAGCACCACGGAGGGCAGGGACGCCATGATTTCCATGACGGGTTTTACCACCCGCTTGACGGAGGGGGCCATGAAGTGGGCCGTGTAAATGGCGGCCATGACCGCTACCGGAACGGCGAAGACGAGAGCGTACAGGGTGCCTTTCAGCGTGCCGAAGACCAGAGGCATCAGGGAGAGCTTGGATTCGTAGTCATCCGTGCCGCCCACGGATTGCCAGAGCCATTTGGGGGAGTCATACCCTTCATACCAGATTTTCCCGGCCAGGGCTTTGGACCCTGCTTCCGGGTGCCTGTCTTCCATGGAGAAGAAGTGGACCTTTCCTCCGGCGTCCACGGCAATGGCGGAGCTGAATTCCGTGCTGGCCGCCAGCTGGACGGGGGTGAATTCCAGCGGGTCGCTGCTCCAGCGGACGTCAGCCGTGGTTCCGTAGCAGAGCCTGAGCTCACGCGGGGTGGAGACCAGGAAGGAACGGTTGATGCCGGAGGCGGCGTAATGCTGTACCGGGCCGTTCAGGGGGGGGAACTGCCTGGTCTGCCCGAAGAGGCGCAGGGCGGGGCCGTCCGGGCGGGGGTGGGGATACAGGCTGAAAATTTTAAGGCTTCCCTTGTCGCCGCCTATCACCAGGGACATGTCTCCGAAGAGCCAGTTGACGGAGGCCATTTTTTCTCCGCTTCCCAGGGGGGACGAAATGGTTTGGCGCTTGATCCACGTTTCCCCGTCTTCATCATAGGAAAAGTAAAGGAGTTTGTCCGTGTCCGTGGCGATGACGAGGCTGTCTCCGGAGGCTCCGGGCAGCAGGGCGGCGGGACGGCCTTCAAGCTGGTCCGTCAGGTCATGGAAGCCGGATGGGGCCAGCTCCCCTTCATGGAGCAGGGAGCGGGATTCCTCCAGCGTCATCAGCAGGAGGCGCGGACCCTGTTCCGTCTCCGCGGTCGCGGTGAAGATTTTCCGTTCCCCCGCGTCCGCGTAGGCTATGCGGGATATTCTGCCGGGAACGGAGCCGCTTTCCGTCAAGGGGTAGAGCGGGCTGGTTTCCGTTCCGGCCTTGTCCGGGCCGTGCGCGTTCGCCTGGCCGTGGATGTTGAGCCCGGAATGGACGGAGATGAGGCCCGCCTTGCCGGATTCCGTGGCGATGGCGTAGGCCGCCAGGGATGAATCATAGGAATGGGCGCAGACGGTTTCCCCGTCCGGCAGGGATACGGGAGCGGGATTCAGGTTCCCGGTTGCCTTGTCCAGAAAGAAGACGTTTTTACCGTTGTCATAGACGAAGGGGAGCGTGCCGGAAGGGTCCAGGCCCCAGGTTCCCTGGACAGGGGCGGACGGGGAAAGGTGCTGCCGTTCTTCCACGTCCGCGCCCTGGAAGAGGGGAATGGTGACGGCCAGCAGGAAAAAGAGGATGCCGAAAACGGCTACAATGACGGTAAAGCCCCCGCCGATGATGGTTTTAGTCATGATGCGGTCAAACCACAGCGTGGTTTTTGCCACCTGGAAGCGTTCCGGAACGGGCTTGGGCTTCTTGGGCGGCGCGGGAGAGGGGGCTTTGGCGCTCATGACGGCAGGCGGTGGAGAGGGGAGTTGGGGGCAGGACTCCGGCGGGAAGGCCGCAATCCTGCCCCGGCATGTGTTGATGGCGTATGGAAGGGGTGTTTATTCAATGCTCTTGAGGACATCCGCGCTGACCTTGGCGGGAATCGGGTAATAGCCGTCCTTGGTCACGATTTCCTGGCCGTCCTTGGAGACGATGAACTTGATGAATTCCCTGGTCAGGGTGTCCAGGGGTTCGCCGGGCTTCTTGTTGACGTAAATCAGCAGGTAACGGGAGAGCGGGTATTTGCCGCTGATGCAGTTGTCGTAAGAAGGCTGCACGGCCACCTGGCCGCCTTTTTCCGCCAGGGAGAGGGTTTTCACGCCGGAGGTGACGTATCCGATGCCGGAATAGCCGATCCCCTGTTCGTCAGAGCTGATGCCCTGCACGACGGCGGAGGAGCCGGGCTGTTCCTTCACGGAGTTTTTGTAGTCCCCCTTCTTCAGGGCGATTTCCTTCACGAAGCCGTTCGTGCCGGAGGCGCTGTTACGGCCATAGATGGAGATGGCTTTTCCCTTCATGGAGGGGACGCCCGCATCGCCCCAGTCGGAGATGTTGGAGCCCCCGCGCTTGAAGGTGGAGGAGAAGATGGAGTCAATCTGCGACAGGGAAAGGGCCTGGATGGGATTGTTCTTGTTGACGAAGAAGGCCACGGCGTCCAGGGCCACCTTGATTTCCGTCGGCTTGTAGCCGTATTTGGCTTCAAAGGCCGCTATTTCCTCCCGCTTCATCTGGCGGCTCATGGGGGCGAGCTGGGCCGTCCCTGCCGTGAGGGCGGGGGGAGCCGTGGAAGACCCTTTGCCTTCAACGCCTATTTTGACGCTGGGGTACTTCTTGCTGAATCCTTCCGCCCAAAGGGTCATCAGGTTGTTCAGCGTATCGGAACCGACGGCGCTCAGGTTGCCGGAAACGCCGCTGGTGGGCGCATACGGCTTGATGCTGCTGTCAACGGTTACTTTCTCGGCAGCCATGCTCAGGGAGCTGAGGGCGGCTGCGATGGTCAGGATTTTGGCGACAAATTTCATGGCGTCTTTTCTGTTGTGTTGCGTCTTCCGCTTCCCGGACGGTAGCGCCGTTCATGCCGGAAGACGTGGAAGTGATACCCTCCCGCCCCCATGGTGAGGAAGAGAAACCTGGTTAAGAAATCGTCACAAACTGCAAGGATGTGGTTGTGGGGGCTGTCTCTGGGGGAGGATAGGGGTGATAGGGGTGATAGGGAAGGCCCCCATTACCCCTCTAAACCCTCTAAACCTTATAATCCCTTCCCTCCCTCTTCCCTATTCCTCCCCTTAAGCACAAAAAGAGCCGCTCCCCGTGGATGGGAAGCGGCGCTGGCCGGGAAGAAGAAAAAAACTCTCTCTCTCTTTTATTACACCTCCTCGGGAGACAGCCAGCGGAAGGAGACGATGTTGAACTTCCTCCCGA
>OGYM01000711.1_pt1 | contig 25324 bp, 19 predicted proteins | sample 1576491 | NCBI WGS metagenome assembly OGYM01 (sample SAMEA3541515, study PRJEB24748) | human gut metagenome | biome: human gut; feature: human-associated habitat; material: faeces | place: China | collected 2012 | reverse complement strand
ACTCTTTGACAGACTAGTAATTGCGAATATAACAGGTGCATAAACGGATAATCAGAAAAATTAGTGATACGAGCATAGTCTCGACTTTCTAATAAAAAAAGATTTGTGTGATTTTTTACTTGTGCGAAATTTTCCGCAGCACACATTGCGGACTCTATCATTACACGATAAGACTTGTGCATCTCTTGGTCTACATAATATTTATTTTGAAGTACAAATCGGGTTATAGGTAGGTCTATATTGTTATCTGTATATCCATGTATTTTTGATTTAAATTGATTAATGTCAGCTCTTGAGAAAATCCGGGCATCTCCGATATTCCCTCCCGCAACATATTGGGTAAGTTCAGACGCAACTTCTGCAGATAGTGTAGCGTTGAAAAGTGCATTTATCAATTCTGTAATCTCACCTAATTTTGTATTCATTATATTAATAAGTGTTGGGGGAAGCAAACGTATGAAACTCTCAATACATTCTCCCCATACAGTGTGCGGAATCCAATGTACTGCAATGTTTAATTCATCTTCAAAACGGTCAATTTCTTGAATGAGAACATCGGAAGCGCCATTAAGCCAACAGGCTAATATTAGGTTTACCAATAATTTAGGGTCACGACCTATAGATTTGAAAGCATTATATGTAGTAAACGGAAGATTAAACTCTGAAATAATACGGAATGCTTTTACAGTTTTTGCCCAATACTCGCCGACAAAAACATCATCCTTGCTAAGCCTTTCACTCCAAAGTATTATGTTAGCAGCAGACATCTCTCCACGTACTTCCGAACTGTAATCTTCTTGTTCAAAATTGTAATACTTAGGAACAAGCCTGCGCGAACTTTCGGGACCAGAGAAAAGGATTGCTTCCGAATTCAAAAGCTCATGAGGAATTGTAAACAAGTTCATTTGTCGGTTATACGGCTCAAGCTTTATTTGTACTAATTCAGCTGGTTTTATATTTTCTGAAACCGGCAGTGCATATACATCACCGTCATATATGAAATCGGAAGTGTCTTCACTGGTATAATCTGTGATTCGAATTTTATCTGAACTCAACTCACTATCAAGAACAAATTTTCTTATATAGATGCGTTTGTCACATATTTTTAGTTCTATGGAACTACTACGGTCAAAAGTATTTGCACCATATAATTGAAACATTCTTGCAAACAAATCACGATAATCGGATAATGGAACTATACCTTCAATTACTGGACTCTTAAGATGCTTGATTGTATCGTCATCCTCTATTTTATCAGATTTGTAAGTCACATCTATCATACCAGACTGTCCATGACTGATTATATTAAAATATCTCAGGTTATCATAAGATATGATTTTTCCTGATGGCACAATTTTCCCTTCCAAATCAGATATTACTATACCCTCAAACGGTACTACAACAGATACTTTCAAAGGAGGATTATTCTCGGCAATTATTTTTAAATTACACGTAGGAGAATATTTAGAAGCACAGGCATCTCTGGAAATCCTCCAGGTATTTTTATCCGTCATTTCAACAGATAAGTTTTCGCACTCATCAACTTTTGCAGAGATAACATGGCGAGAATCTAGGTGTAGTTCTGTGGAAAACATCGTTTCGTTGCGAGAGGCAAATGTCATATCGTCTATGAAATAAAATGTTTCCATCACGTATTTATTGTCAGGAAATTCAACCTTGATATCAACAAGCCCAAATGGCAAAAGGCATGAATTGGACAAGTTCCGCCACTCAGCTTTACTATTATGAATACGATATTTAGGCTTGATATTCCCGACTCTGGTGCCAGTTTGGTCAAAAACGCTTATTACTGGAATGCGAGTCAATAACTTAAAATTAGATTGCTCTACCCATTGTATATATGTACCTCTGAATTCAGCACTATAAGGCGTGAATTCATTGGTTATGGTTATATCCTCATTCGACATGCAATTGTGTAAATCTACTTTATCAGTAAACTTAATCGCCGAATAAAGTTCTCCATTTAGTAATAGTTTATGACTACCATCACACTTCCAATTAGTGGAGAAAACTGCTATATTATTTTCAGCATTCACTGTCGATTTCAAAGAATATACATTATCATCAAGCATTTGGAAAACCTGAGGGCATTCAAAATTCGGAGGATAACTACCACATAAAGTTGGAAACAATCTGTCATCGTTGTCACACCTGATCTTAACTTCAACTACAGGTTCTCCACTCCACTTTATATCATTTGCTACGCCAACAGTTATACGAGAATATATCGCACCGATAACCTCTCCTACGTCATCTTTAACTAGGGATTTTCTTACATACTTTCCAACAAGTATACCAGAGACAAACACATCGAAGGTGTAGCACGATTGATAGTTTAGACCTTCAATAGATTTTGATGAAATCTCTTTTACTATATTTAAATTGACAAAAAGATTTGCAGTTTCACTTGAGGTCAAACGTAGTTTCCAACTTAGAGAAAGTGGTTTAGTTCTATGTTCACTCTTAACTCGCCGGTATTCTCTTTTTAATGATTTAGTCAGTTCCGACAAAGAGGAATCCGTATCATCATATGGTAGCCAGCGGTCTTCTTCGGATATGATTGCATGAGCGATCTGTAATGAAACATCGTAAATATTGTCATTTTTGAATGCTTTCCCAAGATAAGCTATACAATTAAAATTCTTGATTAAATCTATATTATTATCATCCCAATCAATATTTATTGAAGACAATTCTTCAACCAATCCAATGAGAAAACGTGAAAACCCGCTAAGATTAGTTCCGTTCTTTATGTAATTTACAGGAAGACCTCCTTGATTTAATAAAGTTCTAAAATATTCATTCCCCTTGAGAGAGTGAATAAATGCAAATCCATGACTTTTAAGCCCATGACGTGCAGCTTTATATAGTTGCTCCCAACAATAATGAGGCAGTCCTAATCCGACTGCAACATCTTCTCTGGAAGGAATTCCTCCATTATAGTCTCTTCTCCACCATTCAGCGTAACACAAGGCCGCCTCAATTCCAAAATCTTCTAATCGATACGCATTTTGGGCAAGAGTCTCCTTTAAGTTTGTATATTCTTCCTCGGTTAATTTAAGTTTCCAAAGGGGCATATCTGGGGTTATGGACGGTCTGTTACGAGCATCCAAAATCCTCATCAAAACAACATGCTGTTCACTATTGCATATATTAACCATGTTCTAAAAATCAATTGGTTTATAATCTTTTGTAAAGATAGCGCAATTCTGTGCAATCACAATGCACAGTAAACAAAAAATTCAAGATAGATACATTTCTTTCAATATATTGATAAATGACTTAATTACTAGACTCACTTAAATTTGTTGGTATTGCAATAGATTTGGAGCGATAATCGAAAATAAGAAGTCAAAGCAATAAACGATTTTACCAAAATTCTGCAATGAAGATATAGAGAAAGTAGACACTGGACATTATCCATATTTTGCAGTCCATCTAGCTTTTCTCCATAAGCAAGGGATGATATAAAAACTAATATGCACAGTATTGTTCTTCGTTTGAAAAGCTTGTTTACTATTCCTTTTTCCCTAATAATTGTTTTGGCAATTATCGAAATACTCCGTATTTTTGCATTTAATAGAGCGTTCTTTGGGTTAATGCAAAACAAGAAAAAATATAGAAATCTGCTGGTTTCTATATCGTTACCTATCAATCTGAAAGCTTTTGTAATTCCCTTGTTCCCAATGAGTAATAAGATTTGATATGACTAGCGCAGTGGGTGGTCAGCACCTTGTCGATGCCGCACACGGCCGCGATCTCCTTCATGTAGGCATTCATCTTCTGGTTGCTCGGCGTGGGAAGCACGCGCCCGCGAGCGAGGCACGCCTCGTCCCGCTCGTAGCGGCGCAGGATTTCGAGCGAGGCCGGAAGCAGCGGGATGCGGCTCATGACGGAGGTCTTTTCGCGCGGCTTGTGGATCCACCACCGCCCCTCGTCGTCCTGCGAGAGGTGCTCGCGCCGCAGGTGGTCGGCGTCGGCGAAGGCCAGCCCCGTCAGGCAGCAGAAGACGAAGACGTCGCGGATGCGGGCCAGCCGGTGGTCGAGCTCCTTGCGGGTCAGCAGTTCCAGTTCATGCGCCGTAAGGTGCTCTTTGGCCTGCACCTCGTCCTCTTTGAGTTTATAGTAGCGGAACGGATTTTTCGTGATCCACTCGTTGCGCAGGCAGTAGAGGACGAAGTTGCGCAGACAGTCCATGACGGCGACCGCCCCGTTGTGGCGGCAGCGGTGGGCGGTTTGCAGGAAGAGGTTGAAGCCGTCCAGAAACTCGTAGTTCATCCGCTCGACGGGAATGTCCTCGGCCTTGCCGCGCTGGGCGAGGTACTGTTTCAGGTAGCGCAGCAGCCGTTCGTACTTGTCGGCCGTGCGCTGCGTGATGCGCACGCCCACCTCGCCCTGCCGCCGCTTCGCGTAGTCGGCGAGGCCTGCGATGAGCATCATCGTGTTGCAGGTCGGGTTGAGGTAGCGCTGCTTGATCTGCGCCGCATTGGCCGCATAGCCCTCGGCCAGCAGCTTGGTGCGGATGTCGATGATTTTGACGCGGAAATCGTTCAGTCGCTCGTTGACCTGAATGGCCAGCTTGTTCGTTCCCATCGCGCGCTCCTTGTGCTGGTTCCACGTTTCGGGATTGCTGTCGCACTGAGTGTAGACCTCTTGCCGGAGCCCTCCGGTCGTAATGCGTGCGAAGATGGGCGCCAATCCGTTTTTCTTCGGTCGTCCTTTCCGCATCAAGAAAAGAATGGCAAATGTCTCTTGTCTCATGACGTTGAAATTTTTTGGTTAACAAAACGTCCGCAAGAGAGAATTATTACGACGTAAAACGCAGCGAAACAGTGCATTGCAAACGTACTCGGGAGCAAATTCCGTCGCGCAGCCCGTTTTTCGCCTCCGCTCCCTTTCGTGCTCCCGCGAGTTTGCTGCGAAATGCTTTCGGCTTCCGGTTCAGAGAATTTGCCGACACCTTTGCAAAACGATGATATACAATCAATTTGCACTTGTTTGCACCGAACGGGCAACGAAAAAGGAGCCCTTCGAAAAGGCTCCTTTGTGCGGATAAAGGGACTCGAACCCCCACGCCCTAAGGCATCAGATCCTAAGTCTGACGTGGCTACCAATTACACCATATCCGCAAATATCCGAACAGGAACTGCAAAAGCCGGGTGTAAAACCGGATTTAGGCGGTGCGTGAAACGCGTCCTGTCCTTTGCAAAGCTACCGGAAAACGAGCGCAATCGTGCGGGATTGTCCGCAAAGATTACCGGATCGGTTCCTGTCCTTTGCAAGGATAAGGAAAGCAAGCGACAAGCCAAACAAATTCGAGCTTGCCCGAGCCGCCTCTTATCTGTTGGCAAAGATAACGAAAAAACCTTTTTCTCGAATGGATGCCGGGCGATTTTGCCGATTTTTGGTTACTTTTGCAAACTATTTCAATCGATTATGCCGTATAAACTGACACTGGTTCTTACTCCGAAGCAGGCTGCCGACGTAAAATACTATACTGAACAGGCGGCTCGCCGTGCGGGTGTCGCGGAGCAGGATGTGGCTTTGGTGCGGGTCGTCGGACGGTCGATCGATGCCCGGCAGCGGCAGCCCAAAGTGAATCTTACGCTCGAAGTTTATGCCGATTGCGAACCGCAGCCCGCACCTGTGCATTTCGACTATCCGTCGGTTGCGGGGCGTACGGAGGTCGTGATCGTCGGTTCGGGCCCTGCGGGGTTGTTTACGGCTCTGCGGCTGATCGAACGGGGGTATCGCCCGGTGATTCTGGAACGGGGACGCGATGTGTCGGCCCGCAAGCGAGACATCGCGCAGATCAACCGCAACGGTGCGGTCGATCCCGATTCGAACTATGCTTTCGGCGAGGGCGGAGCCGGAACATTCTCCGACGGCAAACTTTTCACCCGCAGCAAGAAGCGGGGCGACTACAACAAGGCGCTGCAAACGCTGGTTTTTCACGGCGCCACGCCCGAAATTCTTTACGAATCCCATCCCCATATCGGAACGGATAAACTGCCGAGGGTGATCTCCAATATCCGGCGGACGATTCTCGAAGCCGGCGGATCGTTCGTTTTCGATGCGCGGGTTACCGATGTCGAATTGCACGACGATCGCGTAAAAGGGGTGTGGGTCGGAGATACCCTTTATGAAGGAGCGGCTGTGGTTCTTGCTACGGGACATTCGGCCCGGGATATTTACGAGTTGCTGCACCGGCGGGGCGTGCGTCTGGAAGCCAAGCCTTTTGCGATGGGCGTGCGGATCGAACATCCGCAGGCGCTTATCGACTCGATACAGTACCACTGCGAGTCGCGGGGAGAGTATCTGCCTGCGGCCTCCTATTCGTTGGTCAGCCAGGAGGGTGGGCGTGGCGTCTATTCGTTCTGTATGTGCCCCGGGGGATTCATCGTTCCGGCGATGACCGATGCGGCCGAATCGGTGGTGAACGGTATGTCGCCCAGCGGCCGGAACTCCGTTTTCGCCAATTCCGGTTTGGTGACCGAGGTGCGGCTTGCGGATTTCGAGCATCTGCGGGCAGAGTGGGGCGAGCTGGCCGGGCTGAAATTCCAGCAGCAGTTCGAGCGGCTGGCCCGGCAATACGGCGGCGAGCATCAGATCGCTCCGGCCCAGCGTGTCGCCGATTTCGTGGCGGGACGTGCGAGCGGTTCGCTGCCCCGGACCTCGTATATACCGGGCGTTGTGCCTTCCCGGCTGGATAAGTGGATGCCCGGATTTATCGCCTCTTCCCTGCGGGCGGGTATCGCCACTTTCGGGCGGCGGATGCGGGGATTCCTGACCAATGAAGCGTTGGTCGTGGGCGTCGAGTCCCGCACCTCGACCCCCGTGCGCATTCCGCGTGATGCGCAGACGCTGATGCACCCCGAGGTCGCCGGGCTTTTCCCTGCGGGCGAAGGGGCCGGGTATGCCGGCGGAATCATTTCTGCGGCGCTCGACGGCGAGCGTATCGCCGATGCCGTTGTAAATTACTTGAAAAAATAGCGTATGGATAAGAAGGAAGTGGTGGTCGTCGTTCCTGTTTACCGGCCGGAATTGACCGTCTGGGAACGGGCGTCGTTGAGGCAGACTGTTGGGGTGTTACAGGAAAATTATCCGGTCGAACTCTTGGTTCCCTGCGGTATGGATTGCTCGGCGATCCGGCGTGAGTTCTCCGGACTGCCGGTTCGGGAGGTGTCGGACGAATGGCTGGGCCGCAAGAACGGGATTGCGGGATACAACCGGATGATGCTTTCGGCCGGATTCTACGAGTTGTTCCGCGATTACGAATATCTCCTGATCTGCCATACCGACGCCTGGATTTTCCGGGACGAACTCGCCGACTGGTGCCGTAGGGGATACGACTGTGTGGCCGCTCCCTGGGTCCGCCGCAAAGTGTATGATCTGCCGATTCTGAAGCAATACCTGCGGTGGAGGCTTCGCCGTGCAGAGCGGGCGGGCCGGATGATCCGGCAGTCGCTCTACGGGAAGATCGGAAACGGAGGTCTTTCGCTTCGCCGCGTGGAGAGTTTTCGGGCCGCGTGCGAAAAATACGGCGACGAGATCGAGCGGTTTTGTTCGATGGGCAACCACCTGGGCAACGAGGATGTTTTCTGGGCCGTCGTTCCCGAAGGGTTTCGTTATCCTTCGCAGGAGGAGGCGCTGCGGTTCGCGTTCGACACCAATCCCCGCTATTGCTACCGTTTGTGCGGCAGTCGCCTGCCGATGGGGTGCCATAGCTGGTCGAAGCCCCGGATGTGGCGCTTCTGGCAGCAGATTATTCCGCTGCCCGACGCGGCGAGCGGCGCCGCAGCGGATAAGTGATCCAGTACGCCAGAGTATTGACCGTCGTATGGAAAAGGTGCTTGCCCAGCCCTTTTCGCTTCTGGTCATTGACCATCAGAACGGTTTTGTAGCAAATCTTCAGCCGGTTGTGCCGGACCCATACCGAGAGCAACCGTTCGCTCAAATACCCCATCACGCGTCCCTGCACGGGGTCGTCCTGAATCTCGATCCGCCGCTCCACCTCGAACAGAATATCGAACAGCCATGCCGAGTAAGCCTCGAACCGCTCGCGCGGCAGGACGAACATGTTGAAATGCGAGAGGCGGTTGTTGCGGAAGAACACCCGGTCGAAATCCGGCAGGTAGGCCGGATATTTTTCTGCGATCACCTGCCGTGCGGTCAGCAGGTCGCTTTCGATGTGGCACTTGCAATAATCCGTGTAGAGGTTGTAGGGATAGATCTTCGGCCGGGCCATGACGATATCGCAGCGGCTGAAAAGGCGGTCGAAGTCGGGGACCGGATGCGATGCCGAGAAGAAGGCTTCCGAGCGAACCGTCCGCAGCGAGCAGGCCGAACCGCCCTCGAAGTCGAAATAGCGGCGATAGTGGTTCAACCCGATGTAGTCTGCGTCGTGCAGGTTTTTCCAGGCCCAGTAGTGGGCCGTGAGTTCGCAGTAGTGGCGGTTGCGGTCGCTGATGTTGTCGCCCGTGTCGTCGCCGACGGCGAACGGAAGTTCCGTTTGCGAAATGGCCCGTCCGACCTGAACGGGCTGGTAGGGCGGGGTTTTGAGGCATGCGTCCTGCTTGTGGGCGCAGACCAGGATGACGGTTTTGCTCATTTTTCTAAAGGGTAAGTTTGAGAGCGCTTTCGATCACTTTGTCCATGTCGTAGTAGCGGTATTCTCCGAGTCGGCCGCCGAAGATGACTTTCCGGTCCCGGTCGGCCAACGCCTTGTAGCTTTCGTAAAGTTTCGTGTTGCGCTGGTCATTGACGGGGTAGTAGGGCTCGGCTCCATGTTCGTACGGGGCCGGGTATTCCCGGGTAATGATCGTGCGGGGCTGATCGCCGCCCGGTTCGAAATGCTTGTGTTCGATGATCCGGGTGTAGGGAATTTCGCGCTCGGTGAAATTCATTACGGCGACGCCCTGATAGTTGGGGGTGTCGAGCGTTTCGTGTTCGAAGCGCAGCGAGCGGTACTCCAGCTCTCCGAGTCTAAAATCGTAGTATTCGTCGATGCGGCCCGTGAAAACGATGCGGTCGCAGAGGCTTTCCCAGTGCGTGCGGTCGGCGAAGAAATCGGTGCCGCAGCGCACCTCGACGCCTGCGAGCAATCCGTCCACGAGTTTGTTGTAGCCGCCGATGGGGATACCCTGCCAGCGGTCGTTGAAGTAGTTGTTGTCGAAGGTGAAGCGCACCGGCAGGCGTTTGATGATGAATGCCGGCAGTTGGGTGGCGTCGCGTCCCCACTGTTTTTCGGTGTAACCTTTCACGAGCCGTTCGTAGATGTCGATGCCGACCAGCGAGATGGCCTGTTCTTCGAGGTTCCGGGGCTCCGAAATGCCTGCTTCGCGCCGCTGGCGGTCGATCATCTCCGCTGCCTGGGCGGGCGTGGTGACGCCCCACATGGCGTAAAAGGTGTTCATGTTGAAAGGCAGGTTGTAGAGCTTGCCCTTGTAGTTGGCCACCGGGGAGTTGATGTAGTTGTTGAATTCGACGAAGCGGTTCACGAACTCCCACACTTCGCGGTTGGAGGTGTGGAAGATGTGGGCGCCGTATTTGTGGACGCGGATGCCTTCGCGCTCCTCGCAGTAAGCATTTCCGCCCGTGTGGGGCCGTCGGTCGATGACCAGCGCTTTCTTACCGGACCGTGCGGCCCGGTAAGCTGCGACTGCGCCGAAAAGTCCGGCTCCGACGATCAGGTAATCGTATTTCGACATGATGCAGCGGGTTTATATGTGAATCAATCGGGTAAGGCGTCGAAGCAGCCTGCCGGAGAGAGTTCCGAGGGCGAAGACCCACCGGCTGCGGGCCGCGACTTTCCGATCCCGGCGATCGGTGAGAAACGCGGGGTCGAAGGTCGAAAGATACTCTTTGCGGGCATTGCGGGCCGTTTCTACGACAATATGCAGCTCCTCGTTCGTTTTCGACGCCGCGACCGCCTCGCAGCATTGTTGCAACCGGATGCGGGCTGCGACATAACGCCCTTCCGGGGTAGGTGCGGCCTGTAGGAAAAGGTCGTGTAGCTGGCGGGAAACACGGAGAATCAGCTCCGTCGGCTTGCGTTTTTTGGAGAGGCCGCTGCCGAGGACCCGGTAGTGGTAGGGCGTTTTTTCGTTGATGACGATGCGCGAAACGTGGGGAATGTATTGCAGCAGGAAGATTTCGTCTTCCCGGTGCGAGAGCCCCTCGATGAAGCGGAGCCCGTTCTCGTCGATGATCCGTTTGACCAGCAATTTATTGACGGTGAATCCCAGCATGTCGTGCCGCCGCAGGGCGACGATGGCTTCCGTGCAGGCTTGGCCCTGTACGTCCATGGCAGGCGCTGTCAGCCGCCGGTCCGATTTGCCTTCCCGGTGTTGCAGGATGCCTGTCACGGGCAGCGTATGTTCGTCCATGCCTGCTTCGACGAATTGTTGCAGGTAGTCTGCATCGACCCAGTCGTCGGGATCGCAGAAGGTCAGGTATTCGCCCCGGGCGTGTTCGATACCCGCGTTGCGGGCCGTGCTCAATCCTCCGTTGGGTTTGTGGACGACCCGGATCCGGGAGTGTTCCCTGGCATAGCGGTCGCAGATTTCGCCCGAGGAGTCCTTGCTGCCGTCGTCGATGAGCAGGATTTCGTAATCCTGGAAACTTTGCTGCAACAGGCGGTCCAGGCTGGTGCACAAGTAGGCTTCCATGTTGTAAATCGGAACGATGACGGTGATGAGCATTTGTGTCGGGGTAAAGGTTAAACCTTACAAAAATAACTCTTTTTTCCCATTTCCGGTGCAATTTGCATCCGGAAATGGGAAAAAAGAGTTATAAGATGTGATTGAAGATTTATATTATGCCGCACAAACATTATGTTCGTACGGCATAATTTTTTTGAAAGATGAAATTCATTGATGGAATAGATAAAAACGATACATGAGTTCTTTTGCATATCTTTATGCAACTGTATTCTTTAAACGATGTTTTTGTTGCTTATATACTTGGCTATATGGGAAGAATGCCGTGCTGCGAAGCGGCATAGTCGGTCTTCCGAACGGTTGGGACGACGTTTCTTACAAAGATTCCCGCCGAAAAGCGGGAATCTTTTTTCGGTTATATGTCGGGTTCCATTATTTCATCGGAATGAGTTTGATTCCGCCTTGAGTAACGAAGATCGCGGTTTTATTCTCCGATTGGTCGGCAGCTACGATTGTGGGATGGTATTCGAGACTGTATTCTCCGAAGAACGGGTTGACGGTAATCACGCCTTTTTCGTCGACTGTCGCGGGAAAAGTCTGCCCCGGAGTGTCGTAGATGGTTTGGTAGAATGGTTCGTACCCCAGAAGATAGTCCGTTTTAGTGTCGTCCGCCATGACCGGAATTTCCAAATCGGCCGGAACGCTCAGCTGTTCGTTTTCGTCGATCTCCAAGAACCATTTGGGCCCATAATTCTTGTTGGCAGACTGCTCGTCCGGCCAGATTCCGTCCGAGATCATCTGTTCGGGGCTGCTGAATTGGGCGGTGCCGTCGCCGTTGTCGAATCCGAAAATACCCTTGATGACCAGTCGGTTTTTCGCACGGTATTCGCTCTCTGTCGCGTCATTCACACCTTTGGCTATTTCCACGATGAGTTCGACGGGGGTTTCTACCCACTCGCAAGAGTTGATATTCATCACACGGGTGGTCAGTTTGTATTTTCCGGGCAGTCTGTCGTACAGACTTTCCGATGGAGCCTCCTCGCCTTCGGTTGTCGCTGAAACCTGTTTGACTACCGTCGCATAGTCGTTGCGGGCTACTACGCAGGCGAGGTATTCGATTCCGGGCTTAAGGTTTTCTGTGAGCAGTGTGAGGCCTTCCCCCATTGCCTGTTCGAATTGTTCCTCTTCCAGAGGCGACACGCTTCCCATAACCGTCGCGATGAGCGTTTGCTCGTCGCCTCCGGTAACCGCATCGAGTTCGGCTTTGGGCATAATCAGTGCATATATTTTCGTCGCATCGGTGACTTGCAACTCCATTTCGAGTTTCGTTTTGGGATCCTGGGCTGCGGGAGACACCTCGAGCCTGTTGATGGTCGGACCCGTTTCGCCTGTGGGGGCGTCGGCGGTCGTGAATGCTTCCGAAAGGAATACCTTCGATAGTACTTCACCCGAGTTGGTATCCACGGCGAACGCGAACGTGTAGTATTCGGTCTGGGGCGTGAGTCCGCTCAGTGTCCACGACCCCTTGCCGCGTTTGGATTTCTTCTCCCAGAATTGTGCGAAGGTCTCTCCCTCTTCGAGCTGAACTTCATAGCTTTCAAGGAGCCCGGCAATGAATGCGTCCTCACCGGCCTTGTCGTATTCGGCTTTGGTCACGGCATCGCAGAAGTAGTGGACGGTATTGTCATTCGGGGTGGTTTCAACCGAGGCTGTCGAAGCCGAAACGTCCTTGACAGAAAGTGTGACGGAGAATTTGGAGGGTTTCGGATCTTCATTTCCGCCGCCGTTGTCTTCGTCGCAGGCGGTCGCCAGAGATAGTAAAACTGCAAATAGGATCTGCAGCATGCGGGTGTAAAGTTTTCGGTTCATACAATTTTTTTAGTTTTTAGGTTGTTAAACGATGATAAATACCTGTTGGTGGAATTAAATTAGTAAATAAATGGCTAATAAAAGTTGTACATATCATTGAATTGTAGTATATTAGAAGTGGCCAAACTTTCAATACACACTCGGTTTATGCACAACTTATGTCCAATATTTGCAAAAATTTTCGATATATGCAAGCTGCTTGCAGGAAATTTAGTCAACGGACGTGGAAATCTACCTCGATGTGGCGCTGTCCCGAAATTTTCTGACTTGGAAGTGATAGCTCTCGGTATGGCTTCTGAATCCATTGGCATTGATAGCGAATCTCTTTTGTTTGCTAAATTGCAAGAGTATAAATCAGAGATTCCCCATTTGATATCTCGGCGGCAATATAATGACAGGAGAAAATTCACGTCATCTCTTTGCTCCGTCATTCGTAGAAAGATTGCGGAAGCGATTGATGGCAGTGAAGACTACTTCTGCATAGATTCAAAACCAATAGAGGTTTGTCGTCCTGCCCGTGCCAAGCGATGTTCTATGGGTAAGAAAGATGTAGAAAGAGCGCCCTCGTTTGGTTATTGTGCCTCGCAAGGGGCCTATTACTATGGTTGTAAGCTACATGCCGTATGTGGATTAAGTGGAGTCATCCACTCTTTTGACCTGCCAAAAGCAAGTGTATATGACATTCACTATCTGAAAGACGTCAAAGAGGACTACTCAAATTGTCGGGTAATCGGTGACAGGGGATATATCAGCGCAGATGTACAACTGAACCTTTTTGAAACCGCCCATATCAGATTGGAAGTTCCGTATAGAAGCAATCAAAAAGATGGGAAACCGACATTTACGTGCTTCGCAAAAGCAAGAAAAAGAATAGAAACGTTATTTTCACAGCTCTGTGACCAGTTTATGATTGAACGAAATTATGCGAAAGATATAGAAGGATTGTTTACCCGAATTATCGGGAAAATTAGCGCACTGACAATCCTGCAATATATGAACTACAAAAATTACAACCCTATTGGAAGAATTAAATATGCGCTAATTTAATTCCGCCAACGGGTCATGATAAATTTCTAATAGTGCCTGAAATATAGTAAAAAAAATGGGAAGTATCGCTCCAATGCGGTATTTTTAGAGGGCTGTCCGGTCGTTGCCGGATCGATTCCCGGCGAATTTAGCGGGCGAAACTGCGGGGAAGATCTTTGAACACCTTGTGCCAGAACATTATCATCCGGGGATGACGGTAGCGCTCCCGCCAGGCGAGGCGGACCGAGAGATAGGGCTCCTCGTTCCAGTGGCTGCCGGCGGCTTTGCGGATCCGCAGCAGGTGTTTGCCCGCGATCGAGAGGCGGCAGATCAGGGGCGGGTCTATGAGCCGGAAGGTTTCTTCGAGGATGCGGAGCGTTTCGATGTGCTTGCGTCCCGTGACGATCGATTCTGCGGTGGTGTTGCTGTCATGTACCCGGTAGTAGTTGAGGGGTTCGGCAAGATAGACGACATTTCCCCCCCCCGATACGATCTGTATCCAGAACAGCCAGTCGCCGCAATAACGGTATTGGGTGTAATTGTCGTCTGCGGGGAGCGCACTGCGCCGCACCAGTGCCATTCCTGCGTTGTAGATGGTGTTCCTCGGGCAGAGAAAACGGTAGAGGAAGAAACGGCTGCCGAATCGGATCTGTTTGTGTTTGGGATATTTGACGGGCGCCTCCTCCCGTATGGTCCGGGAGTGGGAATCGACGATATAGCTGCTGGTGAAAACTATGCTGCAATCCGGACGGGTGTCGAGAATCCGGACGCACCGTTCCAGAAAACAGGGAGAGGAAAAGTCGTCGCTTTCGGCGATCCACACGTAATCGCCCGTGGCTTTCGACAACCCCTTTTTCCACTGTTTGAAAGGTGCGCCCTATTAGAAATAAAAAAGGGGCTTATCCTGTATTTCACAGGCCTCGCCCCAATTAAAAATGAAGAATTTTATTCTTTATTTGATAACTCCTAATTCTTTACCAACTTTGATGAAGGCTGCAATTGCTTTGTCCAGGTGTTCACGTTCATGACCGGCAGACAGCTGTACGCGGATACGAGCCTGTCCTTTCGGAACAACCGGATAATAGAATCCTGTTACATAAATACCTTCTTCCTGCATCTTGGCTGCAAAATCCTGAGACAATTTCGCATCATACAGCATCACTGCACAGATAGCACTCTGAGTCGGTTTGATATCAAATCCGGCAGCCAACATCTTATCACGGAAATAAGTTACATTATCCATCAGTTTGTCATGCAATGCATTGCTTTCTTTCAGCATCTTGAACATTTCCAAGCTAGCACCGACAATAGCAGGAGCAACTGAGTTAGAGAACAGATACGGACGAGAACGCTGACGCAACATGTCGATAATTTCCTTTCTACCGGTAGTAAATCCACCCATAGCACCTCCGAAAGCCTTGCCCAGAGTTCCTGTAAAGATATCTACACGTCCATATACATTATATTGTTCTGCAACACCATGACCAGTAGGACCAACAACACCTGCAGAGTGAGATTCATCTACCATAACCAATGCATCATATTTCTCTGCCAGTTCACAGATCTTATCCATCGGAGCTACATTTCCATCCATTGAGAAGACACCATCGGTAGCAATGATACGATGACGCTGAGCCTGAGCTTCCTGCAAGCAACGTTCCAAATCAGCCATATCTGCATTAGCGTAACGGTAACGTTTTGCCTTACACAGACGAACACCATCAATGATAGAAGCATGATTCAGAGAGTCAGAAATGATAGCATCTTCATCTGTAAACAATGGTTCAAACAAGCCACCGTTAGCATCAAAGCAAGCAGCATACAAAATTGTATCTTCTGTCTTGAAATAATCAGAAATAGCAGCTTCCAATTGTTTGTGCAAATCCTGAGTTCCACAAATGAAACGAACAGAAGACATTCCATAACCATGAGAATCCATGGCAGCTTTAGCAGCCTCAATCAGACGCTTGTTGTCTGACAAGCCCAAATAGTTGTTGGCACAGAAGTTCAGTACACCTTCTCCTGCATTTACTTGAATATCCGCACGCTGAGGTGTTGTAATGATACGTTCTTTTTTATACAAGCCGGCAGCTTCAATGTTTGCCAGTTCCTGAGACAAGAAATCTTTAAATTTTCCGTACATAAGATTTATATTTTAAGGTTAAGGCACAAAGTTCACATTTTTTCTTGAATCTGTGTATGAATAATCTGTCTTTTTTTGAAAAAAATTTTATTTTATAGCTATCTTTGCATCGGTATCAAACTTAAAAACTAGATTATGAAAAATGTATTGATCATCGGTTCGACCGGACAGATCGGTTCAGAGCTGACAATGAAACTGAGAAAACTGTATAACGGTAACATCGTAGCCGGTTATATCCCCGGAGCAGAACCTAAAGGAGAACTGAAGGAATCCGGTCCGTCGGCTATCGTTGATATTACCAACGAACAGCAGATTGCTGAAACTGTATCAAAATATAAGATTGATACGATCTACAATCTTGCCGCTTTGCTTTCAGCCGTAGCTGAAGCAAAACCTCAGCTTGCATGGAAGATCGGTATGGGTGGTTTGTTCAACGTTCTTGAAGTAGCACGTACCATGAATTGTGCCGTGTTTACTCCGAGCTCAATCGGCGTATTTGGAAACAATACTCCGAAAGACAAGACTCCTCAGGACACTATCCGTAACCCACGTACCATGTATGGAGTAACTAAGGTTTCCGGTGAATTGCTGAGCGATTATTACAACATCCGTTTCGGTGTCGACACTCGTTCTGTTCGTTTCCCTGGACTGATTTCGTACGTAACTCCTCCGGGTGGCGGTACAACCGACTACGCCGTAGATATTTATTATTCAGCTGCTAAAGGGGAAAAATTTGAATGTCCGATCGCAGCAGGTACATACATGGACATGATGTACATGCCGGATGCATTGCGTGCTGCTATCGAAATCATGGAAGCTGATCCGAGCAAATTCGTTCATCGTAACTCGTTCAACATCGCTTCTATGAGCTTTGATCCGGAAATCATCTACAACAAGATCAAGGAATATGTTCCTGATTTCCAAATGGAATACAAAGTTGATCCTTTGCGCCAGGCTATTGCTGATTCTTGGCCTAATTCACTGGATGATACTTGCGCCCGTGAAGAATGGGGATGGAAACCGGAATACGATTTGGATTCAATGACTAAAGATATGTTGGCTAAGCTGACAGAACGCTTCCAGAAGAAGTAATCCAGTCTTCCTGACAAACAAAAAAGAAGGTGTATCAAAATGTATCCATATACAGATTGATACACCTTCTTCATTTTATGAAAGAAGCTGAACTATCTTTATTATAAAGCGGCCTCTTTTCCTATATCAATCAGGGTTCCCTATATACTGCAAAAAAAGGTTACTAAAAAAGGAACGCTGAAATCTACAACAAAACCGTGATAGATCGATACAACAACAAACTCCTGTCCTGCTGTCTGCAAAATCACAGGAAGCGTCGTATCCATTGTTGTAGCTCCACCTGCAGAAATAGAAGCCAAGCGCCCAAACCAACGGACTAATAATGGAGCAGCCAATAATGTCAATATTTCTCTGCTGATATTGGCCAACAAAGCTACTGTACCCAATTCCCCACCCTTATATTCCGTAATAAAGATACTGGACAAAGAATAGTAACCAAAACCGGAGCCTACCGCCAAACAGTCAGTCAGACTACGATGACTCAGAAAAATACTGACTACAGCTGTTCCTGCCAGAGTTCCCAAAATGGTCATGAGCGGCAGAAACATCAATCGGGGATTCAGACTCCGGAAACTCTTCAACGTCTGTGAATCATTCCCGACACTGATTCCTACACTAAACATCAACAGGCACAGAGCGTAAAAACTAATCTTACCCCCCCAATGCCCGGGAAGCCATCCCCACAAGCCGCAACATACTCCGATCACAAAAAAAGCAACAATTACCAGACTGCCTCTAAGAGCATGCAATATATTCCCCGAGGCCACAGAGGATTCATGTACTGTTTCCGTTGTCTTTTTCCATCCTGTCAGGATATTCCATAACAAAGAAGCAGCCAGCACGCTTCCCAATGTTCCTCCCAGAGTAAGAACAAGCGCTTCGATTCCAATCGTATGCAACCCGCGAAGTATGGCATCATTATCCCCTACTTCCACTCCAAGCAGGAAAAGCAATAACCAGATAAACACAGGTATAATCTGTTGCAGAAATTTCAAACAATGCTTACGCGTCACCCAACCAATCAAAACGCCTGTAAGCATAAGTCCAATAACAACGAACATTTCAAAAATATGTTTTTAAGAATTATAAAAGCAATAAACGCTGAATGTCTTATTTTTCGTTTACAGTCTTACTATAAGCATAAAGCCCTGACTTACAAATAAGCCAGGGCTTTATCAGAAACAGAGTAAACTAAAATACTCTGATTATATCAGAATCGGATGTATCAAGCTTTAGCTTCTTCTCCTTTAGGCATCTTATTTCCCATTGTCAGATAAGCAACAGGAGCTGCGATGAACAGAGAAGACAACGTACCGATTACTACACCCAGAATCATTGCGAAAGCAAAACTACGGATACTGTCACCGCCCAGGATGAAGATACTCAACAATACGATCAATGTACTCAATGAGGTATTGATGGTACGACACAATGTTGTATTCAGTGAATCATTGAACAATTGTACACGGTCACGCTTCGGATACAGTCCCAGGAACTCACGTACACGGTCAAAGATTACCACCTTATCGTTGATAGAATAACCGATTGCTGTCAGGATTGCACCGATGAATGTCTGGTCAATTTCCAAAGAGAATGGCATCCATCCATGGCAAAGTGAATAAGCTCCGATAATCAACAAAGTATCAACAGTCAGCGCTACCGTAGCACCGATACTGAAAGCAATATTGCTGAATCGGATCAGGATATACAAACCGATTGCGATCAAAGCCAGCACAACTGACCAGATTGCAGAAGTCTTGATATCGTCTGCAATACTCGGACCTACTTTCTGTGAACTGATGATAGAACCTCCTACACGATTATCGCGGTCAATAAAGATTTCCAGAGTAGTACCTTCACCCAACAGATTACCATCTTTCAAAGCCTGATACAGGAACTCTTCAATTTCAGCATCAATTGTCGGAGAATCTTCTTCAATGCGATAGTTGGTAGTTACACGAACAGTTCTTCCGTCTGTTCCCAGTGCAATTGCCTGAACGTTTGCATCACCTACTTTCGGCTGCAACAATTCACGTACAGTTTCCGGAGCAACCTTCTGTTCAAACTGAACAACAAAATTACGCCCACCCGTAAAGTCAATACTCTGCGCCAGACCACGAACAAAGAATGATACAATGCAGATAATAATGATGGTACCCCAAACCGTAAAGGAACGTTTAGTAGAACCAATGAAATTATAATGTACATTCAGCATCAGGTTCTTTGAGATTCCTGTTGTGAAAGTCAGGTTCATCCATTTATCCTTATTCATGAAGTGTTCGTAAACCAGACGAGTCAAGAACACTGCAGAGAAGAATGAACAGAGGATACCGATAATCAACGTTGTAGCAAAACCACGGATAGGTCCTGTACCAAAGTTGAACAGGATAATACCTGTAATGATAGAAGTCAAGTTAGAGTCAAAGATTGCAGAGAAAGCATTTGCATAACCTTCTGACAAAGCCTGACGAGTACCTTTACCTGCTTTCAGTTCTTCTTTCGTACGTTCATAGATCAAAACGTTAGCATCCACAGCCATACCCAAAGACAACACCATACCGGCAATACCGGACATTGTCAGTGCAGCCTGGAAGGAAGAAAGGATACCCAATGTAAAGAAGAAGTTGATAAACAAAGCTGCATTAGCGACCATACCCGGAATAAATCCGTACATGACGCACATGTAAGCCATCAATACAACCAAAGCAACAATGAATGAAACAATACCCTGGTTAATTGATTCCTGACCCAAAGACGGACCTACGATATCTTCCTGTACGATACGTGCAGGTGCAGGCATCTTACCGGATTTCAACACATTGGCCAAGTCTTTTGTCTGTTCAGGAGTGAAGCTACCTGTAATTTCAGAATTACCTCCGGCAATTTCACCGTTAGAACGCGGAGCACTGTATACATATCCATCTAGAACGATAGCGATTTCACGACCAGTGTTCTGCTTGGTCAGCTGTGCCCAGCGACGAGCACCTTCTGTATTCATAGCCATCGTTACGCAAGGTCTGTTGTACTGGTCGTATGAGTCACGTGCATCTGTAATCACATCACCTTCCAGCGGCGCACGTCCGTTGCGCTGGGTAGATTTGATTGCATACAATTCGAAAATACGTCCGGTCTTATCCATATCAGAAGCTCTTACACCCCACATCAGTTTCAGATCACGAGGCAAAACTTCTTTTACTTCCTTCATATTCAGGATACGATTGATATCAGCCGTATCTTTGTAATCAGCATAACCGACAATTGCTCCTACACCACTCTGATTCAATTGCAGAACAGACAGCAGAGGATAGTTCTTACGGTTTTGTTCTCCTGCTTCAGCCGGAGCTTCACCCTTCAAGGCTGCAGCCAGACTGTCTTTAGCAGAAACAGCAGCTTCTTCTTCCACTGCAACAGAGTCAGAAGAAACAGTTTCGCTGGCAAGAATAGCACGTGCACGGCTGTCAGCAGAAGCCAGAACCGGAGTGATATCCTTCGCTTCATAAGTTTCCCAGAATTCCAGATTAGCAGATCCCTGCAACAGCTTTCTCACACGTTCAGGTTCCTTAATACCCGGCAATTCCACCATGATACGTCCCATGCGTCCTTCCAGAGTCTGGATGTTCGGCTGAGCTACACCGAAACGGTCGATACGGGTACGCAATACATTATATGAGTTTTCAACGGCAGCTTTCACTTCTTCACGCAACACAGCTTCTACTTCCGCATCTGTACTACGGGTAGTCACTTTGTCCTTCAGCTGTTGAGTAGCGAACAGTTCTGCCAGCTTTCCTTCCGGAGCAAGTTTCTTATACTCTCTGATAAATAAGGTAATGAAATCGTCCTGACTAGTCACCTGCTGTTTGGCTGCCTCAGCTACGGCTTTGTTGAAAGCTTCATCGGGTTTGTTATCCGCAAGTGTTTTAACCACATCGGGTACAGACACTTCCAGAATCACGTTCATACCACCTTTCAGGTCAAGACCCAGACCAATCTCCATTTCACGACATTGTTTCAGCGTGTAAACTCCCAGCCAAACCTTCTGATTCTGCATGGAATCCAGATAATGTGCAGCACCTCTCGGATCTTCGGCCGCCTTGTTCATCTGATAACGCGTCACGAATGAGAATGAAAGGTAAAAAGCACAGGCAAGGGTCAGTAATACCGCAAAAACTTTTACGAATCCTTTGTTTTGCATGTTACTTTAATTTATATATTTACTTTTTAATTAATATACGTTTATTCAAGGTTGCAAATATAGTTTTTTTTTCATTTATAAAGGGAAAGGTTTCTAAATATTTAAGTTTTAAGCTATAAATTTCCCTTTTTCAAAGAAGCATTTCATATCAGTATTATAATTTGACAGATCAAATCGTTAGAAAACAGCTGTACTGCATAACTAAAATAAAAACAGGCCAACTTCAGAAAAGAAGTTAGCCTGTTTTCGTTGCGAATTATTATAAAACAAAGATCAATCTATAAAAAGTATTTCGCCGAAATTTGGTCTGGCAAGCATCAATAAAAATTTATTTCGTTTTTTCAAGCAAGCACCAGACCGGATAATGATCAGAAGCGTTTATGGAACGATCAATTTTACACTCTAGTATACGAAAAGCATCGCTGGCAAAAATATGGTCTATGCGGAAATAAAAACGATTCTCATAATAAGTAAAACCAGGCCCTCTACCCGCCTTTCTATAAACATCATTCAAACCCTGTCCGACTACTCGATGGGCATACGAGATAGGAGAATCATTAAAATCACCGCAAACAAGCATATAGCGAGTACGATTTACAGCAATAGCCTGTGCAACAGAGTCCGCCTGAGGGGCACGTACAGCCACAACCTTTGCTATTTTATGAAACAAATGCTTTCCTCCATTTTTTATATTCTTTTCCCTTGGAGATTTCAATATATCATTATATACAGTCTTATCATGTGCATCAAGCTTATTCGACTCCAAATGATTATTGATTAACACAAGAGTATCATTTCCAAATTTCAACCGATAAAGAATACTGGCATTGGATTCAGTCTTATAATCTATTGTTTCTGCCGAAAGAATTGGATAGCGTGAATAACAAGCAAGTCTGCCCGGCCCCTCTCCCTTTACACGTACATGGTAAGGATAACATGCCAAAGCACGATCTATTTCCTTTTGTTTTACCTTTGCACTAGGATTAAACTCTTGCAAGCAAATAATATCAGCATCACTGTCCCGCAAGTAATTGAGAACAGGATTACCTTCCTGTTTATCATACTCTTTCGTTAACGCAATATCCTGCGTGTTATAAGTAAGCAACTTAATTACCTCTCCTCCTTCCGGTTTCTCTTCTGATCCCAGCGGACAATAGTTCCAAATACTGCTCCAGCCGGCAACAAGAACCAGCAACGGAAAAAAAGCATACTGCCATTTGATACAAACCCACACAAATATAAATAGGAGATTAGCAAGAAACAGAAAAGGGAAAAACAGCCCTGCACACGCCCACAACGGATGACTGACCGGAGATATATACGGACTGTAAGCACTTATCAAAAAGCCAATGGCAACTAATATATTTAAGGTAAACAATACCCACCGAACCAAACATCCAATTTTCCTCATATCTACATTATTTTATATTATCAATATTGCATTCGGATATATTTTTCTTCCATTGGCAGAAGCCCAAACGAGCTTTATTTACTTTTTACTAGCATCAAACAAGCTCTTTTTTTCAGCATCAGTCAAACTACCGTAACCAGACTTACGCAACTTATCTAATATTCTATCTATTTCCTCTGTTCGTTCTTTTTTTCTGGCATTAAAATCATAGTCTTTCTGCTTGTCACTGTAATACACTTTCATTTTAGGCTTTCTGGGAACAGGCTTCCAGCTTCCAGATAAAAAGTCGAGTATATTATTTATCCATTTTGTTGCATCATGACCCTTCTGTAACCCTGCGGCAAACCACCAACCGGCTAAAGCTCCTCCCAGATGAGCAATATGTCCACCTGCATTTCCTGAAGTCATAAACAACAAATCCAGCAACAACATGAATATAGCTACCTGCTTTAGCTTTACAGTACCGACAAACATCAACTGAATAGGATAGTTTGGCTCACGTACACCAACTGCAATTACAATAGCAAGCACTGAAGCCGAAGCTCCTAACAAATAAGAAGAATATACCGCACCAGCAAAATAGGGAAACAAATTATATGCAAGCATATACATCAATCCTCCCACAATTCCGCCTAATACATATAAACCACGCAAATGTTTTGCCGAAAAAAATTGCAAAAACAAACGCCCGAACCAGTACAGCCATAACATATTGAACAATATATGCAGTATGCCAGCATGCATAAACATATAGGTAAACAACGACCAAGGCTGTCGGATAAAACGCTCCCACCAAGCGGGAAATTCCAAATAGTTCGTCCAAAAGCCGGCAGGCTGATTAAACAAAGTCAGTACAATGTTTACCAGTGTGACAACCAGGAAAACTCCTATATTTATATATAGCAGCCGAGTTACAATATCCCCTCTCCTGAAATTTTCTTTTAGGTTAGTAATAAAACTGTTGTCCGCCGCCATTCTTCTTTCTCCAATATATAATCAAAATAAAACCAAAAAGCATTCCTCCCAAATGTGCGAAATGAGCTACTCCGTCACCTCCTGCAATACCAAGAACAAGCTCCAACACAGCATATCCGATTACAAAATATTTCGCTTTAATCGGCATCGGCAAAGGGAAGACAAACATCTGACTGTTAGGAAACAGCATACCGAAAGCTAACAAAATAGCATATACAGCACCTGAAGCTCCAACCGTATTCAGACGATTCAAAAACTCAGCCATAGGTATAACTCCCATACCTGTATCTACTCCATCGTAGTGCGACCAACTAACCAAATACTCTGTATACTGTACAGCCTCCTGTATTAGTCCGGCTCCTATTCCACATAAGATGTAGTAAAATAAAAAACGCTTAGGACCCCAAACTTGTTCAAGCACCCGGCCAAACATCCACACGGCAAACATGTTAAAAAAGATATGCTGGAAGTTAGCATGCATAAACATATAGGTAATAAGCTGCGCAGGATTAAAATCAGAGGCCAGGAAAAAATGTAATCCCAACAAGTTTTCCACATCTATGCCGTAGCGTCGTGCCACTATTGTGCCAAAAAAGCACAATACATTAATAATCAATAGATTTTTAGTTACTGTAGGTAGGTTGTTCATAAGTTATCTATTATTCATGTTTTACAATACTATCACGTAGAACCAATAAACTTTCAGGTCCCATATTAAATAACAAATCTATAATACTGAGATTAGGCAAAAAATTGTTTTTCTGGTCAAATACCTGATAATAAGGTTTAGGCAGAAAATCCGAATCACACTGCACATATGCTTTTTTAGGATGTATCAATTCACGAAAATCATCCATATCCTCTACATTGGTAACATAATCCTTTGTCATTACAAAGGAAGGATGTAAATCGATCTGTTCACAAACCCAGTTACACAAGTCCATATTAAAATCGAACAAGAATTCATATCTATGTTCATAAAACCGATGAAACTCATCAGCATAGTAATCGAAAAAAGGACTTTGCTTATAAGCTGCAACAAAAGCGTTCCAATGCACATGCCGCCAGTTGCCATGATCAGAAATACGCACATCCTTCATCAGGCATTTTAAATCATCACTTTTTTCTGTCGGAATGGTCAGCGACAAACTTCCACCAGCCGAAGCTATCGTGCAACGATTACGATAAGTTTGCTTCATATAGTGGTCAAACTGCTCTATATGTACAGTATCATACGCAAACAACTTCGTATAATATTCTACTGGCGCAAGATACGCCGAACTAAGTATAACTTCTTTCTTCATTCTTATTGCACACGTTGAAAAAAACGTTCTTTACAGGAAGGAAACCAGATAAACCATGCTTTACCAATAATATGATCTTCTGGGACAAAACCAAACAGCCGTGAATCGTACAAGTTTACAGGATCATTCGAAGCCATCCAATAATAGTCTTTACTGAATGTAAACGAAGTGGCAGGTTTTCCTTCTACCCACAACGTATCGCCCCGCACTTCAGCCTGCTTCTGCTCATGCGAAACAATTGTATTACATAACAATACTACATTCCACGGATATACTTTTACAGCTTCCCCTTTACGAGGAACAACATAAGGATGTATCTCTTGCGAAAGTCTGTTGTTTAGCGGAACAAAATCGATTCGCTGTCCTGCTTTTTGTGAAACCAAATAAAATTCATAATGACTAAAGCTACGGATATACCCTCCATCTTCGGTATATCCTACCAGTGAATTTTCTTTCAGCCCTACTGCATCCAATATAATCTTCATCAGGTCTTCTTTCGATGCAGGATATACATACAAAGCCTTACTGTCCGGACTTAAAATCTCATCTCCGGTATTTATCAACTCTCGATTCAACATCAGTGTATCTCCGGGACCAATGCCCACGATGCGCTTGCCGATGCGATTATAC
>OGYM01000707.1_pt1 | contig 25399 bp, 39 predicted proteins | sample 1576491 | NCBI WGS metagenome assembly OGYM01 (sample SAMEA3541515, study PRJEB24748) | human gut metagenome | biome: human gut; feature: human-associated habitat; material: faeces | place: China | collected 2012 | reverse complement strand
CGCAAGAAAAATTGCGGTATGCAGTTGCCATTTTAGGGAGCGTTCAACCGATACCCACCAAATTCGTCAAAAAGCTGACGAATACGGATTTTTATGAACTGCGGGTGTCGGTGGACAACGAGGTGCGTGTCATCCTGTTTTCGGCGGATAATGACAATATCAATCTGGCGAAATCCGTTGTCCTATTGAATGGATTTGTGAAGAAAAGCACAAAGGACTACGACCGGGAAATTACAAAGGCTATCAACATTTTAAGAGGTTTATTATGAGCACAGCAAGATTGAAAACAGACGAATTGCAGAAACTCCGCGCAATGGATTTCAGCAAAAGGCCGGGTTTTGAAAAGGCCGAGGATGTGCTCGCCCGCGAAGTCGGCGCGGCGGGCAGTCCTGAACGGGCAGAATTCGACGCCAAAGCCCGCGCATGGCTTTATGCCGAGGTATTACGTGAACGGCGCAAGGAATTGAAATTAACACAACAGGAACTCGCCGACCGTATCGGGCGGGAGCGCTCCTACATCAACCGCATCGAAAAGGGTGAAACGGACATTCAGTTGTCCACATTCATTCGCATTGCCGACGCGCTGGGGTTGCGCTTGCACCTCGATTTGCAGTTGGCGTAATAAATAGCGGATAATGATAAGTTATTCAACTAGTACATTTTTGCGAAGAAATGCGTGTGAATGTCCTGAACGACAAAAGCCGATAGGTGAACGTAATTGGGAGATAGCGCCCTCGACAGCTCAATTTCCATATGCGTATGTGGTATGCAAAAATTGCCATCGGGTTTGGAGGACAAAAGCGAACTACGTTGCATTTCTATACAGTAAATTGAAAGAGAATGTTCGAGAATGAATCTAAATATGCCCCAATGACCCCGACGACAGCGCCGGAATACGATGAAAAAAGCGTGTCCCGGTATTTGGCGAACGACTATGACAACGCGGTTGTCGTGGCATTCCTCGACCGACCGGAACGGCTGGTGAAAGGTCTGGACGGCAGGATGTATTGGGCGCAACCGCATAATGCAATCGCGTTCGGCAGCATTGACAATACCCTCGATGAGATAACCAAAGAAGATTACGACGCATTCGGGGTGAAATGGCGGTTCAATGAAAATTGCCGCCGCGTGGCTATTCGAGCATGATGGCCCGGATTGCTGCATAATATTCTGACGACAACCGTTCCAATTCCCTCATCCGCCCGATTTGTCGGGCGGTTTTTGTTTCCAGCGCATCAAGCACGCGCCACTCCTCATAATATTTGTGTCCCAATCCGGCAGGCAACCCGCTGCGCTCTTGCAACAGGGCGAATAGGTTTTTGCCTATGATGGCTTCGGCGGCGGGTTCTTTTGCGTATATCAATTGCGCAGAATTGAGTTGTATTTCGGCGACCGTATTGCCTTTGCGGATGTTTATGAGGGTTCCGGTATAACCCAGCGGGGTTTTCTGCGATTTTACGCGCATTATGTCGAATTTGCGGCGTATCTCCTCCATGACGGCCTCGGCCTGTTCTGCCGGAACAATGAACGTATTGCGCACCATGTCCTTGATGCTTGCCAGCCCATAAAGTTCGCTTGCCGCCTTACGCATTATGCTCTCTTTGGATTTGATGTTGATGGGCGTTACCATTACACCCATGCGTTGTGCGATGTCCTGTGAAACCGCATCCATTTCGGGGGCATATTTGCGGCAGAATCCAATATACATATCCGGGGCGTATTTCGTATTGTCCCGGATGAATCGCGGCAATTCTTTCCACCCCAATGAACGGGATTCGTTTTCCGCGACCCATGTGTTGAAACTGTCCGGCACGGATTCAATTCGGCGCATGTTTCCGGTGGTCGGTTTCTCGCCCTGCCCTATGAGCCGCAAATCCTCCTCCACTTCATCGGCAGTTTTAAGGATGGGCGTGGCAATGCAAAGACAGCGCACATGGAACCCTGTGTGCTTATAATCTTTCGGGTAGTCGCCCACCAGCGTGTCGCAAATATCGACCATTGGATGTGCTTTCGACAGGCCCACATGGATGCCGAGCACGAAATCGAATTGCTGCCAGCGCAAATAGTCGGCTGTGCGGTATGCCTCATTGGTCGTGTCGGCGGTCAGTCGCAACGCATTGCCATATGATGACCTGTAAACCCCTTGCCCCGGATGATATGCCCGCATTGCTTTGGAGGGCTGCAAATCTCCATGAATGTCGCGGACGCGCCGGAACAGTTTGTCGGGATTTTGCAGGTATTGCTTGAGGTCGCGGGCCATTTCAGCCGCCGATTGTCCGCTGCGGATGCCAACGTCCAATCCCAATTCGATTTCGTTTTTAAATTGGCGGGTGTTTCGCCATACTCGGTCGGATAGGTTCAACCCCTCCGACGCGCGAGCCAGAAATGCCGTGCGGGCTTCCTCGTTGGTCGTGAAATAGCGACGTTCGGCGAATTTGGGTAATTTCCCGGCCATACTGCCGAATACAACACGGGCAAGTTCGCTGTTTTTGTTGTTGGCGAGTGTCCATTCGGCATTCGCGCCATTCACTATTGCCGCTTGCAGGCCGTTTTTTAGGTCATTCAACAGCTTTCTGGCTCGGTCGTGTGTGATTGGATAATCGGCAAAAGAAAATGGTTTGTCGGCCCTTATTTTGGGTATTGTCGCACCGATGGCTGCTGCCTCCAACGCTGCTGCCCGGTAGATTTCCGCAACCTGCCGGGTGTAACGCTGCATATTCTTTCGATGCTGCAATTCCCATCTATCCAATTTTGCCATTTGCTACTCCTCCCATGAATCATAGGCGGGCATATCCTCCAACCGGATTGCCCGGATAGTTTCGCGGCCCTCAAGTATGGCCTTGCATACCCGATGATACCCGTCTGCAATCTGACCGTATTCATCCAGAATGATTGGATTGTCGAGCGAACAATTTTGCACGCGCTTGCATTGGAATATGAAATCACCGAGATTGTTGGCGCTGAATGCTTCGTAACTCAAATTTACCCCGGCCAGAGGCAAATCGAATTCGGGGTATTCCTTTGCTTTTGCCCATAGGTAGAGTGACGATGCTTTCCAGACCTTATTGCCGCGCTTATATTGGCTTTCCTTGAAAACCAATGATTCAACTTTGACCGTAACCATATCGCATCACAACGTGGGTTCACCCATTGCGCTCGCCTCCTCCTGTTCGATGCGTGAAACCTCCTCATCCGGGTCGTCGGCCCAGCCCAGACGCTCGATTGCAGTTCGACGGCTGGCAATGGCCTTGCCTCCTGCGGCGGTCGATGCGTCCGTAATGGTGGTGCTTTCGTCGTCGAGGGTGAACGGTGTGATGATGCACTCGACCTCGATAGCGTCGAATGCGGTTGCATATTTCGGAAACATCTGTTTTGCGAACGCCCGCACTACATTGATTTCCCGGTCGAGGTATTCCAGCCACAATCCCTTTTCCTCGCCGACTTTCATTTGGCTATCGACGAGCAGCCATTTGCGCGATTCGCCGCTGGCCGGAATGTTTTTCATTTGGTCGAAACTGATATTCGGGAGTTGCAGGTCGGTGAAAAATCCGTTTTCAAGGCCCTCGGTTTGGAATTTCAGGCTTTCGATGGCTTGTTCCCATGTCTTGTACCCAGACGTTGCCCCGCTGGGCAGTTTCAGAACAACGCGCTCATCATCATCTTCTTCTTTGCCGAATTCGACCGTTTCATCCGTGCAAACTTCAAAAACAGGCACGCTATTGCGGCGCAGGTAATTACCATTGCGACTGTACGTGCGTTCGATTTCGTAACAGTTTTCCGATTGGTCTTCCCATACCGGGGCATCGCGGTGGGCGTAGATGCCGGGGATTTTCCCGATGTTGAGCGTGTCCTCCTCGACGGTCTGCCAATCGCCGCCCGACATCCGCCATTTGCGATGGTTTTGGGCCGTGTAGGTGTCGAAATACTGCGCCTCGTTCCCATCCTCTTTGCGTTTGTATTCAAACGACAGCGCTACCATGTCGTCGTATTCGTCCATGCACGGATAGATAAGATGTCCGAGCATCGGCGAATAGTTTTTGCAGCGTAGTTTGAGCTTGCAAGGTTCGCCGTAATGGGTATTGTCCTGCTTGACGGCATACCACAATGTAGCCACCTCGCAACTTGCATACAGTAATTTTGCGCGCTCTATATTGATGCTGTCAATGCGGTTCCGGGTGAAAATGCGCTCCAACAACGCTGCCGCCTTTTTCTCGGTTTCATCTTTCTTGTTGTAGGTATAGATGCGCTTGACCGGAATGCCGAACAGCAGCCCGGCCATTGTCTTTGTAGCCCGCCGCTGCAATGCCCGCGTCACGCGCGTAACCGGGATGGGCCTGCCTGTTTTCTTGGAAACCTTATCCGGATAGGCGGCCTTATCCATCACAGGGTGATGGCAGGGGTAGTATTCTTTTTTGAGTTTGTCCCATGAGGGAATCTCGAACGGGCGGGTTTTCAAATCCGCAATAATCGCGGCGGCACTCGGTTTGTCCGCCTCGATGGTGTTTTGTCTTTTCGTCGCCATATCAGTACAGATAATTTTTAAGTTCCTCAATGTCAGAATTGTCCGTTTTCCTCAACGGATAGAATGTATTTGCCAGAGCATCCATTTCGTCCGGGCTGCGGCCCAGACGTTTTTTGATGTCCTCTTTGGGTTCGATGATGATTTTACCATCGCTACGGAAACACCACCGGATTTCGGCCCCCTCCTCTTTGATACAGTCGCCCGGCGGGAGCATTGCCCCGGTTTCGTTTTTGGGGTTGAGCCAATCTCTGACACACCAATACAGATACGCCCGCATATTGGCGAATCGGTATTGCCCGGTGATGTCGGATAAATCTTTCGTGCGAATGCGCGCCGCTTCGCTGTATTTGCAACTGATGACGCGCTTGGGCGTTTTGCTGTTGTACCCCAATTCCTCCATACGCGAGAACACGCCAGCGCCCTCTCCAATGGTGTCGATGCTTACAAATGCACCGGGGTTGGTGTCCAAGAAATGCGCATTATCCCCTGCCACACGCATATGGTCGGCAGTACCGCCCGAATTGTGTTTTTTGATGGGATGGACGTAATTATCTTGCCGCGTGAGATAAACAGAGCAGTCGCGGCCCATGCCTGCCACATCGACGCCCCGAACCTTTTGTCCCGATGGCTTCCCTTTGAACCGTTGCCAGCGCTCTTGCGCTTCTTCAATCCATTGCTGCGGAATGAGGATGTCCTCGGCGATTTTGGGCGGCTTGCCGAGTACCTTGATGCGGAATAAATCCTCTGGCCGATACCATTTGCCCTCGAAAAAGAAGTCATCAAATTCGGCTTTTACTTCATCTTTGGAAATGGGCGTGCACCACGCATTCAATTTGTCTGTTACCCACTCATAGTCCACCTGCCCCGGATAGATGATTTTACGCTCGATGACATTGGGGGCCGTCAAGCTATTGAGCCGGAATTTCGCAAATCGTTTACTTTTTTGACTGCGGGCAGCATATCCGACCGGGGTGTTTTGATTGAACACCAACAGCAGGCGGCTATTGCCTTGCAGGTTGCCCTCGATTGCTGCGAATGTGTCGTCCACAATACCCGTCGCCTCCGTGACGACGAACATGACGTTCACGGCATGGAATCCCGACCATGCTTCGTGATTGTGTTCGTCGGCCTTGAATCCGGTCAAAAACCATTCGTCGAAATCGGTGCGGATGTCGTAAGCATTGAGGCGCCCCGGCAGTTGTATGCCGCGCTGTTTTGCTCGGTTGTAAAGCCGGGATATTTCCGGCATCATAATATTCTTGACCTGCCTGTCCGTCGGCGCGGTCAGCGCTACTTTGGTATTCTCGATAAGCTGCCGTTTGCTGTTCCATCGCGGGGTCAGGTACAGGAAACACATGGAGGCGACAGCCGCGACGAAATCCTTTCCGCGTGCTGTGCCGGATGCGACGGACACCATCGGCTCTGTCTGTACGGCCGCCAGAATCTTTTGCTGCTCGCTGTCAAGGCAAACCCCCAGCACATCATGGGCAAAGAGGTTCCAATCCTCCCGCCACCTGCCCATGAGCAGTATTGCCCTGTATCTGATTTCATCTGCGTCCATAGCCTATTGGGTTGAATCGGCGGCATCCGTCATGCCGCTTTCCATGAGGAATGCAAGGAACGACATATCGCCCGTGATGTCTTTCTTTTCGGGGGCGTATAAGCCGAGCAATTTGCGCCTCTCGACGAGTTGCTGGCGTATCTCGGCCATATAGCGCGGGTCGCCGAAACAAACCTCATCACGCTCGCCCTGTTCCACCTTTTTCGTTTTGATGCTGACAGGCTGGTTGCCCGAATCCCCGCCGACGGCCTCGCCTTTTTGCTTTTTGTAGCGGGTTTTGTAGTCGGTCTTGGATTTTTCCCATGCGTCCCACAATTCCCGTATTTGGTCGTCGATGCGTTTTAATTCGAGCTTGATTGCCGTGTCCACCTCCATCATGTCCTCGTCATGCCACATTTTTTTCAGGGCCACGATGTCGGCGTGTACTGTTTGCGATGAATAGGTTTTTAGGCCAAGCTCCTCAATCACCTTTTTGCGGATTTCCGCCTCGGTATTGCCACGCATGAATAGCCGGGCGACAATGTGCCGCCGGGCTATTTGTGCTTTGGTTTGTCGGTTCGCCTTGCCGTTCAGTTGCCTACCCATTCAATCGTGAGGTTACATATTGCATGAATTCAGCACGCGCCGTCGGGTTATCCTTGAATGCCCCGGTCAGCCGTGATGCTATCATTTTTCCCTGTTTCTTGACGCCTCGCATGGTCTTGCAAAGGTGTTCGGCTTCCATCACCAATGCGACGCCCAGCGGGGGATAGTCATCACCCAGCGCAGATGTAATTTCCTCCACTACATCCGACACAAGGCGTTCCTGAATTTGCAGTCTGGCTGCATAGTAATCCACCACGCGGGCAATCTTCGACAGACCGAGGATGCGGCCTTTGGGGTTGGGAATATACGCGAATACATACCGACCGAAGAACGGCATGAAATGATGCTCGCAGACCGAATAAAATGTCCCGGAATCCAGCACCATGTTGTCGTAAATCACGCTGTCATCACCGTTGGAAAAGGTGGTTATTTTGGGCCGTTGGGCTGGGTCGTAACCCCGGAATATTTCTGCCCACATCCGAATCATCCGGTCGGGAGTGCCGACCAATCCGGGGCGATTCGGGTCTTCGCCGATATGCTCGAAAATTCGTTTTATTGAAAGTTCAATAACTTCTGCGTTTGGATGCTTATTTTCCATCTGGGATGCGATTTAACGTAGTCGATGACTGCGGTTGTGTTCATACATGAACACGGTTGCAAATAATGATATTTGGCTTTGAAATCGGCCCATCGTTCGACGTTTTGGCCCTCGTAAACGATTTTGATTTCATCCGCCTCGGTGAGTGCGATTTTCTCGGTCTTGGGGCTTACCGTAACCCAATCAATTCCGAGGGGTAATTTGCGCGTGCCGTTCGTTTCCACATGGATGATGCGGCCTTGTATGTGCAGGTAATGGATAAGTTCATCCGTAAGCTGCAAAGACGGTTCGCCACCCGTGATGCAAACGTGTTCCGCAGTGATGCAGTTGATGCGGCCCAAAATGTCGGCAACGGACATTTCTTGGAATGGCTCATGGATGGTGTCGCAGAACGGGCATTTGAGATTGCAACCCGCGAACCGAATGAACAACATCGGCGTCCCGGCCCATCGGCCCTCCCCCTGTATGGAGTAGAAAATCTCGTTAATCTTCATCTTTTTCATAGCTGGCGACGTTTCCATCCGATTCCTCGACTTCTGCCAAGTAACATTGCGGAATTTGCCCGCAGACCCAATGCGCGATATTTTCGGCGGTCGGATTGAACGGCAGTACGTCGTTCAGGCATTTGTGGTCGAGTTGTTCCTCGATGAGTTGTTTGATGCGGGCGAAATCCACAACCATTCCCGCCTCGTTGAGTTCGTCGGCCCGGCAATGGATGGTGATGCGCCAATTATGCCCGTGCAGGTTGCTACACTTGCTGGCATACGGCAACGCAAGATGATGCGCCGCCGAAATCTCCAATGTTTTGCGTACTTTATACATAGTTTGCTGTGTTATTGTTCGTATTGCGTGGGGTCGAATCCGGCAAGCGCTTCCTTGCGCTCGATGCAAGTAGGGCATACCCCGCAATGATGTTCGCGTCCTTTGTAGCATGAATATGTCCGAGTAAAATCAATACCCAGCGCGCGGCCCATGAGGGCGATTTCATGTTTGGGAATGGTGCAGAATGGCGACAGTATTTTCACGCCGTTCGATGTGCCATTTACAACCGCTGCCGTGAAGAATTTGATGAAGTTTTCACGGCAATCGGGGTACATGGCATGGTCGCCGAAATGATTGGCGATAAGTACCGCATTCAATCCGCTGCTCTCGGCAATTCCAACGGCGATGCTCAACATGATACCGTTCCGAAACGGAACAACCGTGCTTTTTATGGCTTCTTTCTCGAAACAACCATCCGGTATATCGGCCCCGGATTGCAGCAGGCTGCTTTTGAAATGCTCGTTGATGAATGCAAGGTCGATGACCCTGTGTTCGATTCCGAGGGCCTTGCAATTTTCGCGGGCGCATTCGATTTCGCGGGCATTGTTCTTTGAACCATAATCGAACGACACGGCCAACGCGATGTCGGCCTTGTGTTGATGAAGCAGCACGGTGCTGTCCATGCCTCCCGAATACAGGAGCAACATTTTAGAGGTTTCGTTCGGCATACCGTTGAAATTTAACCCATTGTTCAAAATTGTAAATATGAATCTTATTCACGTCAGTCACGCGGCAATTCTTGGGTTTGTGTTGCTTTCCCCCCCCCGCATCGACGGTGCAGATATTCCCGTATTTTCCGCCGACATTCCATGTCGTGCTGTCCACGCTATCGAACGGAAGTTTCGACAACAAAGGAATCGACGTGAATCCAAGCCCGTGAATCTTGGCGTTGTGTTGGTGTGCGGTGCTGATGAATTTGTGCAGGATTTCCGGGTTTTTCCGCATGATTTTTCCCTCCTCGCTCGCTGACGTTGTTCCGATTGCTACATATGGATAGCGTTCGCACATCTGGATGAAATATTCCCATTTCCGATTCTGATGCCATACAGGGATAGGGGGGATTCCTACGCAGTCCTCAATCATCTTGCGGTAATATTCGACGCGCTCCAATCCAACGGCGCAATCGACATCGAGTTCAAAGAAAAGCCGCTGGTTCGTGGCCTTGATGAATGCAATGTATTTCCGGCAGTAGTCATCCCAATCGAAATTACGGTAGCGACCCGCCCGGTCATTGATGGCCGTGAACGCGCCGCTGTCCAAAATGTGCCGTTCCTGCCGCACGTACTCCCCGAATTTGCCTTTCTTGTGTTCCCAAAACGACGAAAGGAGGTATATCTCATCCGTTGGCTTTTGATATACCTTTTCGATTGTTTTGAATCCGGCCAAATAAACTATCATGGCCGCTATTCTTTTTCGTCGTCATTTTCGACGGGTGCATGGATGTCTTTGCCGCAATGGGGACAGATGGTTTGCTTTGGCTCTTTATCGCCGTCTTTGGGGGCCTCCTCGAACAGACCGTCCACATCGACATCGCTGTTGCCGAAAAAGACATCCATTCCCCATGCTTCGAGGTCGGCCACCTCCCATTCGTTCGCCAATGAATCCATGTCCCATTGGCCGTAGGGGATATTGTCTTTGATGGTAATGGCACGCAGTTTTTCTGCGGGCGTGTCTGGCTTGAGCACTTTGCAAGGGAGTTCGCGGATGCCAAGCTCTACTGCTGCCCGGTAGCGCATATTGCCGCCGATGATGATGAATTCCTTGTTGAACGGGAATACGATAAGCTCGCGCAGTTCGAGCATTTCGGGGTCGTCTTGGAGAGATTTTTTGAGGGCTGCAAACTTTTCATCCTTGATGATTCGCGGGTTTGCAGGCAACCCCTCAATCTGCCCGGAATTGGGCGCAATTTTCGATAACGGGATGTTCTGTGTCATACTTCATCATATGAGTTTGTGCAAAAATACAAAAAAGGACGTAATAATTACGTCTTATTCGGGTAAATTTTTTTGATTCTCAATGCAGGCACGTATCAAACGCAATGTCCGGTCGGTCATCAACGTGTCAGGAACGACCCGTAGTAACCTCCACCCGAACACGGCAGCGGCATTGTATTTCACCATGTCGCCCATGAATCCAGCGCCGCGAGTATGCCGCCCGCGTGTCCATACTCCGCCCTCAACCTCGATGGCGATTTTATATTCTGGGATGGCATAATCGAAGCGCCATTTTCGTTTCGCATAGAATTGATACTCCTTTTCAATCGTGATTTTGAGATTGGATGCAACCAAGAAACAGAATTGGTCGGTTGTTGGCGCTTTTCCTCGCTTTTGGGCGCTTTTCTGCCCTCTTGCGGGGGGGGGCTGGGTGGTTTTGGTGTTTGGCATTGTTATTCGGCAGTATTTAACACGTCGATAGCGCCCCGACTTGGAAGCGCTCGACGAAAAGGGTATATGACCGCATCAAAATGCTGATTCAGGCGTTTTTGCTTGATTTTTTATGCTTGCTATTGCTTTCTGGGGGTGAATTGGCCGTTCTTGCCTCTGGCCGGGAAGTCGGCGAGTTGTTGCTGGAGGCGGGCGTTTTCCTGCAAGGTCGCGGAATGGTAATTTTTCAAGCCATTCCATTTTGCATCGCTTTCGGCGGCCCTTTCTTCGGCCCGGATTGCCCGCTCTTGGTTGGCGTCGGCACGTTTTGCCACTTTGAGGATAATAGCTACCAATGCGGCACACATGGCGGCCAGCAGAATCGAAATAACTACAAGTGCTTTCATAACATTTTGGTTTTAAGTTGATAAATGGTGTTTTATTCTTCCGCTTTTGCGTCGCGGATGACGCGGTAGAATTTGAATGGATGACGGAGGGCCAACCGGACGAAACACCAAATTTCCCGGTAGGTGATGACGACCTCCTGTTTGGTGTACCATGCGCCGAAGAACTGACGCTCTTTGCCGAATGCCTCGGCGACTTTTTCATTCCGAGTGAGGATATGGCGGTGGATGATGACCGAGCGGCCCATGAAATAAAGCTCGACGCGGTGCAGGTCGCCGCTATCCTTGCGCTGGGTGCTTTTCATTTGGGGGTTCATGGCTTATCGGGTTTTGAAATACAACACCGCGAAAACAATGGCCGCCGCCGACCAAAGGAGGGATAGCCACCCGGCCCGGCGGAGGTCACGGTCGCCCCACCGCAACGGTTCCGATACATGGAGGAATACGGTACGCCACAATCCGCACATCACATACAGGGCGAGGAAGATAGCCCAGAATGCCGGAATAAACAGTCCCGCGACGACTTGCAGTAGACACAAGCGGAACCGGGAGGGCTTCACCGGGCGGCAATACAGTTTGAGTGGGTAAATCCCCGGCAAGAGGTGGCGAACCTCGACAATGTAATCCACGCTTTTTTCTTTGAAATGCACATCGCAGGCGTCTGATTTGTAGCGTCGTAAGACTCCATATTTGATGAACGGCAATTTAATGCTTGCCGATGTGCGCCAAGGGTCGGAATGGCGCACGGTTCTTTTGTCGTTGAATGTTCGTGACATGGTTATTTGGTTTTGGATTTGAGGTATAAATATGCCTTGTGGTACTTGCGGAGCCGAGCAACGTCTTTGTCAGTAATTTCCGGCAGGCGGCGGATGTCCATGTTGTCCGTGAGGTCGGCAAGTTTGACATGAAGTGCTACCGTGTTCCGGGCGCAGCGGTCGATGTAATCCATGTATTCCTCGCCTTTGCGCCGGGAGAGGGCATCGACGGCATCGACGACCTCCGGACTGAACCCATGCTCCCGCAATCGGTCGAGTGTCCAATTTGCATCCTCAATGACATCGTGCAGGTATGCCACAATGCCGTAGTTGTTTCGCCCGAAATTGTCGGCCACGCGGCTCAAATGGTAATAATAGGGCCGCCCGGCGAGGTCTTTTGCATCTTCATGCGCAATAACCGAAATGGCTCTGGCGTCTTTCCATTGTTGTGTAATGCTTTTCATTTTCAGTTGATTTCTTGCCATTCATCAGGGATATAATTATTTACACGCAACGGGGACAATCCACATTGCACAACAGCGTCATGGTATGCCGTTATCCATATGTGAAGCTCCGAAGAATAGGCAGCGGTTAAATATGAATATCCGGTCGGTTCTTTTTTTCTCGTCAGGACGACTTTACAATCGGCTGGTAATTTTTCTTTCGGGTTATGCCACCGTGTCAATTCCTTGCATTCGGATTTTCCGAACTGGATAAGCCATTCAAGGGCGTCGAAGGTCGGAATACAAGTACCTAAACATTTCCGGTCGCAATCCTTGCGGTCTGCACAATCCACGCAGATATTTTTTTCGCAAAAGGCTTTTGCTCTTTTCTCAATTGTTGTCATAATCAGTTTATTTTTTGATGATTGTATCGCAGGCTGCCGCATTGCACCGCTTCGGTTCTTGGTGAAAGGCGCACCACCCGCTGCCGGATATATCTTCATCCTCCAACAGCGAGCAATCGCCGCAATGCAGGCCCCGGCGGTCGTATTCCTCCTGTGAGATTTCGTGCCCCGGACACCCGCCGCCGAAATGGTCGAAATCGGGGCATTCTGCCTTTTTGCAACAGGGCACAACCGTCCATCCTTTGAGTTGGCATTCGCGGAGGTAGCGCCGTATCTCGGCATCGGTGGCATCGCGCCCATCATCATGTTTCATAAACCCGGTCAGGTTTTTCCGCCCGGCATTGCGTAGGCATCCCTCGATGCTCATGGATAGGTGATGACGCATATATTTCCTCTCGCTCATTTTTTGCCCTCCTTTCCATTCCATAATCCAATGGAAATTGCATCATCGAAAGCAAGAGTGAGATTGCCGATTTCTTTGTCATCTTTGTAAATGACACAATATATATCATCGGTTACATCACCAACGGGCATTGCATCTACATGATACTGCCTGTTTTTTCCGCCGGAATGCCACCACCACGCATTGTTGAGAATGGCATCCAATGGGTCATTCTCACATTCTTCTGAATCCCATACGTCATCCAAATAATCTAACACCGCATTAGGAGGTAAAATTTGCCGCAGAAATTTTGTGACAACAGTTTTTTTGCGTATGCTGTTACAGTTGGGGGTACACAATACAGTATTCCCAAGTAAAGCGTTTGCGCAATCCAATTCCCCTTCCTCCTTTTTGTTGAGTTCGGCAATGAGGTCGTCAGCGAATATTACAGCCGATTTTGCAACCTGTTTGCTGAAATTGGGGATAGCCGTTCCGATTGCAAAGGCATCCCGACCGCTGATGATGCCCTGCATTGCCATTGCTGCGATTAATGCGCGTTTCGGCTGGGCGATGGCGTCATTCTGGTCGTTCGGAGCCGAACAATACAGCCCTTGCGCAAGGCGTCGTTTGTAGTCGTCGTCGCGCATCATAAGGTCTTGGTTGCATATCGTGTTTACCGGAAGCCAACCGCCGTCCTTTCGGTACGCTTGAGGGAATTCCATGTCGGTTGCAATGTTCCGAATCATTGCCACAATTCGGAACAGGGGGTTCTCCGCGTTGAAACAGATAATTCGTGCTGGCAATCCGTCCCTCGTACATACCGCTGCACCTTGCTTTGCGGCTTCAAAATCAAAATCTTTCATGTCGTTAGTTTTTTATTGTTGTTTCCTGAAAACGTGAAATACGAGTTGGCCGCCGAGCATCTGGAACGTGCCGAGGTAAGTCAGGCTTTCGCTGTCGGCTATTGGATGGCCAGTCCCCCATATACGTATGGTTACCTGTTCCATCTGTTTCTCTTTTGGGTCAATCATTGCCCAAATGCAAGGTGAATCCCATTGTGTCTGCACAGCGAGGATTTGTGCGTTTATTGGCAGCGTCAATGTTTGCTCGTCCGTAACTTCGATTTGGTATTTGTAAATCGCCTTTCCGTGAAATTGTTTCATAACGACTGCTCCGGGAATAAAATGTCCGACAATTCAATTTCGCCGCGCAGATATTCGAGGGCCGAAATTGCCGACGTGAATAACCTGTGCTCCGCATCGCTATCAGATGGATAAGTGTCATACACATACGCCTCGGTGCGTTCATTTTCAATTACATCAACCATCACGTCAATGGCTGCATGATTGTCGTCGCCGAAAAAACTGCGTTTTCGGCATTTCGTTTTGTTTTCTTTCAACCGCGCAACGGCAGCGGTTCGTTCTTCCTGTGTTCTCATAATCATTGCTTTTTACTTTGTGCGCATTGGGTCAATGCGCCATCTTCGGCGACCGTAAGGGCCGCACACATGACGCACATGGAAAGGGCAGCCTCTTTGAATTGATGGGATGGTATCACTATACGCTCCCGGCGGTCGAAAAATACCCGTTGCAGGTCATCGTGGCTGGGGATATTCCCAATGAGTGCGAGCGCCCGGATGACCTCTTCCTCTGTGAATTGCAGCGTTGCCTCAAAAACATTCTTTTTCATAGGTTTTGGATTTCGTTATTAAATCTCGTTTCAAGGTCGAAAACACTTTTCCCCGGCCCTTTCATTGGCTCATTGAGTTGGCGTTGTATGTCTTTCAACATTTGCCAATACCGAGGTAAATACAGGTAAATGCCTTTGAGTTCTCGTAGATTTTTATTGCGGCAACACCAGCACGATACCCGGCCGAGTATATCGTAAAGGCGAACACCGTTTTCCAGCCAAAAGAACCCATGTGAATAGCAATATTTCAGGCAATCCGATTCAGTCATGCCCAATTCTTCGAGGGGAAATGATTTGTTCCCCCGACGGTCTTTGAACAATCTGTCGGTTTCATCGGCCGCGATTCCAACATACTCAACACCCCCCCCCGCATGGCGTTCGAGTGCTTTCAATTTGTCTGTTGTTCCCCACCGACACGTCCCGCCGCACCATGAATAGCCGTGCTTGTGGATGGTGTTTGTACCGCGTTTCCGCACAGGCTTGTCGAACATTTTGTAATCGAATGACACATCCGGATGCAATTCAACGTACTTTATTCCATTGGCCCGCAGGATGGGCAAAACCATATCCCGCGTATCATAAATGGCTTGAAATTCTTTCCCGGTATCGTAAAACACTACTTCATCGAGTGGATATTTTTTTTCGATGAGCAACAATAGCATAGCCAAGCTATCTTTGCCGAAACTGACGCTTGCAATGTGTTTCATTGGTTTAGGGTATTGAATAGTCCCAACTGATTTATTAGTCGTTGACGGGCGCATGCATAATATTCGGGGTCGATTTCTATACCCGTAAACTCTAATCCTGACATGTTGCATGCAATAGCTATCGAAGCACTCCCGAGGTGCGTGTCAATGATTTTATCTCCGGCTTTTGCGTATTTATCGAGAAGCCATTTATAAAGCCGGACAGGTTTTTGCGCCCGATGGACGTTACCGCCGTATTCTCCTATATAGCAACGATTGAACGTTACGATGCGCAAGGCCTTGTGAAAACTTGTAAAAGCTAATTCCCCGTCGGACATGGTTAATTTCTGTCCTTTATCCCAAACCACCCAGCCCATAGATGCAGGCAAGTACTCGGCAAAATAATTTGCACCCCAAATGATTTTATTTTTCGACACGCGAAATAACTCCTCGAAATATTCTTTGTCCGGACGTTTTTTATCCCAGTCTTTACGCTCGTATTTTCTAAATCCTAAATGCTTCGGCATTCCACCGAGGTGCATAATATCAATACCATACGGCGGATCGACTATTGCGAGGTCAAATTCTTTATCGGGTATTTCTCGCATAATATCCATGCAATCAGCATTATACAGCGTAATATTTCCCAAAATTTCTTTCATGTTCTATTGAAATTTAAACACACAGCCAAATGTTAAATATCCCCAGCTCTTTGTGCTCGCCAGCACAACCGACGCGGACACAAAAATTGTATGAATGTCATGGTGAAGATTTATTGAACCTTATGGACTTCGATTATCCGGCTGTATATGTTCAGCAATGGAAGATTCCATCCGATGACGCGGAATGTGTAGCAACTATCCGTTTGGATGTTGTTGTAGAGGGTGTATTCGTCGTATAGACCGAGGAAGAAATCTTTGCGCAGGTCGAATGTGCCCCGGTCGGTGTAAACCTTGAAATTCCGGAACGTAGATACGTCGCCATCCGTACCTGAAATGTTGTCGTAAAATTGCTTGTGCGTCACCTTGGCTGTAATTGTTCGGTCGTCCGAATATGACACCAGCGCCGCCATCAATACGACCAACACTATTCCGAGTGCGACAACCGCCCACACGGCTCCCATGCTTCGATGTTTCAATGCTCCAAATGTTGCCATGATTATAATGCTTTGATGTTGAGTATTGGTTTGATGGTCTGGATGACCTCGACCGTATCGCCGATGCAGTCGATGATGGTCTGCATATCCTTGTAGGCCATCGGGCTTTCATCCAGCGTGGAGGGGCATACCGATGAGGAATAGATGCCAGCCATTTGTCGCTCGAATTCCTCCATTTCAAGCTGGCGCTTGGCTTGACTACGGGCCAACACCCGGCCCGCGCCATGAGGGGCGGAATAATTCCAATCGGGATTGCCTTTGCCCCGGCACAATAGCACGCCGTTTCGCATATTCATTGGGATAACGAGCGTTTCGTCGGCCTCGGCCCGGACTGCTCCCTTGCGGATGATATTTCGGTCAAAGTCGATGTAATTGTGTACGGTATCACACACATATTCCGCATCAGCGTCAAGGGTCGATAGGATTTCACCGATGATAGTGTCGCGGTTAAATATTGCGAACCATTGGGCCGTCATCATGTCGTCGAAATATTCTTTCATATCCGCGCCGAAAAGGTATTTTGACCCGCTGGCCTTTGCTTTGGCCGCGTGGTATTTGCACACTTGCAGACCGAAATTCCGGGAGCCGGAATGCACAAACAAATACCAATCGTCGCCACATTCACCAATTTCGATGAAATGGTTTCCACCGCCGAGCGTGCCGATTTGCCGGCATATTCCCCCGAAGTCCTGCCCAATCTTGCGGGCCAGCATCTCGATGCCGTGATTGTCGTACAAAGGCAACGCCGACGCCCGGTGCGCAAACCCCATCGGAACAGCCGCCCGGATGCGCTCGTCAATCTCTGCGAGGCTCATTGCCATCTTCGGGAATCGCCAGCAAGATACGCCGCAACCAATATCGACGCCGATATGGTTGGGATTCACGCGGTCGGATATGGGCATTGTGAACCCGATAACGATGTCCACGCCATCATGGGTGTCCGGCATGATGCGGACAGGGACATTGGCCGAAACCTCATCGTCCAAAATGGAATAGATGGTTGCCAACGCAGATTGCTCGACGTTATCAATGAACACCTTGCAATCCTTTCCGAATTTTCCTGTTAATTTTAACATATTCAATTGTTTATTCAGTTTTATCCTAATGATTTGTAATATGAAACATCTTCCATTGTTTGCGACACTTTCATCACTCGGCAAAGGGTTTCCCAATCAATGTCCGACATATTTTTGGGGGCCGACGGGCTGTCATCCGCAAATAAGTTGTGTTTATTCACATATGCGGTTGTAACCGTGTCCATCAATTTTTTACACTCTTTGCGGTATTGACGTAGGTGAAATGCAAAAAAGGGTTTGAAATCGAGGAATTCAATCTCGGACATTTCCACATAAATTGCCCGGTCACGTTTGTATTTGCACGCCGATTTGGTAACATCGCTCTCGCGGCCAAACATTTTCAACAGGCAATGAAGCAATACGCAACGTTCCTCTTTACCCCGGACGGTGAATTTGCGCTCAATGCGGCGTGTTTGGCGCAGGTCGTCGATGGTAAGCCCATGTTTTTTCAACAGGGCATCTAATGCGGCTTTTGCGGCCAATGCTTCACCACCAACGCCGCGCTCGGCAAGGGCGAGAACCTTGCGCGCCTTGTCCAATATGGATTCTATTTGCGCGGCCATCAGTAGCGAAATTTTGTGAAATGAATAATCACCATCGGCTTGGAACGGTCGTATTTGTCAAACCATTTATACCAATCGCTATATGAAAGGCCGTCATTGCGGGAAAGGTCATTTAAATTCAATAATTTACGCCTGCGTCCAGACACTATTGGCGCTGAAATATCCCCTCCGGGGAATGAGAGCATCTGAATGCCGATGCCATCCCGCGCCGTCAAACATCCTATCTCTACCTGTTTACTGCGGTAAGGCATCCCCGTCCATTGACGGACGGAAAGGCACGCATCACCGCGTTCGATTTCAGCAAAGCGCTGTTCCCAGAGGGGATAGTTCGCCCGGATAGTATGGATTTTCTTGCGGAAATTCACGGCTTTGTATCCGCACGCCTCGCAATCGCGTGTTTCGTACTTGCAGCAATCGCACGCGGAAACCCCGGCATCGTCCAGAATGGTATTCTGGAATTGCTCTCTGAAATACGTTGGTTCGCCATGCCTGCGGTGTCCTTTGGGAAATTGCTGCGAAAGTGTTATAACGTATGTTTTCATATCTTTGCGGTATTTTTTATCTTCTGTAACTGTGTGAATCGTAATAAATCCTGTCGAACATTTCGATGATGCGGTCGGATATGCGCGGCCCGTATCTTTCCCCGAATTCGCGGTCTTCCAGATTGCTTGTCACGATGGTGAATTTCCGGGCGTCGTAACGATGATAAATCAATTCCACCAGAGGCGAAAATTCATTGCCCCACGACTTTACGACAACGGGTTCGCACCCCACATCGTCGATGAACAATAGCTCGGCATTTTTAAGCTGCTCGAATCGCCCTGTTTCGTCTTTGGCGATTTTTACCATATCAAGGGCCGATGTCTGCCGAACCGCTTTCCGGTCGCTACTGTACGACGACCGATAAAGAGCTTCGATGAGGGTGCATATTGCTTTTGCCATCGTCGTTTTTCCATTGCCCGGTGTGCCGTACAACAATAATCCCGGTTTCCGGTTTTCTGTGAGCCATTTCGCAACCTTTGCGATTCGGCTGGTGGTCTGTTCGTCCATGTCTGGTGTCATGCAACGCTCGCGCACCATTGCCTCGTAGGTCATCGACAAGAGGGCCGGAATATCCTCAACATGGCGGTCAATCTTAAAGCGTTGATGAACCGCCCGGTTTTTCAGAATTTCCGCATAACGGTTTAGTGTTTCCTCGCTCATTGATTTTCTCGTTATTGTGTCGTTCCACAACCCAGCACAGAATGGCGCGGTAGTCGCTTTTGTATGTCTTGCCGTTCGCCCCCTTGTAGTTATCCAAAATCTCAATCATGCGTTTGGCTGCTTCTTCGCCGTATCTGGTGCATAGGAGTTTGTATTCGCTTTCGGTCATGCGGACATATTCGGCATACTTCTGGTGGATTGGTTTGGTCGGGGGAATGGCAGGCGGCAGGGTAGGTTCGGCTGGCGGTGTTGTTATTTCGGGAGCAACCACCGGAACGACTGTTTCCCCCAGACCCCCATTGTCCATGTCCTTATCCATTTCCTTTTCTTTATCCATATCCATAGCCCCTTGCAAGGGGCTTATATAGGGCTTATTTATGATGAGTTCATTTTTGTCATCATCCCATAAACCATAAGATTTGAGGGCCGTGATGACCGACGAATGCGCGCGGTTTTGCGGGTTCAGTTGCCCGTATTGAAATTCAATGAAGCTGACAATAAACCAGCGTGTGCCACCATCCAACTCGATGACCCGGATTTTGTCGGCATTAAAAAACCGCAAGGCCGCATTGCGTTCCACGTTCACATCCTTGCCCAGATATATGTGCGCAATCTCAAAATCGACAATCCAAATTCCGGCGTGATTGCAGTCGTTACAGATGTAATCCCAAAGGAGCTTGTAAGCCCCTTGTAAGCCCCTTAAAAAAGGCTTTTTGTATTTGTCTGTATCGGTAAATCTTTTTGCCATTTTGCCTGTCTTTTTTTGCGGTGAAAAACCACTCCCCACCCCATAGCGGGGAGTGGCTTGAATCGTCGGAATTCCGATTATTTGATGCTCCGTTCAAACCTCTTGGAGGGTTTGAATCCGGGGATGTCGTGCGCGGGCACGATAATCGGAGTGTTCCGGGCGATGTCGCGGGCGGTCTTTTCCTGTCGGTGGATGCGCTTGAAAGTGCCGAACCCCCGGAGTTGCACCTCCTTTTTCCCCGCTACGGCGCTTTTGATTTCGTGCATGACGGTTTCCAATACCTGCATTGCCTGCGTGCGTGAAATGCCCGCTGCGGCAGCGGCTTTTGCCGCTAAATCCTGTTTTGTTACTGCTTTTTCCATTTCTTTGAATGTTAGATGGTTGATATTATTTGATGAGGAGGTATTCCTCGTAAAGAGGCATGAATTGCTCTGCGGCATAATCCGAGAGCGCTTCCGTGCGGAAGCAGAGGCGCGACCCGACAAGCGCATCCGTAGTCGAGGGGGCGTCATTTGAGTACGCAAAGCCGAGGCCCGCAGTTTCGGTGTTTACATGCCACCAGTTGAACCATTTGCTTTCGTTGGGGTTTGTCCAATCCGGCTCCCAACCCTCATTCAGCGCGCGGGTGATAATGGTAAGCTTGTGGAATGCGATGAGGGATTTGCGGTCTTGCGACATACATCTCGATACGTCGGGCAGCGAGCCGATAGGGTCAATGCCCAGCAGGTCGCAGGCATCCTCGTAGCTTTTCACCAAATCGGTGATTTTGGCATCGAAAACCTTTTTGCCGAACAAATTCTCCAGAAGTTCTTTATCAGCCGATTTGCCGGCCCGATAAGCGGCAACAACAGCGGTTATATTTGCTTCTAACTTCTTCATAATCGAATTTTTTGGATTTGGTTAATTTTTTAATTATTATGCCTGCCTTGCGTTTGGTGTTGATGGTGCGCGTATCTTTCCCCGGCAGGCTTTCGAGGGCTTCGAGCAACCTGATGATTTCATCCCGATGCTGATTCGATATGGCGTACATGGCTTATTTGCAATAAAAACCCTGAAATCTCACAATGTCCGGGTATTCAGGCGAACGCATCAATCCGTCGCCCAACCCTGCGAGTGTTTCTGCTCCTGCTTCGTCTAAAACCACTTTGGAATCCACCTCTTTCGGCACGCGGAAACATATTTGGACAGGGAAATTGACTTTTGCATCACCCGTAATCACTTTTGTCGATGCCCGTTGCGTGGCGGCAATCACGCGATAACCCAGCGAACGGCCTTTTTGCAATAGCATCCGCAGATTTTCTTCCAGCGATTTCTCACGGCCAACCGTTACAATTTTCATCTTGGGCGCACCGTTCGCATACACCCCGACCATTTCCTCCTGTTTCACATCGAGGGCAGCCCCCGAACGAGCCGATTGGACAGCATCCGCAAATTCATCGAATATCACCAATGTCTTGCTGTTCACGCCCGTCTTTGCGCGTTTTTGCATTTGCTCAACCAGCATTTTCATTTGATACTCTATGTCTGCGATGTCATTGAAAATGCGGACACCTTCCCCTGCAAATCGACCAAATTCACACTTGGGGTCGAATATGATTATATCACGTACTCCGGCCAGCTTTGCATAATTGAGCGTTGATATTATTGACACCGATTTCCCGCTGCCCGTCGCGCCGCATATCAACACATGAGGGGTGGACTGATTATTCATGTCCCATACTACCGTCCGTCCGAAATTATCAACGCCGATGGGGATTTTCTCGGCATCGAGATATGAGGGGTCGAAATACAGGTCTTTGGTGCGCTTGTGCTGCACTTCTACGCAGAGATAAGACCTACCATCGTACACCATGAGATTGTCGCAGATTCGCACCGATGCGACATTTAACGCGCCTGCAATATCCAGCTTGTAACGTGCGACATTTGCTATTTTTACGCCTGCCGATGCTTCAAGCAGGTAAGTGGTCGAGGAATACCCCTCGATTTCATGTGCGACTTTTACGATGATGCCGAAAGTCCGCAAAACATGCTCTATTTTCTCTTTATTTTCCATGTTGCTTTGTGATAAATCGTAAGTGATGAATGATTGGGCACACCGTCGGAATTCAGATATGACGCGGGGAGAAACGGCAACCATTGACGCATCACGAATTTTCTTTTGCCTTTTGGCTATGAGTGTGCGTTTGTCATAAGGAATGGCGAAATCATCCACCTCTGCGGTCATCGTTTTTATCCAGAAATCATAAAGTTCCGCCTTGTCGGAAAGGGTGTCGCTGTCGTTTATTGTGAATACATAATCAGGGTCGCCCACAGCCTCAACCATGCGCCGCAGGGGTTCATAAAGCATCGCTTCGTAGAGCCTGCGCGTATCCTTGTCAAGGGTGATTTTATAGCAACGCATTTGCGGGGATTCATCCCGGTTCCGACTATGTTTGTTTTCCACAAACCAGACTTCATTGACTTTCATCCCTGTCTGGGCCTCGAAACACTTTACATAGGTGATGGCTTGTTTGCCGCGCGTGAGTGCAACGTCCTTTTCGTCTGTATAGCTAGCGCGGCTTTTATGGTCGATAATTGCAATGCGGCCATCCTTTAACCGGGCTGCAAGGTCTATAACCGCATGACACGGCAACGGGATGTCCACACCGTTGATAGTGAGCCATTCCTCACAACGTAATTCCACCCCTAAAACTTCGGCGAAATCTTCAATGTATGTATCAATTTCGGACAGGAAATTTTTGAGTAGGGTTGTGGCTGTATTACTCGCGGCCACGCGGCATTCTTCAATGGTTGGCGTCGTTTTTTGTGTACGCCAATCGTTTGCCGGAATACCGTCGATGTAATTGTATGCTTCCGATGTAAGTGTGGCGAGAGGGGTGTCCGCCCCTCGCTGCATATTACGGAAATACAACTCCAACGCTTTATGATAAGCATTCCCCGCCACCGATGTCGCAGAGCGTTTTGAACGCTCGCAATATATTGCTTGGCGCTCAAATTCTTTTTCGTTGCGCGCGAACGTCGATACTTTGCTGTAACTCCATGAATTAACAAGGTAGTTTGCCAGCAAAGCCTCGCGCTGTTCGTCGGTGTATGATGCGTAAATGCTCATGTTACATCAATTCAGGTTGTTCCTCTTTTTTGATGCCCTTTTTTCTGCCCTCAACCTCTTTTAATTTGGCTTCTTCGGCTTGTCTGCGTTCTTCGATGGGGGCGATAAAACTTTCCTGTACGGTTGTTGTTCCCTCCTTGATGGCGTTCCATGTGGCTTTCAACTCGAAAATCATTTCTTTGTCGATTTCCTCGATTTTGGATATTCCGAAATACTCGAAAATCATTTTGTCCGTGACGCCGATTTTGGCGTAATTCGATAGACAGTTTTGCCGGGAGGTTACAAGGTCTATGGCCTTGCCCATAGCCACCTCTTTTACTTCGGAAATGACTTTTTTTGTAACGGCTTTCGGAACGACTTTCAACACGGCATTTCTGAAAGCGATTGCCGAAGCCGCGTTGCCCGTGACGACCTGCATATCTTCGGAAAATGTCTTACCATCCTTGTTGGTGATGCGCCGTTTCACTTCGACCGATACAGCCATGTTCGTTTCGAGGTCGTGGCAGACGCCTTGCGCGGTGATGGTTTTTCCGTCGTTCCCGATGATTCGAGTTTGGACGCGCAGGTTTCCCCATGCGCTGGCTATAATTTCCGCCATCCTTACCGATAACCCCTCGATAAGTTGGCCGCCGTTTGCCCCATTGCGGCGCAAAGCGTAAAAACAATCTTCCGCCGTTTCCGTGTCCATTGTGGCATAGGTGGCGATTTTGTTCAACACGTCAGGCAGGTTTCTGGGATATTGTTTTGCCGTTGATACCTGCATATCAATCTCGCTCCGGTTAATTGCTTGCAGGACGTCCGCCTGCTTGATTTCGATAATTTCACTCATGGCTTTGAATTTTTATTTGTTGATTAATAGTAGTCGTGGCCGCCGGGCATTGAATCCCAATCCGGTTCATATTCGTATTCGATTTCGCCTGTGCCGTCGCACTCTGCGCATCTGACGGAGTCCCGTCGGCCTTTCTGCAAGGCATTGTATTGTTCCTTGGTGATTTGGTCGCCGTCTTCGTTGTAGTAGATTTCGCCAGCGCCCCCGCAAGCTGGGCAAGTCGTCATGTTCGGCTCTGGCGAGCAACATGGGCATCCCGGCAATCCGTTGCATACTGGACAACTCATGGTGAGCTACATTTGGGCTTTTATCCGGTTTTCTTTGCAATAATTGACCGCGACCGATACCGACCGGAATTTGCGGGTGCGTCGCTTCCCTTTGTGGGTGGTGACAATGGATAGACTGCCATCATCGTTGAAAATTGCTTTGGCTATTCGTTTCATCTTTGCGGTATTTAATTGGTTTATAATTGAATTCTGGATTTTCGTTTCAATTCCTTGAAATTGAGCAGTAACGCATCCGAACCCCGGATAAGGATTTTCCCATCGGTACTGTCTGGATGTTTGTCGATAAGCCCCATTCCCACGTATTTACGGACAGTTTCGGGATGAACACCGTGTAATGCTGCGACGGCCTCGACAGTCAGCGCCGCAGCATAGAATCTGCTTGCGTCAATGGTGTTGGCTTTTAGGCGGGCGTTATCATCGGTCAGCCGGATGTTTTCGGCTTGCATTTGTTGAATGCGCATTATGGCGTCCTGCACGTTCATCTCTATTCCTCCTTGAAAAGGTTGTGTTTGTGGGCATAATCAATAAAATCGGCTTTCTCACGCACACCTATGCGGGTATATGCGTTGCGGATGTGATTATGCACGGTGTGAGGGGATAGGAAAAGTCGCTCGGCAATTTCATCCTCCGAATATTTCTGGAAAACAAGCTCCAAAACGCGCGTTTCCGCAGGGGAAATCTTACTGTTGAATTGAGGATGACATACGACATTCTCCATCGGACATTCGCCGCGCATGGGGCAGGGAACATGCTCGAAATGGAAATTGTTTTTAGCATCGATGTCGCTTTGAGTTTCGTCGATGACCCCGAAATTGCATTTGCAAAAGGCTTGAACAATTCGGAATTGGTAATATGTGGTGTTGACGGAACATCGTTTGTATCGTTCTTGCAATACAACCAATGCGCGCGGATAAAATTCCTCCAAATGCTGAATCACGGAACGCACCAAATCACGATGTTGCTCCGTCAGGCGCTCGTGTTTTCCGGACGCATCCCGGAACCACACCTCGCTCTCGAAAGTGTAAAATTCGGTGTTATTCATGGCTGTCCAGAAATTTAATGCGATATTGAGGAAACAGGGTTTCGGCAGGGATATTCGTGAGTTGGGCGATGGTGTCGCAATGCTCTTTTTTCGCTGGCATACGTCCTTGTTTCACCCATCCGTAGGCGCATTGGAATGTCACGCCACATTGAATTACAATCTGGCGAATAAG
>OGYM01000704.1_pt1 | contig 25474 bp, 30 predicted proteins | sample 1576491 | NCBI WGS metagenome assembly OGYM01 (sample SAMEA3541515, study PRJEB24748) | human gut metagenome | biome: human gut; feature: human-associated habitat; material: faeces | place: China | collected 2012 | reverse complement strand
ATACCCGGAACAAGGAGCATCTCACTTCCCTTTGGTGTAACGTAACTTACGAAAGTCTTTCTTGCCGGCTACTATTTTCTTCAACTCTTCCGCACGCTTGGCATAGAGTTCTTTTACTTCGCTGAATATTTGGAACGGATTGGTAGGATCGCCACCTAAATGCTTGATGGTTGCATCATAAGAAGCACCGCTTGCGCTCAACGGCTGACCGTGAGTGGAGCATTTACGTTCAAAGTTATCTCCGGCTTCCGTAACCGCGCCTTTACCCATGATTGTTTTACCAATAATAAGTGTCGGACGTTCTTTCTCTGCTTTAGCTTCAACCAAAGCCTTACGGATCTGGTCGGGATCATTACCGTTGATGGTAATGACTTTCCAATGCCATGCTTCATATTTCTTGGCAACATCTTCACTTGTTACGGCATTGGTATCCGTAGAAAGCTGAATGTCGTTAGAGTCGTAGAACATTATCAGGTTGTCCAAGCCCAAGTGTCCGGCAAGACGTCCTGTTCCCTGAGATATTTCCTCTTGTATGCCTCCGTCGGAAATGAAAGCGTAAATGGTTTGTCCCATTACTTCACCGAAACGTGCTTTAAGGAATTTAGCTGCGATAGCTGCGCCTACTGCATAGGCATGTCCTTGTCCCAACGGACCGGAAGTGTTTTCGATGCCTCTCATGACGTCTACTTCCGGATGTCCCGGAGTAGGGCTTCCCCATTGGCGGAATTCTTTGAGTTCGTCGAGTGTGAATTTACCTGTAAGTGCCAATGTTGAGTACAACATGGGCGACATGTGTCCCGGGTCAAGGAAGAACCGGTCGCGTCCTTCCCATTTTGGGTTGGCGGGGTCATATTGCAGATATTCTGCATACAGGACATTGATGAAGTCAGCTCCACCCATGGCACCACCCGGATGGCCGGACTTTGCTTTTTCTACCATTGCAGCAGCCAGGATACGGATGTTGTCGGCTGCGTGATTCATTAATGTGTTATCGTTCTTCATTTGTTAAAATGTTATTTCTTTTGCAAAGATAGTAATTTTTGGACGTTTCATTGCTATTTTCCGCTAAACTTGTCCCGAAATCTGCATTTCTTGTCGGGGTGTTCAGGGGGATTGAAGAATTTCCGAGTCTCTTTCCTCTGCCTTGTTTCCCAACAAATCTTAAAATACCCCGGCCGTAGCGAACCTTTTACTTTCTTTTGGAAAAAACGCCCATGAAGATCTCCGTGCTAACCTTTGTCCTTCGTGCTAACCTTGTAGTTGCCATTTTGTATGTGGATCGTGCAGTACACCCTTTCCTCCGGAAGGAAGCAGAGCCTGATGCTTTTCCGCCCCTGGCTGGGAACGAATTCTTTGGGAAAAGAATACTCGAATTACGAATCGAAGCGTGATGGGTTCAACCGTATCGTCAAGCATGCATTGTCTTCCGGACAAGGTATGATGTTCGTTATCAATCTGGGCACGAAAAATATTTAAGATCGAATTAACAGATCTGGAAAATGGAGACAGAGGAGAGGCAATATATTGTCTTGAGAATACAAGTTATATAGAACATAAATGATTTACGTAATTTATTTCATCGGCAATGCAATAAATCAATTATAAGCACTATATTTGTAGAATTCTTAATACGCTTTATAAAAATAAATCTACTGCCAGATTGTTTCTGTAATGCGTAACGAAATCGAAGTTCCTCAGAAGTCTGAGGAAAAGCACACCGGAACTCTGTCGGTTACGTGACGAACAAAGGTAATCTTCTGGTATTTGCATAGAATTTAAACCTCAAATCAATGAATATGATATTATACGTCCCATCTAATAAATTATTACATTTGACAAATATCTGTAATTAAATATTTTGTGTTAAAACAAACTTAGTTGTTGATGTTTATCACCTCCATGTCGTAAATACTCTTGTATAGACAGACCTATAAATTTACCTAAATTTACTGGAACAGCATTTCCAATCATCTGTTCTAAATTGGTTTTAGTACCTTCCCACTTAAAATTTTTTGGAAATGTTTGAATATAACTCCGTTCTATAGTTGTTAAATTACGTACCCCTTCTATTGATTCTATAGGATCACCATTATGGCGTTTATAACCACTTGGCATCGGACGATTCACTCCTCTAATTGTTGGACTTGGTTCATAAATACTGAAAATACCCCTTCGAGCATAACTACGTGGATGCCTATAATAATATTCAATACCTAAGCTATTGCCTAGATAATCTGCAATAGTCATAGGTTTTGTCGCTAGACGACTTGTTATTAACCTGAACATAAAATTATCAACTTCCCCCATCTTTCCAATCAGCACAAAGCGTTTCCTTTTTTGAGGAACACTACAAAGACTTGCATCAAGAACTATTTGAGTTAATCCATATCCGCTATTTTTGAAAATTTTTTTTGCTTCAGATAATTTTTTCGTTTTCAAAATTCTCTCAACATTTTCCATTACAAACCATGTTGGTTTCACTCTGGCTATTATTTGGGCATATGAAATAGTTAATCCCCCTCTACCATTATCTTCATTGCGTTTACCTGCAGAGGAAAAATCTTGACATGGAGGGCCACCTATTATCATATCTGGAGTATATTGAGATATAACACTAACAGATTGCTCTATGTCTGATAAGTCTTGTTCAAAAACAGGATGGGAAAAATTTTTAGAATATATTGATATTGCATCTTTCCAGTTGTCAAAGCCAGCTACAATGTCAAAACCTGCATTTTGGAACCCCAAACTAAGTCCACCACAACCGCAAAATAAATCAACCACTCTCATTTGAATAAATTTGGAGAATTAAACAATATAGCATCAAAACGTCTTTCTGGACTTAATAAATTTTGACCACCACCAAGTATTATATTTTTAATCTCATCTTTTTTTATTCGAGGGTTAGTCAGTTCTTTTGATTTAAGCATGGGATATGTTATATGTCCATTAACAGAAAATGCTTTATCATTCTTTGTATTAAAAGATAATCTATCGATAATATCTTCTGCATGAAATTGTCTAAATTGAGAAAAATCCCATAACATTTTAACTAGCCATATCAATGTCCTTTCTGTACGTCCAATCTTATTTATTCTTGTTTTTGAAAAATCCGTAAAAAGATGTATAACAGCTAAGTTGCTCCAAACAAATACATCTAAACAATTTTCAGCTAGTATTGGAGCTTTACCTTTAGTTTTCCATACTGGTTCCAATATCAATGGCTCTTGATTTTCTTGATGCCTAACAATTAAATTGGTGGCAGCTTTTACAAAAAGATGATAATTTGAAATAACTTCATTTGGATCTTCCCAATCTTTTATAATAGAAAAGTCTCCTAGAATATGTTTTAATATATCAGTATTTGCAAGATAGTGCTTTGCAATGCTACATGCTAAATACGAAATAGTATCTGGACGTATAACAATTTCTGAACTGTATTGATCTTCTGCCAAATTACATGTTGAATTATCAGGTAAAGCTGTTAGTTTAACTTCTAAACCACTTATACAGTTTCCATTATCTTTATTTTGAATGACTAAATCAATTCGAGGTGTATTACCTATATAGAAAGGCTGATACGGAGTATAAACACTTTCAAACGCATAAAAAGCATTATCACTCAAAGGGGATATTCCAAACAGCCTATCACCACTAATAAATCTATGTTGAATTTTATTGTTATCCGTAGTTATATAAACACTATCTATGTTCTTAGAAAACATATATGCAACTAAAGCCGCAGGGAAAGAGGAGTTAAATTGATTCTTCCCCCATGTTTCAGCATTAGTAAAATCTCTATTTGAATATTTAATCCCAAATAACCTAGGCTTATCTTCTTGTATCATATGTAACAATAATTATTGGCAAAGATACTGTTTATTTCTTATAGTGATGGTAAAGATACAAATGGTATTTAACAAAAACCCCCAACTTTACATTCTTGGGTGTAAAAAAGGGTGTAAATCTCGCAAACGCTTGATTTACACCCTTTATTGCGGAGAGAGAGGTTTCTGAACTTGTCAGTCTATTCTCTCTGTATATCAGCGTTATAACATCAAGGTAAAGAACAAATGTAGCAAAATTGTAGCACATTTCTGAAGGCTTTTTGAAACCCTTTTGAATGCCTATGCCATCATTTTATCACGGTTCAAAGATACTAAAAAACGAACACATTGCCAAATGCTTTATAATAAATATTTTCAGCCACTCCACTGCTACACTTTTTAGTGCAAGGTGCGAGCCTATTTATATATATATAGGCTTGCACCTTGCACTAACGGAGACTGTGTGTGGCATTGCACCAATGACTACATTCACAAACAACATCTTACTACCAAAAACTTATATCAGTCATTTCCCGGTTATGGCGAATCATTTGGAACCATACAATACCTGTATTATTCGGAAGGCTTTGCCAAAGAAATCATGTAGATGTTTGTGAAAAGGCTTTCTTGAGACATTTATGCTTTTCAAAATATAGTTTATACAGGCCTTACCTATTGACTATCTCCTATTCGGAAATAGTTGAAGGTAAATTAGTGCCATTAGCTCCTATAGTGATGCTAATGGCACTTTTTGACGCCAATTCACTACTGTTCCTGTTGATTTTATGTCTCTTATATTATTTCCCTGAATTTTTTGTTGAACTTGCTTCTACGGAAATATTTTGTGCCCAAGAGACAAGAATTTGCTTGTTTGGGAAAGATAATTGCCGCTTAGAAGCTACTAACTTTATTTTTATGGAAAATATAGGAACAATGCTAAGAAAGCAACGTGAATTGAAAGGTTTTTCACAAGAGTATGTAGCTGGTTTAGTGGGCGTTAGTACCTCTGTAATTTCAAAGATTGAGACCAGTAAAACCAAGGCAAGATTTGATGTAATCAGCAACATTTGCAAGGCTTTGGATATGAATTGGTACGATTTACTTTCCCCAGAGGAAAGACGCAGTAAAGAAGACTGCCGGATCAACCTCAATATCAACGTTTCCAGCCCGCAACAACTGAAAGAATACCTTGACATATTGGGAAAAGACAACCTGCAAATCAAGAATCTAAAGAACAAATAGTATGGAAGTGATAACGATAGACAGCATTGCTTTTCAGAAACTGGTTGAACAGCTCAACCGGATTGAAAGCTACGTGGAGCGTACAACAGAGTTGTATCGTGATATAGACGATGCCTTGGAAATAAGCACCAAAGACCTGATGACCATCTTCTGTATCTCAGAATCTACGCTGTACAGATGGCGGAAAGGAGGTTCCATCAGTTTCAGATATACCGAAACCGGTGGTGTACGTTTTTCATACAGTTCCCTGTTCATGGCAATAAAGTGTTTCCGCATAAAGATTCCGGGTATGGCGAAGGAGGAAGCACTCAAACGACTGTCTGATTATAAAGACGGGATTCTTCTGAACAAATGCACAACTGAAACCAAATGATAGACAAGGAAGATATACTGGAACGCACAGGCCGCGGGCTTGCCGTGTTCAAACATTACATCAACTTTCCGGTGCGACCCGGAAAAAATTTCAGGAATCCGCTCTACGAAGACCGGATTGCTTCATGCAATATCTATTATGACCGGCATGCCCAAGTGTTCAAGATGAAGGATTTCGGAAATAACGAATATTCGGGCGACTGCTTCTGGTTCGTCGGCATGCTTTACGGATTGGACGTGAAAAGAGACTTTGTCGCTATCATCAACCGTATTGTATCGGACCTGAACATCACCATAGTCCACACAGGAAACAACGATATGCCTGCTCGTAAAAAGGCAGTTGAAAAACGTATCATTATGAATGAGAATGACAATCCAATAAGAAAGGACTACCATACAGAGGTTAAACCCTTTTCAGTTGCTGAACTTGCATACTGGCAGCAATATGGAATCAAGCCGGATACTTTAGAAAGATACAATGTACATTCCTTAAAGTCATTTGAGGGCTATAACCGTTCCAATAAAATGTATAAAATCAGTTCATCTGCAACAGAACCCATGTTTGCTTACATGGGCATTGGATTTACCAAGGTATACCGGCCTCGAAATCAGAATATGCGGTTCTTTTATGGAGGAGAGATGCCTGAGGTGTACTGTTTCGGTCTGGAACAGCTACCCAACAAGGGGGACATGGTCTTTATCACCGGAGGAGAAAAGGATGTAATGTCACTTGCCTCCAAAGGATTCAATGCCGTTTGTTTCAACAGTGAAACGGCCGCCATACCCACTTCACTGATTGAGATGTTTGACCGTAAGTTCCGTCATATTGTCTTTCTGTACGATATGGACGATACAGGCCGGAACGAATCTGCCAGACGCATGGATGAATTGTCCTCGTTTCATGTACTCAGAATGGAACTGCCTATATCCGGAGCAAAGGGAGACAAGGATATTTCCGATTACTTTGCTTCCGGAAAAAGTGCAGCGGACTTTCAGGTACTGATTACCTCCATGCTGGAGAAGCTTTACTCACAAACTATGATGCTTTTAAAATCTTGCGAAATGGACTACAACAATCCTCCCGAATCTTCCAAAACAGTGGTTTCCGTCAACGGAGTACCGCTTGGAACCTACGACAACCTTCTATGTATAACAGGTGGTGAAGGTACCGGAAAAAGCAATTTCGTATCAGCCCTGATTGCAGGTACACTTGCTGACGACACACAAAACATCGACACGCTTGGCTTTGAAGTTTCACCAAACTACTCTGATAAGGCCGTGTTGCACTATGATACCGAGCAGTCTGAGTTTCAGTTATTCAAGAATCTGAGCAAGACAATCAAACGTATCGGATTACCTGCACCACCGGATTTTTACCATACGTTCTATCTGGCCCCTATGTCAAGAAAGGAGCGTATCAGCATGATCCGTGACAGCATGGATTTGTATTACCACCGGCACGGAGGAATCCACCTCGTTGTACTGGATGGCATTGCAGACCTTATCCGTTCGGCCAATGATGAAGCGGAAAGCATTGCCATTGTGGATGAAGTGTACCGCCTGGCCGGAATCTACAAAACCTGCATCATCTGTGTGCTGCATTTTGTGCCCAACGGAATAAAACTGCGCGGGCACATCGGCTCGGAGCTGCAGAGAAAAGCGGCAGCCATCCTCTCCATTGAGAAGGATGAGAATCCCGCCTATTCCGTAGTCAAGGCTATCAAAGTCCGTGACGGCAGTCCGTTGGATGTACCCATGCTGCTTTTCACATGGGACAAACAGAAGGATATGCACGTATCTGCCGGTGAAAAGCCGGCCGAAGACAAGGAGAAACGGAAAAAGGAGGAGTTGCAGGGTATCATAAAAGAAATCTTCCGAAGCCGGAAGAAAATCACGTACACTGAACTCGTAACCGAACTGATGCAGGCGATGGACATCAAGGAAAGGACAGCCAAAAGCTATATCAGCTACATGAAAACGAACGGTATGCTGAATCAGGACAGTTCGAACAACTACCAGCCTTGATGCTTCCGCCATTGGGAATAGTCAATCTAACAATTTAATGCTTATGAGAGAAATGAAACCTACATGCGACCCGAACGGGGTCTATTCCGTCAAACGTGTATGCGCCGAGCTGGGCATAAGCTACAAGACACTCCGGAAATACAGGGAAAGCGGCTATATCAAGCCGCTGAATCCGGGCAATGTCTATCGCCCTAAGTATTCCGGACAATCCATCATTGATTGCTGGCATGTCCTATGCACCCTCTGAAACAACCTGCAGACTTGGACTCCCACCACCCAGTCCAAGTCTGTTTTCAGAAAAGAAATACAAAGCGAAATTCTATCTTTGGTTTTAAGATAAGGATTTCGCTTTGTATCGTCTATAAATTACCCATGAGCAGACTCATGTGTCTTCATCTAAAACAATCCCGTCATGTATGCAGGCAAACAGAAAATATCCTTGTCTTTTCTTACATCTTTTGTGTAGAGAAGATACCTTTGCAGGATTCTTGAAGAAAATTTCTCCTGGAAAACATCAAGCGACTTATGGGACTTGTATCCGGAGGACTTCACTTCAATAGGACATATCTTATCTTTGCGGGAAAGCAGGAAATCCACCTCATAGTTACGGACAGTCTTGTTTCCGTCTTCGTCCTTGACTATTTCTTCCTGGAAAGTATAGTAGAATAATTCATTGCCGGCACTCTTGAGCATCTGGGCTATTGCATTTTCATATACATACCCCAGATCCACAGCAAGCTTATCCGAAAGAAGTTTCTGGTATATCACATTTTCTGTATAATCGCGATCCATAAAAGCGAGTGTAACGAACAGTCCTGTATCGGCAAGGAACAACTTGAAACAATCATAATCGGCATGAAGGGAAAAACCTACACTGGGGTCATTTGCATGATAGGAAAAGTTTACCGTCATCGAATCCGCCATATCCATCAGCAACTCACCCAGTCTGGAGGCAGTTGCATTCTCAATCACGCTTCCCACCTGATAACGCTTCGAATTTCGGGAGAGTTCTGCAGGTATTGAAGTAAACAAGCGTGAAGCACGTCCTGTCGGGTCTATTTTACGGAAATCATCAATATAGAGTTCGAGAATATTACGTTTTACCGCATCTATGGTTGAAAAATCATTCGATTCCAAATAAGCATTTACGGCCTGCGGCATACCACCTATAAGCATGTAAAGACGAAAATTACGCATAAGGTCACGATTGACAGCATCACCCAATGATTTTAAGTTTTGGTATGAGTATCTAATCAAATCGTAGGTTTGGGATTTATTGACAGCCCATAAAAACTCTTCGAAATCCAACGGGTACATAGAGATACGTGTTTCTTCACTCGGAATCACGATTCCTTTCACATTCTTTTTAATGGAAAGAAGTGACCCTGTTTCAATATAGTCATACCTCCGGTCCTTAACCAAGTGCTTGATGGCTTGTCGGGCCGGTGGATACAGTTGCACTTCATCGAAAATGATAACCGATTTTCGTTCATGCAATGAAACATTGAATAGTGACTGAATCCGCAGAAAAAAGTAATCCAAATCTGAAATATGGGAGAACAATTCTTTGACTGCTGCATCAGCTATTGAAAAATCGATGTTGATATAGGAGTCATACTCTCTACGGGCGAACTCCTCAGCAATGGTTGATTTTCCGATTCGACGTGCACCTTTTATCAAAAGTGCAGTCTGTCCATCACTTTCCTGCTTCCATTGGAGCATTCTTTCATAAATTTTGCGTTTGAATATTTTTTCGGACATATACTGAGAGTTTATTTGATTACAAAAATATACAATATGTCGAAATCAGCAAAATGTTTTCGGCGGTTTTTGTCGAAATCAGCAAAATGTTTTTAGCGGTTTTTGTCGGAATCAGCAAAATGTTTGGCATCAAAAGAGATTGACGACAGTCATCCCCCTCTTCCGAGCCTCACGGCAAGTATAATAAGTCCCTCCTTTCTGTTTTCCGTCATAATAGGCAATCACAAAGTTTGAATGCTGCAGCATGAAGTCATTTCGTCTGAGCAGACATCCTTTATAATAGGTATCACTCAACACAATCACCTTGTCTGTCTTGGCAAGTATATGGTCATATCGTTGCTGTTCTGCCAAGTCCCAACGGCTGTTTTGTCCTCTGAACGGCACAACAGCTATCAGTTGCAGATAAGGAAGACGAGCTTTGAGGGAAAGAACTTCCTCCGCTGCGAGCATGTCGAAACCCAAAGCCATCCCACAGAAACATTGGTACTTTCCTTCCTTGTAAGCAAGAGAAACGGCCTTTCTGAGCCGTTCTCTCACCTTATCTTTCTGTTCGGGTGCAATATTCCGATGCCCTGTAAAGGCTATGGAAGCCTCCTTTATCGTAAATCTTTGTTTCATTGTCTGTTTACTTTATAGTGAGTTTTAGCCAGGAAGATGCCCCCGATAACATGTGCGCCCAATTTCTCCAACTGGTCGGCATAGGTAGCCCATGTAATACCGCGAGTGATAACATCATCAAATGTCACTACGGATTTTCCACTGAACCAATCTTCATCAAAATCGATGATATGCACTTTGCGGATTTCCTTTTCCATCTTCCGGTTTTCATGAATGGCAAGCCGTCCGCCGATTACCCTTACATGCTCATAGCCGTTGATAGCTCCGGTCAGTTCACAAACCCTTTCACAAAAAGCCTTGTAACGGAGTTCGTTCTTTGAACTTGTGGATGCCGGAACTTGAACGAAAACAATATTCTTGCAGGATTCGCCGTATTGTTCCTGCATGTTTGCTGCGGTCATTTGCGCTACCGCTTCAAAGCTTCTTCCGTCTTTGAAATCGTACACCATCTGTCTGTCGGAAATTTCCTTTTCACCGACGTTGCGAATACGCTTGGGAAAATACTTGCAGAACCATATCTGAGGTTTTGCCAACTGCTTCTTGAGGTTATTGTCAATCTGTGCCATACGCTCTGATTTTTTTCCCTTCTGTTTTGCTGTTTTTCAGCTTGTCCGAAGGGATATTTTTTGCTTTTATCAGAGTGCTGGCAGCCCAATAAGGCAAATTCAGGGCAGAAAATACGCTCAACTTGTTTGAGGAAGATTTTCTGCAAGGGATTTGACGTTTGGTGATGACAGCAATACCTTTGCAAAAAAATATCCTCGCAGGCAGAGATGACAAAATAGAACTGTCACCGTCTATACCAATCCTGTTTCCGAACTTATACATCCCATAAACAGAAATCGCAAGTCATTCCCATATAAATCATTCAGGAAAGACCGAACTCACCTTGGCAACAAGTAATGAGTAATACAAAGTCTTTCAAAACATCACAATATCCCTCATTATCAAAGATTTTACCTATTGTAAGAATGGACCTGCATGAGTAACTTTACACCCAAAAGAATACTTATGAACTATATACAGCAAATACAAACGATTGTGATACTCCCGGAAAAAAGATATTCCGTGAAGGAAGCCTGTATCTTCCTCGGCATCCACCGGTGTACCATCTATGACTACATCAGACATGAGGAACGTCCGCTTCCTTTTATCCGGATCCATACCGATAAAAGAGGCATCGTATTCCAGGGAAGCGACCTACTTACCTATAAAGCGGCAGGTCTCCCCAAGAAAGGGCGCAAATTCAAAGACAGCACATCTCGGTAGAAGGCTGTCTTTGAATAGTAGTAGAATATGGGATCAGTTCCATTGGTTCCAGGGCAAGCCTGCCAGCAATGACTTTTCGTCAGCTTCCCTCAGTTCGCAAGCCAGCAGCCACGCATCAGTCCGGATGGTATCCATGTCGTTTACCGCCTGCTGATACCGGGAAGGAGCCATAGCACCTGACTGAATCATCCATTCCCCGGCACAAGTCTCAGGGTCAATGGCATCCACAAAGGATTCAATCTCCTTGATAAGGTTCTCCAACTTTCTATCTTTCATTTCAGCGGTGAAGGAAAACGGAACACCGCTCAAAGTTTTCCGATGGAAGTCAAAGAAAAGACTGCCATCTACATACTTTACAGAAACAGTCCAGCCAAGCAAGGCTGCAATGCTGAATACATTTTTATTTCTCATAAGACATAAAGCTACATACAGACCTGCCAAGTCCGTGATGGATATGGCAGGTCACTTTCTTGTTACAAATCATACGTTCAATAACCCATTCTTGCAAGGAACTCCTGCAGACGGCTGTCACGCAACTTTTTCAGTGGCACCGGATGGAAGTTTTCCTGCTGCCTTACTTGCAGCTTGCCGAAGCCTTGTTTGGTCAAATCCAACTCAATGTCCGAAAGTTCATTCAAAGAAATGTAGCCATACTCATCCTCCATCAGTCCGATGACGATACCGAAAAGAATAGTGTCGTTTCCTTCTTTTTCACCTTCAAGGATGAACCACCGCACACCACCGAGCGCAAAGATGGCACGGCAAATAGCGTCCTTTCCCTTGCCGTCTTGGGAATAGAGAGGAAAGCCTTTCAAGGCTTCCTCCAACTGCGTTGTCATAAGTCTGCACATATCAATCCAAAATTATTTCGTCTTTATAAACATCTATTTCTGCACCACTGCTGAACTGAACCACAAAACCATGTTCAGAGAGGGCTACGATAGTTCCTCGGTGGTAGCCTCGCCAAGGGGTTATCAACTCGCATTGTCTGCCGTATTCGGGAAAATCATATTCGTCCATAGTCCTGTCATTTAGAGGTTGGAAATTCGGGGTCAAAAATCAAGTCACACTCAATGAGCCGTTGATAGGCTTCAGTGGACAGCCGTGATGCCCACTCGTTGCGGTCATCGTATCTTCCCTGCTGATAGTTGTATGCCAGTTGCTTCATGAAGCCGAGAAATACCTTGAACATCTGCTGTTGCAGGTAGCGGTACGCCCTGGTCAGTTCCCTGCCAGTCTGGTCAGGTGAGCACATACTGCCATTAACAAAGTTGGCGAACTCTTGGGCAAAAGCCTTGTCACGTTCGGAGATGGTAGCTCCGGATAATTCGGGATAATCCATAGTCAAAACAATTTAGATGGTTGCGATTCCGATTCTTCTCCCTCTTGTGAAGCCCTTTAGAGCTTCTTGGTCGGGAAAACCGTTTTTCGTGCAGTTCCTCACTGCGGACAACAGGGAGAATAAGGCAAGTGTGAGGTCCGAGGACTTTACGGAATACCCAATTTGGCACAAATTGTGGAAGGCTGCCGGAAAGTCCTCAGTCCGAAAGCGTCAGCGGCACTTGACGTTTCTCCCGTCCGCAGTACCTTTGCACGGATAAAACGAGTTGGACCAAGAAGTTCCAAAGGTTTTCAAGACTTTCCCGATTAGGACTCCAAGGGAAAGAATTAGTTCTAACAGGTCATCTCAAACATATTCCTTAGAAAGTCCGCGTAACCCAGCATCCCGACCGTCTTGAAGATGCACATCCCCGAAAACCGTTGCCGTTGTGAGAACCTACAAAGTGAAGCGAAGTGGAGCCTTGCAGGTTCTCTCTATGGCAACGGATTGGAGTTCCATTCGCAGCCAAAGCCACTCAGCCGAGCTTTGCTTGGTGTCACCGACACGGAGCAAACCGGATGACATATCCTTCCCCAAAGGTCATCACTTCCGGCATCGCATAAAATACGATAAGTCGGAAGTGGTGACCAACATCTGTGAGCTTACTGCATAAACCATTCGATGGCTCTACTTCCGCAAGCGTCAGCCTGCGTTCGGTAGAGCCATCGAGCAAGTCATCATTTGTAGATATGTTTTCCAACCTCATTGACACTGTGAGAAACAGCTGAGTGGAGCGAAGTGAAACCCTGCTGCTTCTCTCTGTGGCAATGAACTGGAACTCCCATCAGTAGTAATAGCCTGTCAGCCGGGCTTTGCTTGGTGTCACCGACACGGAGCAAACCGGATGGCATATCCTTCCCAAAAGGCCGCCACTTCCGACTTATCGCATAAAATACGATAAGTCGGAAGTGGCGACCAGCATCTGTGAGCTAACTGCCTAAACCATTTGATGGCTCTACTTCCGCAAGCGTCAGCCTGCGTTCGGTAGAGCCATCGAGCATGTCATCATTTGTAGATATGCTTTCCAACCTCATTGACACTGTGAGAAACAACTGAGTGGAGCGAAACGAAACCCTGTTGCTTCTCTCTGTGGCAATGGACTGAATCTTCCATTTGTAGCAAAAGCCTATCAGCCGAGTTTTGCTTGGTGTCACTGACACGGAGCAAACCGGATGGATTTTTCGCTGTACAAAAATCCTCTCATCTCCATAAAGGTTCTTGTTCCCAATTATAAGGAAAACCTAGCAGACGAGTGTTTACTGAAGGGTATTTTATCAAAAGTTGTTTGAAATCAACAACAAAGGTATTGTCTGGGATAATAGAATTGAGCCAATATACCAGATAGCATAATTGTGGATAAAGAGTCTGTTCTCGAAAAGAAAAATCTGTAATCCATTTATTAGGCATACGCTCCGGCATTTTAGGCTTTACAGGAAAGACTCGGTTTGACAATCTTGAATGATGGGCACAGCAGTTACGAAGCACGGCAAGACACTCCAACCAGCTTCGCAAGAATTTGTGATGATTCAAGCCGAACTCTCTCGCTACGGCATGTTTAGCGGTAGCATCCGAAAAGTTAGAATAAAGTTTGGATAGTGTACCCATTGAAATAACTTCCAACGTTTTCCATACAGGGGGAAGATCAGGTTCACTGTATCTACGAAAATGCTCTGTTATGAAGTCATCATGAGAACGCGATACTTCCTTACGGATGACAGCCAGATTTGTAGCAAAACGAGCGTCATTAAGTGCAAAAGTTTCATCCATAAACCAAAATGCACCAAAACCAGAGGAAAAATGCTTGATTATTTTTGTCCTGACCGAAACTTCTATTGTTTGAATAGCAGTAAACAGCAATGCTCGAAGTTGCTTATCAAAAGAATACAGCTTCACTATATCTGAGAAACAACTGCCTTCCCTAAATTGATGTGTAAAATGATCTATTTCAAAGTGTTTCCAATAGCCAGCAAGACGGAAATAACTGATGGTATCAAGAACATCAATTGCTTGCTCTATATCATCAATAAGCAAACCTCTTTCTTGGAGAATTTCAATTTGCTGTTCAGTGGTTATGGCTTGATTTGTATATCTGACTCCCATAAATAAAAAATGTCCCGCTGGGTACGCTAATCTTACGGGAAGCGGGCGGGATTTGTTGTTGCAAAGATAACATATTTATTTTAAACTACCAAGGCTTTATTTATATTGTATCTTGTTTCCTGCAAATAGCCCCAATTTTTAGCACAAAAGCATTATCTGGCAGGTCGGACGAATATAAATAATTTATAGACCTCAATTCCCAAGTAACGCAGCAGTCCTGTCATTGCTGTCTGGCACTTGCAATGACAGAACTACTGCAGAAGTTCTTACTTTCTCTTTGGCAGGCGTATTTTTCGGTTGTCTGTTTCCCATTTATCCACATAGTTGTTCAGAGCTTCAGAGATAACGTCCTTCAATAAGGCACCTTCCACAAGAGAAATGTACTTCACCTTTTGAAGTAAATCCGGATCTACGATAAAGGTGGCTCGGATTTCCTGGGGTTTCTTGGTACTTTTGGCTGTTTCGCCTTTCTTGGGGCGACCCACATTTTCCCTGCGTTTGGCTTCCAGTCTGGATTTCATTTTTTCGGTAGTTTCTGTTTCATTAGCGTCCTTTTTAGTAGCTGTCTTTGAAGATACCGCCTTCGGACTTTCCTGCTTATCGGTTAGAACTGTTAGTTGTTCTGCTTGTTCAGTAGTTTGTTCCTTAAGCTGTTCCTGCACCGATTCTGCTTGATTGGCTTCACCCATGAAGCCATCCATCAATAAGGATAAATTCTTCTTACTCATATTGTGTATTTTATTACTTGTTTACTTGCTGATTAACTTACTATGTTACCAATAACTTTTATGATTAGTCATATAGTAAGATAGTTTACCTATTTTCCTCACGACTGATTATCTCATCTACCAGTGCTTGATAATCTGCTGCGCCGTTGCTTTTCGGTTCGTACTCAAAGATGGTCTGACCAGACAGCGGCATTTCGGCTATGGATATATTCTCGCGGATTTTCGTCTGAAAAACCTTCTCCCCATATCGTTTTTCCACCATGAAAATCACTTCCCTGTTCAACTTCCGGTTATTGAACCTGGTGAAGAAAACACCGCCTAATTCAAGCATTGGGTTTACCCTGCGTTTCACTTCCCGAACTATATCATCCAGCATGGTCAAGCCTTTCAAGGGCAAGGCTTCGGCAGTGAGCGGTATGTAGAGTTTGTCCGCTGCCACCAGCGCATTGGTCGTCACGATACCGAGTGAGGGAGAACAATCCATCAGGATGTAGTCATACTTCTCCTTCTGTTCATCAAGACAGGATTTGAGAATGCCTTCCCTTGCCATCATGGTAGCCATGTCTATTTCGGCTCTTGCCAAGTCCAGTGATGCTGGAACAAGGTCCAGGTTTTCACGGATGGGAACGATGGGCAGCGGTTGGTCTTTGACCAGGGTATCATAGATGCTTGTTTCCGGGTCTTCGTTCTGCGTCAGCGTGAACGTGAGGTTCTGCTGTGCATCCAGGTCAACGAGCAGCACCCGTTTTCCTCTCAGGGCAAGTGCTGCACCTATACATGCGGTAGAAGTAGTTTTGCCGACTCCACCTTTCTGATTGCCGATGGCTATTGTTATATTTTTTACTTCCATTTTTATAGGTTTACTATATTACTTTACTACTATATTATTATACTACAAATATACTATATTATTTTATTATTACATAATTAGTTTACCTATATTTTATTAAAAACAATACGCTATTTATATGTTGTATATCACATATTTACATCGTTTTTTTTCAAAGGGAATAAAATATAGATTTACCCACTTAACTTAAATGCGTAATTAAACATATTATCATGTAAAATCTATTATATAACAAACAGATATTTGCATTATATTTCATTTTAACATCGTCAACTATCTCTACTATCCAAAATATAAAAACTCCGACCCACACCTCACGGCGGAAGTCGGAGCGGAACATATATAAGGAATTTACGCTGTCTGTTTGGCTGCGAGTATCTGAGGAGCATGCGCATTGACCAGCCGGACAATCCGGTCATGGTGCGGAGTATTCGTATTGCACAGCCCACGGCTCTGTATCACTTTCCCCTCGGTCAGTGAGAATTCAATCGTTTCGATGGGATTCCCCTCCTTGTCATGAGCCGATAGTATCAAGCTGCCCGCCTTGGCATAGTATTCGCATTGGAAGACACAATGATGCAGGGCATTTCCCTCGGCTTGGAAGGCTTCCAGACTATCGAGTACCGAGATCACCAGGTCTTTGTCGGTGATGGTGATGCCGAAGTAGCGTGACTTCTCCTTGTAGAACTCGGCTTCCTTTCGTTTGGCTCGCTGCATCTGCTCTTGGCTTCTGCGTTTCTGCTCCATTTGGTTGTGTCGGTTCATCCAATAGTCATGCTCGGCTCTGAGATTCTGCGGACAGATATACTTAGGGTTGCAGATGTCCTTGCCACACTGCTCCAGCAAGCGGATGGTATCTGCCCACAATCCCATGTCCGAAGGGCGATAGTGATGCCGGGTGGCTACCTTATACGACTGCCAGCATCGGTCAAGTTCCAAAGGTCGGTGTACAAAGTAAGACACGGCATGTAAATCTTTTGACTTGAGGATGGTTTCCATCCGGCTGTCTGTCAGCACGGCTTTCATCAGCTTCATCGGGTGGCAGTCGGGCAGCTTGCCTTTCATGCCGTTGCGTTTCAATTCGGGTAGCAGCCGATAGTGCGGATAAACATAGGTGTCTGCAATGAGCCAATGGACTTCGGTCGGTCGCTTCAAGGTGATTTCGGATGCCCAATCAAAGCAGTCCACATAATAACCCAATGTCCTTGCTCTTGCTGTGACAGCTAACTTGCCTTCGGCATTGAGCCACAGACGGCATGCCTCCCAGTAGTCTACCTCCATAGGCATTCCTTTGCGGAAGGTCGTTTCCAAGCGGAAGACCCGTTGCACCTGCAAATGGTCTATTACTTCGAGGGAAGAAAAGTAGCAGTTTTCCTTGAGGGTACGCTTGAGGGTATCCTTGATTTCAAGGCGAGTACCGCAATGAGGGCAGCATACAGACTTGCCTTTTCCCTCATGGTCAAAGTGCCTGCCACAATCGCCACAGGTGCACTTGTGTGCGGAAGTCCGGAAACAGACATGTCCTGCCACTTTCCGTATTGCCCATGTGAGCACTTTGGGGCTTAGGACGGTCAGCTTCTCATTGGAAGCTGCCACCTGTTTTTCTATTTTCGTTCTTGCCTTCATAGTTCCATGCCTTGAAAGAGTGAAAGTTCTTGAATGGGTTTGGGTTGCGGTTTGGCTGCCTTGGGTCGGCTGTTGCGCTGCTGCAATTTCCGCATTTCCTCCTCCTGATATCGTTTGAGGGCAATGGCTCGTTGTTCTGCCTTCTCCTCCTCGGTCAGTTCGATGTGATGGTTCACCACCACGTTGCAGTCCATCGGCTTACCGATTTCCAAATTGGGTTCATCTATCGCATGGACTGCCATGGCATAAACCTCCATGTCACTGAAACCGCAGCAGCCGGATTGCTGTACGGCATGGAAGATATAGTTAACCACATCGTCAATGGTGCGTGTGGTGGTTTCATACTTGGCACGGAAGAGTTCATCTTCCTTGGCTCGATTATCAAGATAGTTCTTGCTGGCACATGCTGCCGACACAGAGCACAGCTGGTCGCCCATATTCTTTTTGATTCCGGTCTGTCTGCTTCTTCTGTCTGCCGGTGTATTTTTCCTAATGAGGAGGGTGTGAAAGTGCTGATTTAATCTTATAAAAAGTTATAATTGTATGTAGACTTTTATAACTTATAATGGTAGTATTAAAGTATGAGCATTATAAGGAGATGTTGATTATGAGCAAATACTATTCTATCAATGAGTTTTCAAAAATATTAGGTGTGTCAGCACAAACATTAAGAAACTGGGATAAAAATGGAAAACTTCATCCACATCATACTTCTGGGAATGGATATAGATATTATTCGCACGAACAGTTAAATCAAGTCATGAATATAAAACCTAATTTAGATAGAATCGTAATAGGTTATTGTAGGGTTTCAAGCAATAAACAAAAGGATGATTTAGAGCGACAGATAGAGAATGTAACATGGTATCTTGCCGCACAAGGAAAACCGTTTGAAATAATTAGTGATATAGGTTCTGGTATAAATTACAAGAAAAAAGGTCTTAAAGAACTCATTAAACGAATATCTCAAAATAAAGTCGAAAAAGTGGTTGTACTCTACAAAGATAGACTTTTAAGATTTGGGTTTGAATTAATCGAATATATGGCAAGTTTATATAATTGTGACATTGAAATTATTGATAATACTGAAAAATCTGAGCAACAGGAACTCGTAGAAGATTTAGTGCAAATAATTACTGTATTCAGTTGTAAATTACAAGGTAAGCGTGCAAACAAAGCAAGAAAACTTATAAAAGAACTTATCGAAGAAAGTGAAAAGGATGATAAAGACAATTCGGGTAATGTTAATTCCAAACAATAGACAAAGATCAAAACTTTTTCAGTATGCGAACACAGCAAGATTTGCTTATAACTGGGCATTAGCAAAGGAACAGGAAAATTATAAAAATGGCGGAAAGTTTCTATCTGATGTGGATTTGCGGAAAGAATTTACAAAAATGAAACAAACACAGGAATATATCTGGTTAAATACTATTTCTAATAATGTCACTAAGCAAGCAATTAAAGATGCCTGTGATGCTTATAAGAAATTCTTCAAAGGATTGGCAAAGTTTCCTAAATTCAAAAGCAGAAAGAAAACAACGCCGTCATTTTACCAGGATAATGTAAAAATTCAATTTTCTGACACTCACGTAAAGGTTGAAGGATTTGCTACTTCTAAAAAGAAAAATAAGCAAAAATTGAACTGGATTCGTCTTGCTGAACATAATCGGATTCCGACAAATTGTAAATATAGTAATCCACGTATTAAATTTGATGGTTTGAACTGGTGGATTACGGTTGGAGTCGAGTATCCTGATTCTATTACTACTCCACAAAATGAAGGAGTTGGCATTGATCTAGGAATTAAGGATTTGGTTATTTGTTCAGATGGAAACAAGTATAAAAATATCAATAAACATCATGAAATAAAACAACTTGAAAAGAAAAAACGCAGATTACAGCGTTCAATCTCTCGTTCTTATGAGAAAAATAAAAAAGGAAAGGAATACTGTAAAACTAATCATGTAATCAAAAAGGAAAAACTTTTATTAAAAACCACTCACCGATTAACGAATATTCGTCAGAACTATTTGCATCAAATAACATCTGAAATTGTAAAGCGAGAACCAAGTTTTATTTGTCTTGAAGATTTGAATGTAAATGGAATGATGAAAAACAAACATTTATCCAAAGCAGTTCAAGAGCAATGTTTCTATGAATTTAGAAGGCAGATTGAGTATAAAGCGGCATGGAATAATATCCTAGTTATTGTTGCTGATAGATTTTTTCCAAGTTCTAAATTATGTAGTTGCTGTGGAGCAGTTAAAAAAGATTTAAAGTTGTCAGACCGTATTTATAAATGTGAATGCGGAAATGTAATTGATAGAGATTATCAGGCAGCTTTAAATCTGAAAATATATGGAGAAAATGTTTTGAAATCTGTGGCATAACACATTCAAGTTATCACAGATATGTACTGATTCGTTAGTCAGGAATTTACGCCTATGGAGAGTACAAGAACTTGTGAGTAGTATCTGCTTCGGCAGTGCGAAAGCATACTCGATGAAGTAGGAATGGAACATAAAAGTTTATAACTTTTTATAAGTTTTCAGTAACGGCGAAAATAAGATGGTATCTTCTGTGGTAAAAAAATATGCTGCCTTATGTATGGTCTGCCTGTGCTCATCCCTGTTTTTTCTTGGCCTGTATCAGTTCAATAATAAATATAGCCAGAACACAATCCAGGCGGCAAATGGGATTCTGGCGCTTTCTGAGGAAGAACTTCAAAAGTCACCGGTGCGCTTTCTGGTATCCGGCTGGGCATTTTATCCTGACGCGCTTTTGACCCCGGAAGAAATACGGGATGAAAGCCATTATATGCGCTACCTTTCCATCGGAGAGCAGACCAATTTCTCCAGCCCTGCAAACCCTTCTCCCTATGGCTGCGGGACTTATCAGATGACATTCTTTCTGCCGGAACGGAAGGAAACATATGCGCTGGAAATCCCGGAAGTGTTTTCTGCTTACAACCTTTATCTGGATCATGACCTGATCCTGCAAATGGGGGAACCGGCACAGGGGACACCATTGGTTCAAAACCGCATGGTCACTTTTCATGGCGGAAAACCGGTCACACTCACCATAGCGGTCAGCAACTATGACCACTTTTACGGTGGGATTGTCTATCCGCCTGCTTTCGGAACGATGCTGGCGGTCAATACAACCAGAGGAATCCGGTTTGCATTCTGCCTGTTTGGCTGTACAGTTACCTTTGTCTGTGCGCTGCTGTCCTTTTATTTCAGCCGCCGGATGAAACAGAAAAATACATTCCTGTTCGGACTGATCTGCCTTGCCATGTGCGGCCTGTCATCCTATCCTGTGCTTCATATGCTGGCTGCGGTTCCCGTATTCCCCTGGTACACGATGGAACTGTTCTGTATCTATCTGGTTACCTGGCTGATCGTAGTTCTGCAAAACCGGATATGCAGGCCGGGCTTCCTGCCTGCGGCCATCAGTAATGGGGTGGGTGCTGCCTTCCTGGTATATGCGTTTTTGTATGGCATGATGGCTTCCCATCTCTCCCTTGGAGCTATTCGTTTCTTCTCTGCATCGGTCTTTTGTTATAAGGCGGCATCTGCACTCTATCTGCTTATCATCGCTGTGCTTGCCATTCACAGAGGAGAAAAACGGAGCAGGCCGATCTTCTATGCTGTGGCAGCCGCAACCTGCGCCTTTATATGGGATCGCCTTCTGCCGGTTTATGAGCCGGTTATCGGCGGTTGGTTTGTGGAATGGGGCAGCTTTTTCATAGCAGCAGCCATCGGTTATTCCCTCTGGCGCGATGTGATAGAAGGATATGGAAACAGCCTGATTTTCCAGGAAGAACGCAAGCAGGTCATCCGTCAGCTTTCTATGCAGACCGAATACAGCCGTCAGGTTTCTGAGGCAGCGGCAGAAAACAGAAGGCTGATCCACGACATCAAACACCATCTGCGTACCATAGACCGCATGGCTTCTGAACATGGGCAGACAGAGATCTGCTCCTTCCTGTTACAGGTAGAGGAACAGGTTGCGGCATCATCGGGTCACTCCCCTGCCCAGTTCTGCAAAAATCCCGTCGTAAATGCGCTGATTGAATACTACTACGGCATGGCGCAGACACAAGGGACAGAATTTCAGGTGCGGCTCGATCTTCCCGATCAGATGCCGCTTACCGATGTGGAACTGTGTACGGTGCTGGGCAATCTTTTGGACAATGCCGTTGAGGCGTGCAGCCGCCAAAAGCAAGGGGTGCGCCGCGTTTTCATTGCAGGCGAAACCAGAGGCAATATGTACTTTTTGAAGATTGAAAACACTTACGACGGTCTGGCCTTGCAAGAGGGAAAAACATTTCTCTCCCGAAAGGGTACATCTGATGATCATGGAATCGGGCTTTCCTCTGTCCGAAAAATCATTGAAGGCCATGGCGGTGATCTCGATCTTGTTCCCGGTGAGAAATCCTTTCTTGCTGGAATTACAATACAGATGTAAAAGCTGTTTTTTGAGGCGCATTCGGATAACATAGGCAAGACCTGATGGATGGACTTTGCCCGGAGGGTGTGGGGTATCTCAGATTTGAGATACCGTAGGCGAGCAATATTTCGGAATATCCTTTTGGACATTCCGAAACGCTCGTTGGGGGTCTCGGCTGCCGCCGCCGGAGGATTGACACATTCCAGTTTGTAAGAGACTCCCCAAATATGCCAAAGAAGCAGGTACATCTTCACGATTTGCCCCTGCTTTTTTGATGCTCTTATTCTAAAACTACTTTTTTATATCCAAAATAGAAAATCTCTGCAAACCCTTTAGCCATGCGGCTTTGCCGCTATTTTGGATATTTCCAAAAAAATATCCATTATCCAAAATGGAACGTCAAATTTACTTCATATTTTCCCAAGTATCCCCTGATTTTAGCCGTGAAATTTTTGGAAAATCCGACTTGAAATTTTTCTGATATCGCCTCGTTTTGACTGTAAAATTTTTGGCAGCCAGGATGGCATGCGTCGCGAAAGTAGGTTTTGAAGTTTGCAAAGTTGCCTTCCATAAAGAAAGCGTGCTGTATAAAGCAACACGCTACAAAAGATCAGACTGAACAAAATCTTTGCTGTCATGATTTTAGGATTTTCCAACCCTGCCTCCAAAAAGTCTTTGTCACCAGTAAGAAGGACATCTGCCTTCGCGTTCAAAGCCGCACGCAAAATCGGACGATCATTAACGTCTCTTACCTGCATCTCTGAATCAAATTCTTCCATCGGGGTTGGAACCATTTCCAAGGTCATTAAAGCCAATGATAAAAATTTTTCTAATGCGTCTATCCTTTTCGGAAACTTTCGATTAAAAATGCGTCTCATCTCATCAATGTTCTGCTCGCAAATCAATCCATGATTTGGATAAGTAACAGCCTTTTTAAAGGCTGCAAATGGTGTCCCTTTATTGCTTAAAGCTGCAGAAATAAGAATATTGGTATCAATGAGTACTCTCATCATGTCTCACTTTCCGCACGAACTTCTTTTACCAAGTTCATGACGTCTTCATCGGATGTGATACCTGCAGCCTCCGCTTCTCCATCCATTTGTGCCTGTAACATCTGCATGGCATAAATTGCCGAATTAATGACGCGAACACTTCCGTTTTCTACAACAAAGGTAATTCTATCGCCGCTCGAAACGCCAAGAATTTCTCTAACATCCTTCGGAATTGTAACCTGACCTTTTGCCATAACCTTTGCATTATCAATAAATGTAGTTGTAACCATAAGCATACCTCCTATTTATAGTAGTAGGGAATGTAGGATTTTCCCTACTACTATTATATGATCTTTTTAAAAAATTATCAACATATATTTATTGCTTTGATACAACACTTCTCAATAAACAAATTGCGTACGTTGTAATTAGCGTATTCCAATCTTGTAACCCATTTCATTCCATTTTTGTAACCCACTTTGGTTCACAAATTTTGAAATATCCAAAATGGAGCGATTTTAAAAAGTAAGTTTTGAATTAATTTTTCAGATAATCGGATGTTTCGGAAATAAAAGGAAAACCAGTTTTCGCCCTTATACCCTCTTGTTTCGGATATAATGATGTTGTCAAGATTGGTTGACACATTTTTCTCAAGGACATCATAGACTATGCTGCTATACCCAGAGAATCATAGTATCTCTGTCGCTTGATCATAGGAGGAAGACCACCGTTGGTGGTGCAAATCCTCCGATTGTTCCAATAACTGATAAAGTATCTCCAGATTAGAGACTTCAGTTCGGATACAGTCAGTTTTTCACTGTTGTATCGGTCATACAATAATTCTGTCTTTAGACGCGCCCACATGCTTTCACAGCGGGCATTGTCATGGCATCGACCACCGGCACTGTTCATACTTTGGATGATTTCATATTTTCTCAGGGTGCTGCGGTAAAGCTCACTGGTATATTGGCTATCTCGATCGGAGTGAAGCACTGCTCCTCGAATTTCAGGATATGCGATAAAAGCGTTTTCTACCGTATGCTGGCAAAGCGTTGCCTTCATCGTGGTTTCCATTGCCAGCCCCAGTACTGCTGAATCAAAACAATCGAAGATTGCCGAAACATAGAGTTTTCCATCTTTTGCTTTGATTTCGGTGATATCTGTCACGCATTTTTCAAGAGGCTTTTCTGATGTGAAATTTCTCTTAAGAAGATCATCCGATTTACGAGCCTCACGGTCTGCTTTCATAATTCCTTTCGGATTACGCTTAGGACGATGACTGAGACCGATTTTTTCCATGACTCTATAAACGGTACGCTCACTGGGGATAGGAATGCCATCAGGTCGTTTAAGAGTTAATGCCTGGAACATACGTACACGTCCATAGGTGTCGTTGCAGACATCCTCAGCATGGATTTCAAGCATGGTATCTGCAAGCGTCTGGTATTTCCACGGACGGTCTTTTACGGACAGATATTTATAAAATCCCTGGCGGCTCACATGTAGCATACGACAGTAAAAAGCCAGTTTTCCCTTGATGGTGCCATCGTCAGTCTTAATCGCAATGAATTTCATTCTTTCGGTCTTAGAGACTTCCGACGGCTCGCTGCGAAAAAAGCGCTGGCTTCTTCCAGAAACTCGTTTTCTTCTTTCAGACGACGAATTTCTTTATCCTGATTTTTCACGCGTTTTCGAAGCATGGTTAGTTCCTCGGCAAGGCTCATGGCAGATTCTGGAGTATGGGCACCTTCTCCAATATCCAGTTGTCCAGTTCTTACGGCTTTAAGCCAGGTATGGATAGTGCCTTCAGGAATTCCTAATTCTTTAGCGGCTTTCGCACCACCGATTTCTTTTGCAAGCTTAACTGCCTGCACTTTGTATTCATGATCGTACTTACGTTGACTTCGTGCCATAGTTGGGCACCTTATTATTAAAAGTTCCCAAAACCATTTTGTTAACCGGGATTTCCGGGATTGACGGAAAGCCGATTTCCGCAATCGCCTGGAAGGCCCTGCTGTCCATCATGTACTTTTTCCCCGAACGCGATCACTGTGAAATCACTGTGCCGATCACGATCCTACACATGATGTTTGGATATTATTCCAATTCGGAATGTAATCGCAACCGCTCACATCATGTTCGTCGTATCCTCTCCCACTTGGAAGATCTTGCCGGACAGCCTCTTGTTTTTGGAAGGCACCGTAAGAACAAAATATCAGGCATGGTCT
>OGYM01000694.1_pt1 | contig 25671 bp, 25 predicted proteins | sample 1576491 | NCBI WGS metagenome assembly OGYM01 (sample SAMEA3541515, study PRJEB24748) | human gut metagenome | biome: human gut; feature: human-associated habitat; material: faeces | place: China | collected 2012 | reverse complement strand
ATCACCTCAAGTGAACGTCCGGGTACTGTAGGATCAATCCGTATTCGTGGTAACCGATCTATCAGCGCATCATCAGACCCTCTGTATGTAGTAGATGGAGTGCCCTTGAGTGCTGGAGGAATTGAAACGATCAATCCGCGTGACATAGAATCCATTGATATCTTAAAGGATGCCTCTTCTACAGCTATTTACGGTTCTCGTGGTGCCAATGGTGTCATATTGATAACCACCAAACGCGGTAAAGCAGGTAGACTCGCTTTAAACTACTCAGGTTCTGTCACATTAGAAACCCTAAAAGACAAATCACCTGCCATGAGTGCAAGCGATTATATTACCTGGCGCCGTTGGGCTTATTATAACTCAGATCCGGTAAACAATCCTCGCGGTGACCAACCTAACTACGATAAAGACCAAATTTATTTCGCAGCATCAGGTGATCCCGCAGCTTTGGCTAATGTAAATAAAGGTTGGAATAACGGTACTTGGGATGGAAGTAGAGTAACAGATACCGACTGCCCACGATACCATCGGCTCATCCAGATGCACCAGTGTAAATGCATGAAACCTGACATGGCGTGCCTTCACTTCTGCCGGATCTTCCAGATTCAGCGTTCCGGATGCCAGATTTCGCGGATTTGCATATTTTTCATCGTCATCCTCAATCATGTCGTTGATCTGTGCAAAATCTGTATAGGATATGGCAGCTTCTCCTCGCACAACCAGATGCCCCTGATACGAAATCTTTTGCGGGAATCCTCCGATAGCACCCTTTAAAAATGTAATGTTGGTACCCAGGTTTCCATTTCCTCTGGTAAGAATTTTTACAAGATTTCCGTTATCATACGTCAGAACCAGCGTAAGTCCGTCCAGTTTCCATGACAGCCAGATCGGATAAACTCCCGCCCATTGCTGCAGTTCTTCCACCTGTTTGGTCTTCGCCAGAGAAAGTGCCGGATACTCATGCGGTTCTTTTTGTCCGCTTCCGGATTCTTCATATCCGGCATTCTGCGTCGGGCTGTCCTTTATAATATATCCGGTTTTTTCTTCCAGCGTGGTAAGCTCATCAAACAAAGCATCCCACTCATAATTTGGCATGATTTCATCCTGTCCGTTATAATACGCAGCTGATGCTGCATTCAACTGTTTTACCAGTTCTTCAATCCGTTGCTTTTCTGTTTCCATTTTTGTTCTCTCTATCTATATGATGATTTACCACCGTATACGTGCCATGTATGGCAGAATTGCGTGGTTTTCGTTTTGATTTTTGTGATTTTTCCATTGGTCGCACGGGCTGATTGCTCGAATGTGCGATCAACTGTTTTAACTTTTTAAATTCCTCCGGTGTAACATCCCGGTACTTTCCTGATTCGAGATCTCCCAGTTCAATATTCATGATCCGTACACGTACCAGTTTCTGTACACGGTACCCAAAATATTCACACATGCGTCGGATCTGTCGGTTTAATCCCTGTGTCAGAATGATCCGGAACTGTTTTTTTCCTGTCCGTTCTACCCTGCATTTGCGCGTTGTCGTGCCAAGTTCCACAAGCGGAACACCGTTTGCCATACCATGCAGAAATGCATCCGTCACCGGACGGTTCACGGTAACAAGATATTCTTTTTCATGCATATTTCCCGACCGCATAATTTTGTTGACAATCTCACCGTTATTCGTCAACAGCAACAGTCCTTCCGACTCTTTATCCAGACGCCCGACCGGATAGATCCGTTTCGGATAATGCAGGAAATCAATCACATTATTTTTTTCCCTTTTTTCCGCCGTGCAGACAATACCCGCCGGCTTGTTAAGCGCGATCAGTATCATTTCTTTTTCTTTTTGTACCGGTCTTCCACAGAAACAGACCTCCTGTCCATCCGATACCTGATCCCCCATCCGCGCGGTTTTTCCGCCGATGGTTACATTTCCTGCTTCAATCTGGCGATCTGCTTCTCTTCTGGAGCATACCCCTGCTTCACTTAAAAATTTATTAATTCTGACTTCCACGTTTCTTCCCTGTCTGACAAAAATCGCGGAGACCTCACAGCCTCCGCTTCTTTATGATGTCTTTATTATTTTACCGTTTTTAATAAATCGCTCTTGATGTATCCGGTTTTTCCCTGGAACTTCACCTTCGTCCATTCTCCCTTGGTGCCAAGTTTCTTTAATTTTACGCCCGCATCCACTTTTCCAAGAAGTTCTCCATCTGTACTGGCGGTTTTACGCACATTGCAGATATCCTTCGTTTTTACGGTTCCCTTGCCGGAACCTGTCTTGGAAGACACTTCCTTTACAAATTCGCTCTTTACATATCCGGTTTCTCCCTGGAATTTTACCTTGGTCCAGTCACCTTCCGTTCCAAGTTTCTTCAGTTCCACACCAATATCCACTTTTCCGAGGAGCTCACCATCCGTACTCGGGCTCTTTCTGACATTACAGATATCTTTTGTCTTGACCGTACCGGTAGATTTCTTGGAATCGCTCTTTTGGGTATCTTCCTTCTTTTCCGTAGACTCCGTTGTCTGGGTTTCCTCGGTCTTTTGAGTTTCTTCCTGTTTCTTTGTCTCTGTGGTCTGGGTTTCCTGCGTCTGGCTTTCCGTCTCTGTCGTCTGGGTTTCGGTATTGCTTACAATCGTTTCTCTCCATTTTGCCATGGCATTTCGAAGTGTTCCACCCACCATATTGGCAAGTTTTTCATCACTCTTTACAGCTTCATTATAGCTTGTCTGCACCTCTTTCTGCAGAGCAACCACTTCATCACTCTTCTCATATGCCAGAATCAGGGAATACAGATTTGCATCCAGATCCTGATCCAGAAAATTGAAATTGTATGCAGAGTATATGTTATTGATGATCAGATTTCCCTTTCCGTCTCTCTCCACATAGAAGAAATCCATTCCCGGTGCCGGAGTATCCACACCTTTGAATTTCAGATCATAGCATACAGATACCAGATAAGAATCATCGGTTGCCCCCTTTGTGGAATAACAGGTGATGTTCTGATAATCCTCATAATACTCAGAAAACGTCGTGATATAACTCTTTTCATTGTCACTGAGCGGCTGTGCAATCATCTCCAGCGAATCCGTATCTCCACCGGCATATGCCGCATAATAATTTTCCATCAGTGTCACAAGTTCCGGATCTGCATCTTTCTGCAGCTTACCAATTTCCTGATATTCTGTAGTCTGTGTCACTCCCTGTGTACCGTTTTGTGTCTCTTTCTGATCTTTCTGCGGACCGGTACACTTTACCAGAATCACAACAAGAATCACAAATAAAACAGCTGCGCAAAAATATCGTCTATATGTCACAAAAAAGTCTGTAAACTTTTTTAATTTTTCATTCTGCATATGAACCCTCCATAAAAATGCATCTTTCCATTTATGATACCACACCTCATACTATTCGTCCAGTAAAAAAGCGGTGCATGACGCACCGCTTTTCCTGTCGTTCCATGGGTAAGTTGTTTCCTTGCCACATAGCATAAACTGCACCCGGCGGGAATCGAACCCGCATCTCAGGAGTCGGAGTCCTGCGTTCTATCCATTATACTACGGCTGCATAGCACTCTTATTTCACAAGCGCCTTTTTACTATATCACACTTCAAATTTAGAGTCAATCCACACTTTGATGTAAAATATGAAGTATTTCTTCCAACTGCTTTACCGGAAGCTGCCCCGGTGCGCTCGCCTGCCCGCCTGCGCCAAATGTCACACACGATCCGAAAAACTCTCCGGCCACGCGGGAAATCCCCCCTTTTGCACCCATGGACATGGTAATCAGCGGATGATCCGGATGGTTTTCATGAAAGCGGTTGGTCTCCTCCAGCAAATGCAATACATCCCACATATTCTGCGGCATAACTGCCAGTTTCACGACATCTGCGCCACTCTCACGGATCTGTTCCAACAGCATGCGGATCACCTCCGGGTCCGGCGTCTGTTCAAAATCATGATGGGAAGCAATCACATATGCTCCCATCTCCCGCAACATCGCTATTTCTTTCTGCGGATTCTTTGCTTCAAAATATTCCACATCAATAAAATCCACGACATCTGATTCTGCCGCCACCTGATGAATATCATAAATATCCGCCGCGGAAAGTGCTTTGCACCCTCCCTGATTTTTAGAACGGAAGGTATACACCAGAATACTTTCCTTTATGATATGTTTCATTTCGTTTAATATTTCGCGGATCGCATTCGGACTTTCCACGTTTTCAAACGCATCCACACGCCACTCAATCATTTCCGTGTGTGCTTCTTCCAGCCTTCTGGTTTCTCTTAAAATTTCTTCTTTCGAAGACTCCATGACCGGCACACACACGAGCGGTTTCCCTTTTCCTATAATCTTTCCTTTTATACAAAGCAGATTTTCCATCTCTGCACCTCCTGCTATGTTGTAATTCTCTGTTATTATATTCTAAAAGCCCGAAAGAAACAACCGATTCCTGTTATTTGACAATTTTCCCGTTTTCCATTAAGATAGTCACGGTATGTGATATCCGAACTTAAGAGATAGGAGAAAAAAATGAGTTTTGAATTTTTAAACCAATTACCGACTCCGGCAGACATTAAGCGCGATTATCCGCTTTCCCCGGAGCTTCGTGAATTAAAAAAACACAGAGACCTCATGATCTCTGATGTAATTACAGGTAAAGATTCACGTGTCCTCGTAATCATTGGACCGTGTTCTGCAGATAACGAAGATTCTGTATGTGATTATGTGAGCCGTCTGACCAAAATCCAGGAAGATGTCAAGGATCAGGTCATCTTAGTTCCGCGTATTTACACCAACAAACCACGTACAACCGGCGAAGGCTACAAAGGTATTGCTTCCCAGCCAGATCCGGAAAAAGCTCCGGATATGATCGAGGGTCTGATCGCCATGCGTAAAATGCACATCCGTGCAATCGAAGAAAGCGGTCTTACCTGTGCCGATGAAATGCTTTACCCGGAAAACTGGGGATATGTCGAGGATCTTCTCTCCTACGTTGCCATCGGAGCACGTTCGGTAGAAGATCAGCAGCATCGTCTGACGGTCAGTGGTTTTGATGTCGCTTCCGGAATGAAAAATCCTACCAGTGGTGATTTTTCTGTTATGCTCAATTCTGTATACGCGGCACAGCATCCGCATCATTTCGTTTATCGCGGATACGAGGTGGAGACAACCGGAAATCCTCTGACTCACGTGGTTCTTCGCGGTGCAGTCAGCAAGCACGGCAATACCACCCAGAATTATCACTATGAAGATCTGATCCGTCTTCATGAGATGTACGAAAAAATGGATGTCATCCATCCGGCAGCCATCATTGATACCAACCATTCCAACTCCGGAAAGAAGTTTAAGGAACAGATCCGTATCGCAAAAGAAGTGATGCATAACCGCCAGCTTTCTTCCGATATCCGTTCTCTGGTAAAGGGTCTGATGATTGAAAGTTACATCGAAGAGGGAAATCAGTCTATCGGAGATCATATTTACGGAAAATCCATTACCGATCCTTGTCTCGGATGGGAAGATTCCAAACAGCTGATCTATGACATTGCGGAGATGAACGCAAAGTAAACAGTTTTTGTCTGAAAACAAAAATGGAGTGTAAAAAGTGTTCCTTTTGCACTCCATTTTTTTATAATTTTTCTACAACAAAACGTAACAGCCGGATTCCAACAGATGCCTCCAATACACATCCAAGAAGTACCAGTACCGCAACTCCCATCCCCCATGCCAGCCGCAGCAGCCATGGATTTTTCCGGTTATAAAACCTGTGCGGTTCTACCAGCAGTAAAAGCGCAAGCGCTGCAAGATACAAAATTCCATGCGGCAGCCACGATACCAGAAAAAAAACAATTCCAAGAATCCCCATATTCATCACACAGGCAGCAAAAAATACCCCGCCGGTAAAATAAATCAGGCAGCGCAATAATAATGGCAAAATTGCTTTTAAAGCAGTAAGGGAAAGGATTGCAATAATCACAAACACTTTTCCCCTTTCCCATAAAATATTTGCCAGAAGCGGCAAATACCCGGTATCCGATGCCGCAAATGCTTTCATATGATACGCATTTAAAAATCCATAAGTCGTAAAATATTCATATCCAAACAGACAGGTACATAAAATTCCCGCCAGGCCAAAACAGATTCCAATCGCCAGTTCCTTTTTCATAAAAATTCCTAAAACTCTTTTCTTTTCAGCCTATGCCCTGTCCGTTTTCTTTATTCCATTTTTATAAATCCAGATGTTTTCCCATTCCGCCTTTTTTTGCTGCCGCATATGCCATAATTGCAGCAATGGTTTTTCCATCCTGAATTTTTCCTTCATAGATCATATCGCACAACTCTTCCAGTGTGTAAATTTCCACATCAATGGATTCCGCTTCATCCAGATGCCGGGTTCCCACTTCCAGATCGGTAGCTACAAAAATATCAACCGCCTCATCACAAAATGCCACCGTCGTACGCAGGGATAATAAATGTTTCACATTCGTGCTGCGGTATCCCGTTTCCTCTTCCATCTCCCGTGCCGCACAATACGCCGTATCTTCCGTCTTACTGTCCCGACAGCCGGCCGGAATTTCAAGTGTTTCTCTCTCCAGCGCATTGCGGTACTGACGCACCATCACAATTCTTCCATCCTTCATAACCGGAAGAATGGCGGCTGCGCCCATACGATGGGATACAAAATCCCACTCTGCTTTGTTTCCATCCGGAAGTTCCATCGTATCTTTGTAGATATCCAGAATTGCTCCCTTGTATACCAGTTCTCTCTTCAATCGTTTTACATGCTCTACCATATTTCAAACCTCTCTTTCCTGTCCGGACATCATCCCCGGATATTTTTCATCGTTCACAGTTTCTTCAAATTTGTAACATATCCATTTCACACTTTTCCGGTATAGTGAAATCATCAAAAGGAACCAAAACCTTTCGATCATTTTTTTCATAATCTGGCCAGTGCAGCCGTGCTGTACTGGTCCCTCCTTTTTATTCTATACGTTCCGTGAAATCCCAATGTATTTATTTTACAGCACATTATAATATAAAAAAAGGCTTAATCCCGCTTTCCGCGGTCTTAAGCCTTTTTAAGTTCATTTTCACAATTACTTAGCGTAGTCAACAACACGCGATTCCCTGATCACATTTACCTTGATCTGGCCCGGATATTCCAACTCAGTCTCAATCTGTTTTGAAATATCTCTGGCTAAAAGAACCATATCCGCATCGCTGATCTGCTCAGGAACAACTAAGATACGAACCTCTCTACCTGCCTGAACTGCAAAAGATTTTTCTACACCCTTATAGCTATTTGTAATATCCTCAAGCTGCTGTAAGCGGTTTGAGTATGTTTCCAAAGTTTCTTTTCTCGCACCCGGACGTGCAGCACTGATGGTGTCGGCTGCCTGTACCAGACATGCAATCAGACTCTCCGGCTCCACATCACCGTGATGTGCTTCCACTGCATTGATGACAAGAGGTGATTCCTTGTACTTTCTACACAGTTCCACACCCAGCTGGATATGAGAACCTTCCATATCATGATCTACAGCCTTACCAATATCATGTAATAATCCCGCACGCTTCGCCATACGGACATCCTCACCGATTTCTGCGGCAAGCAAACCTGTCAGCTGTGCGACCTCAATCGAATGTTTCAATGCATTCTGTCCATAACTGGTACGATACTTCATTTTGCCTAAAAGCCGGACAAGCTCCGGATGAATGCCGTGGATGCCGACTTCTAATACAGCAGCCTCGCCTTCTTCACGAATCATTGTCTCTACTTCTTTTTGCGCTTTTTCAACCATTTCCTCGATACGTGCCGGATGAATTCGTCCATCCACGATCAACTTTTCAAGTGCAATTCTTGCAACTTCTCTTCGAATCGGATCAAAGCTGGAAAGGATAACTGCTTCCGGCGTATCATCAATGATCAGATCTACTCCTGTCATCGTTTCAAGTGTACGAATATTTCGTCCTTCCCTACCGATGATACGGCCTTTCATCTCATCATTCGGAAGCTGTACAACAGAGATTGTGGTTTCAGCAACGTGATCCGCAGCACATTTCTGAATTGCAGTAACTACATAGTCCTTTGCCTTCTTGTTGACTTCTTCCTTCGCCTGCGCTTCCATTTCCTTGATCATCTTCGCAGTGTCAATCTTCACATCTTCTTCCACGGTCTTTAAGAGGTATTCTTTTGCCTGTTCAGAGGTTAATCCTGAAATTCTTTCCAGTTCCTGTACGCGCTGTTCGTTGAGCTTTGCTATCTCAACTTTCTGCTTCTTTAAATCTTCTTCTTTGGCACGGAAACTTGCCTCACGCTTTTCAATCGCTTCGAGTTTCTTGTCCAGATTTTCTTCCTTCTGCACAATACGACGCTCGTTACGCTGAATTTCATTTCTACGCTCTTTGATCTCCTTGTCGATCTCATTCTTGGAACGAATGGTTTCTTCTTTGATCTCAAGCATAGCTTCGCGCTTCTTGTCTTCGGCATTTTTCACGGCCTCGTCGATGATGCCTCTGGCCTGCTCTTCTGCATTTCCAATCTTGGTATTTGCTACCTTCTTGTGATATTCAGTCGAGATAAACCATACAGCAACCGCAGTAATTATAAGTGTGATAACAACAGCAATAATTACTTGTGGCACAGGAGCACCTCCTTTATTAAGTTTTCATTGTACATATAACAAAAAGAAATATTAGTCTTCCATGTCATACTTCTACAACATTATAATTTTATCCTTTTTGCTTAAATATGTCAAGCAATACGTGCTTTCATTGTTTACTTTTCATAGCATGCAGCACATCATTGCTCCGAAAGCCCCTGCGCATCAGATACTGGTAAACACGTGTAAATTCTTTTTGGTCAGAATTTTGCGCGTCAAACTTTTTCTTTTCCAGCAGATGTATGATCTGCTCCTGTTCGTCCCCCTCATAACATTCCTCAAGGGCACGATCAATCACTTCTCCAGGAACTCCCTTTCCATACAGTTTTACTTTCAGCTGATAGCGGCTCATACGATCCTGACGATAATTGATATAGGTACATGCATAGCGGTAATCATCGACATAATGAAAAGATTTCACATATTCAAGTGCAAGATCAATACACGCCTGCGGATATCCGCCCTGTTTCAGTTTCTCCCGCAGCTGCTGCTCTGTACGGTCCATCTGTTCCAGCAGATGCATGGTTCTTCTCTTTGCACGCTTTCCCACCACTTCATAAATCAGCTGATGCTCCTCTTCATCCGAAAGTGTGCTTCCTTCCCGCATCCGAAACTGTTTTGCCTCTCCCCGGTAAAGAACAAGCTCCGTTCCATTATCCAGATGGAAACGAAGCCTGCCCTTTCCCAGAGCCGTACACTCTGTCACTGTAACCATATCTTATTCATTCTTGCTTTCCGCATCTGCAGATACCGGAGTCTCTTCTTCGCCTTCCGGGGTCTCATCCTCCTGTGCAAAATAATGTTCACGCACCATTTCCTCGATCATCTTACAGAATTCCGGATTTTCACGCAGATACGTTTTTGCATTTTCACGTCCCTGTCCGATCTTGTCTCCTTCATAAGCATACCATGCACCGGATTTGCTGATAATTCCGACATTTGCTGCCAGATCCAGAATATCTCCCTCTTTGGAAATGCCCTTTCCAAACATGATATCAAACTCTGCTTCACGGAATGGCGGTGCTACTTTATTTTTTACGACTTTGACACGGGTATGGTTACCAATGACTTCTCCTGCCTGCTTCAGCTGTTCTACACGGCGCACGTCCAGACGAACAGAAGAATAAAACTTAAGTGCACGGCCACCGGTCGTCGTCTCCGGATTTCCAAACATAACACCAACTTTTTCACGGAGCTGGTTGATAAAGATTACAATACAGTTTGACTTGCTGATCACACCGGTCAGCTTACGAAGCGCCTGACTCATCAGACGTGCCTGCAGGCCCACATGGGAATCTCCCATATCTCCGTCAATTTCTGCCTTTGGCACAAGAGCTGCTACCGAATCGACAATTACAATATCGACTGCTCCGGAACGCACCATGGTCTCGGTGATCTCAAGTGCCTGCTCTCCGCAGTCCGGCTGGGAAATATAGAGATTGTCAATATCAACACCGATATTCTTTGCATAGACAGGATCAAGCGCATGCTCTGCGTCAATGAATCCGGCAATTCCGCCCTGCTTCTGCACCTCTGCCACACAGTGCAGTGCAACGGTAGTCTTACCACTAGACTCCGGTCCGTAAATCTCAATGATACGTCCTTTCGGAAGTCCTCCGAGTCCCAATGCAATATCCAGACTGAGGGATCCTGTAGGAACCGTTTCCACGTTCATATTTGCGGAATTGTCCCCCAGCTTCATCACAGATCCTTTGCCATACTGTCTCTCGATCTGTGCGATTGCCGCATCCAGTGCTTTTAATTTATCGTCCTTTGCCATAATATTCTCCTTCTTATCGAACTTATGTTCGTATCTATGTTCTAATAGTAGTATATTTTGTTTGTATTGTCAATGCAAAATTTTAAATGGGGAAATAAAAAAAGACAGTCGCCCTGCAACTGCCTTTTATTATACGTTGTATCCTGCTACGCGTCAAGAAGTGTTTTCAGGTAATCCTCAATCGCATCCTGCGTCTGTAACCCTACCATCTTCTTCTGAAACATTCCATCTTTCATGAATACCAGCGTAGGAATACTCACAATCTGGTAATTTAATGCAAGCTGTGGCTGCTCGTCCACATTTACTTTGCATACTTTCACCTGATCTCCCATCGATTCTGCAACTGCATCCACAACCGGTGACTGCATCTGACAAGGGCCACACCAGGATGCCCAGAAATCAATCACGACCGGCACCTTTGCACCGACTACTTCTGCTTCAAAGTTTTCTTTTGTAATTGTTACAACTCCCATGACTTGTCCTCCTTTGATTAATTCTTACTGAACTCGGATAATACGAGTCCTTCGTTTCGGTCAAGTGTCATGCCGACACTCCATGCATTGACAAATAAAAGAAGCGGATTTCCCTTCATATCAATAACTTTCTTCATATCTGAAGTACCAGTCAGCGCGTCCACATCCACTTCATCCTTGTTCTCGATCCAGCGGATATGTTCATATGGAAGATTCTCCAGACGGATCTCCACATTATACTCGTTTTCCAGACGGAACCGGAGTACATCAAACTGCAGCACACCAACTACTCCTACTATGATTTCCTCCATACCGCCTTTGTATTCCTGGAAAATCTGGATGGCACCTTCCTGTGCAATCTGTGTTACTCCTTTTACAAACTGCTTGCGCTTCATGGAGTCGATCAGACGTACACGTGCAAAATGTTCCGGCGCAAATGTCGGGATTCCCTCAAACTGAAACTTGTCCTTTGCCGTCGTGAGGGTGTCCCCGATAGAGAAAATGCCGGGATCAAAAATACCAATAATATCTCCCGCATATGCTTCTTCTACCATTTTACGCTCGTCTGCCATCATCTGCTGCGGCTGGGAAAGCTTGATCTGTTTGTTTCCCTGCACATGGAATACTTCCATGCCCGCCGTAAACTTACCGGAACAGATACGCATAAACGCAATACGGTCCCGGTGATTTTTATTCATATTTGCCTGAATCTTAAAGACAAACGCAGAAAAATCTTCCTGAAACGGATCAATCATTCCGATGTCTGATTTCCGGGCCATTGGCGCATAAGTCATCTTCAGGAAATGCTGCAGAAAAGTTTCCACACCAAAATTGGTCAGGGCAGAACCGAAAAATACCGGGGAAAGTTCTCCCTTTGTCACAAGTTCCATATCAAATTCCGCACTGGCACCGTCAAGAAGTTCGATTTCGTCATCCAAAATTGATTTTTTCTCCTCACCAATCTCGTCGATCAGTGCCGGATCATCGATATCAATAATCTTTTCGGAACCTTCTTTTGTTCCCTTTAATGTATCGGCAAATGTCATAACTTTTCTGGTATGACGGTCATATACACCTTTGAATTCTTTTCCGGAACCGATCGGCCAGTTGACCGGATACGTTGCGATTCCCAGTTCATTTTCAATATCATCAAGAAGCTCAAACGTATCATTTGCATCACGGTCCATCTTATTGATAAATGTAAAAATCGGAATATGGCGCATTACGCATACCTTAAACAGCTTACGTGTCTGCGCCTCTACTCCTTTGCTTGCATCAATCACCATGACTGCGGAATCCGCCGCCATAAGTGTACGGTAAGTATCCTCCGAGAAATCCTGATGTCCCGGGGTATCCAGAATATTGATACAGTATCCGTCATAGTTAAACTGCAGCACCGACGAGGTGACCGAAATACCTCTCTGCTTCTCGATCTCCATCCAGTCAGACACCGCATGTCTTGCTGTTGCCTTTCCTTTTACGGAACCGGCAAGATTGATGGCTCCTCCGTAAAGCAGGAACTTCTCCGTCAGAGTCGTCTTACCTGCATCCGGATGGGAAATGATAGCGAATGTACGCCGTTTTTCTATTTCTTTTCTTAAGTCACTCACAGTATATCCTCCAAACCAATTGCACACTGTACCTCATTTTATACTAAAAACTATGTATTTGCAAGTGCTACTGGATGGGAGTGATCACGATCTTATCTGCGGATACTCCGGTCTTACGCTTTACAATATCTTCGACCTGCGCCCGCTTGGCATCGGTTGCCTCCCCCATATTAAGAACCACATCACAGCCGTCATCATTCATACTGACAACCACATCCGTAAACCCTTTTGCCTCCAGCATCATTTCTGCATTGGACTCTTTCTCCGCAATATCCGTCAGTGTAATCATTTCATTGACCGCATCTTTCTTTTTGGACTCATCCAAAGAATCATTGTCAATGATTGCCTGCAGGGTTTCTTTATTTTTGGAACGCACCTGTTCCCGGTTAAGTTTCACTTTTGCCGCATAGTCGGAATCCCCGCTTGTCACAGAGGTAAGTACCGTCTCTCCTGGATTTTCCACATCTTCCGTCGATGCATCCGCCAGATCTTCCTTGCTGCTTGTGATATCCAGATCCTCCCCGGTTTCATAATCTTTATCCGCCTGGTCACTTACGGCACCCTGATTCATATTAGCTACCGTCTCGGCATCTTTGATATCAGCGCCCTTTTTGTCATAAGTAACATAACCGGCCACCGCAATCAGCACCGCCAGCGTTGTAATAACAATCTGATTTTTATGCACTCTTTTTTTCACGTCTATTCCTCCTGTACCGACATTTTAACTACTACTACCTTATGCGCTTCCACCGGAAATAATGACATTACCGCGTTGGAAATTTCTGTAACGGTCTTTGCATTTCCTCCACCCTGTGCCACAACCACAACCCCTTCAATTTTCGGCATCTGCCTGCAGATCACATAGGGCTGTCTGGTATCACCGGTATCGTACACCACCGTTGTCTCTTCCTTTTTGTTTCCATCTTTTGTCACATTTTTATCCAGCTGGTCGGTTCCCTCATCGGAAAATGTCAGCATTACACGGGTTTTTCCCACCCCGTCCATGTGTTCAAGCAGCTCCTTCAGCTGCTGCTGCAGCTGCTCTTTATAGGAATCTTCCGTCTGTAGCTGCTGCTCCTTTTGTTCCTGCGTCTGTGTTTCTTTCTGGCTTTGTTTTGCCCCCGTCGGCATCGCAACGATCATTACCATCACCCCAAGCAGAATCAGTACAACGAAATCCGATTTATTCCTCTTTTTGATCCACTTTCCCAAGATACTGTTCAAAAATATTCTCTCCCTTCTCCTGATATTCTATGCTTTCCATCTGCTCGACAATCTCATGCAGCTGCTGCCTTGCCTCTTCTTTTTTCATTCCTCCCACATAGACCAAAAGCGGCTGTGCCAGCACGGTGATCACGAGCACGCTGACAAAAAAATGAAAATATTTCTGATAGGTTTCCTTTGGTGTCAGATATGACAACAGATAAAAAATCAGCATCAGCACGAAATAATTTTTCACAAATGTAAGTACAACTTCCATGTTCTCCTCCCTTCTCAATAGATGAAACTGGTGGAAACACTGATCATGGATATGGTAATAAAAAATAAAAGCAGCGCATCCAGCTGTATGGTACAAAAAAGCGCGCATCCCCTGGCAGCGGCCTGCACACACTGCGCAATCCGGCTGTCTGCGACCGGTGCCAAAAATGCAGCGGTCAGGCGGTACATCACAGAAAAACAGAAAGATTTCAGCAGCGGTGTCATCCCGATTACAAGAAGAAGGATAAGGGAAGCCGCGCCAATGCTGTTTTTTATGAGGATTCCGCTTCCGAGCAGGATCTCTGCTGCGGAACCGAAGGTATTTCCTACTCCGGGAACCGCGGATATACTGTTAAAAATACTGTTTGTGGAAAGCCTGTCTCTTGCAGGTACAATCAGAGACTGTACAACACCGATTCCCATAACGGCAGTCAGCCCGCCTTTTAAGACCAGTCGTATTCCGTCTTCGAACAGCTGCGCCATCTTTCCAAGTTTTGTTTCCTCAAACAGGTTATCCATCAGAAGAAGCAGCACAAACACATGAACCCCCGGCAGAAAAATAAATTTCATTCCCAGTTCCAGCAGATACATCAGTCCGAATGCCAGCTGATAAAAGGAACCCGCAGATGCCGCATTGCCGGAGCAAAACAGCGTTGCCGCATACAAAGGCACAAATGCGGTCATAAATGCCACCAGACGGTCAATCCCCTGATCTACCACCTCTGAGATCAGGGCAAATGATTGCAGCAACAACAGAACCACCCCAAGATAAACAATAAAAAAGCTCATCTGCGAGACATACCCCTGTCGCGTCATCATCACTTTTCCGTACAGCGCAAATAAAAGTCCTATGGCAAACATCTGTAAAAACATTGGCTTTGCAGCCGTGATTTCATAAAAAAATAAATCTGCAATATATTCACAGATCATTCCCGCATCCAGTCCGTTGGTTCCTTCCGTCATCAGTTTATTCACCATTTTTTCAAAATCCATCTTTTCCGGCAGATCCTGCGTCTGTGCATTGATATCCGTAAAATCAAGTTCTTTTATGATCTCATCCGCCTCGGCCGCCATCACATTTTGCGGCTGTAAAAAAATCATCCATACGAACAAAACAGACCAGAACAAAATTTTAGCAATTTTTTTCATTTCTACCCCCCGGTCATCTGTTCGATCAGCCGCAACAAAACCCACAATTCCGGAATGGACAAAGCAACGATCGATAATTTTGCAAACAGTTCAATCTGTCCTGCGACAGATCCATATCCCGCTTCCCGGCAGACCGATGCGGAAAAATCGGCAACATATGTAATTCCAAGCATCTTTAACAGTGCTTTCAAAAGTGCCGGATCTACCGGAAGCGTGTCCATCAGTTCCCGTAAAAAATCCAGGATAAACGAAATTCTTGACAGTGTGTATCCGAAAATCAAAACCGATGCTGCAATTCCCACAAGCAACGCCAGCTCTCCCTTTTCTTTTTTCAGCAAAAGAGCCAGAAAAACCGCAGCAATTCCGATCATTCCTATCTTTATCATAGACATCACATACGAAACAGGGTTTCCATCGTTGTAAACAGTTCACTGATACAAGGCACGATCCAGAACAACACTATTATCAGACCTGCCAGGCTCAGCAGAAATGCCTGTTCCTCCCTTCCACTATGCTTGAGAATCTGGCTGAGTACTGCCACAACAATTCCAAGCGCTGCAATTTTAAAAATAATTGTTACACTCATACACTCAAGGTTCCCTTCCTACGCCTTTACACCAGAAGAATGATCATAACCACGCCGGTCAGCATTCCAACAGGCAGATACACCCGCTGTTTTTTTAAAAATTCCAATCGTGACTCTGCCAGAAATTTTTCCATCCGTTTTCTGCAGATTTCATTGCATCGCAGATTCTCTGCACTGCTTTCGCCATAAAATGCTCCCGCGGCAGACGTAAGGATTTCCCAGCCCTCCTGCCCGATCTGCAGTTCTCTTTTGTGCTTCTGCAGACAATCCTGCCAGATTTTCTGCCCGCTTGGATTCTGATGGTTGCGCATACATACACAGACCTCATCCAGAAATGCCTGCATGGACGCATCTGCCGTTTCATAAAAAGACAAAAAATCGTACAACCGCACGTGTTCCTGTTCCAGTGCATATCCCCAGCGCACAAACAGGCGTATCCATTCCCCCGCCATCCGCTGTCTTGCTTTTTCCCCCTCTGCCCATTTGTACAAAAATCCGGCACACCCTGCCAGTATCAGGACGGTTCCGAAAATCCTTGCCACAATGGATTTCCTCCTCCCTCATATACAGTGAGAATCCGGCGCCCGTCCGGTTTTCTCTGCAGACCAATGAGCCGCATCTGTGAGCGGATCAGATCCAGTCCGCCCATCTGCAGGCGGTGCAAAACCTCTAAGACACTGCCGGCATGTATGGTTCCAAGGATCGATACCCCGCACCGGGCACAGTCTGCCACCGCAGCAAAGTCCTCCGGAAGTCCCAGTTCGTCCACTGCAATGATCTGCGGGGACATGGAACGAAGCAGCATATGGATTCCATGTTCCTTCGGACAATTGTCCAGCACATCCGTGCGGGGGCCCAGATCGTTTTGCGGAATTCCCCGGTAACACGCGGCAATTTCCGACCGTTCATCGACTACCCCGACCTTTTTCCCGGCACGCAGGTGATTTCCTTTCGAAAGCAGCCGGATACAATCCCTTAAATATGTTGTTTTTCCGACCCCCGGCGGTGCAAAGAAAAACGTATGATATACGTTCTCTCCGCAATACAGCCATGGAATCAGTACCGATGCACACCCCTTTTTTTCGTGAGCCAGACGGATATTTAAACCGCTGATACAGCTTAACAGCTTCATACAGCTTGAGGTTCCGTGTTTCTCATAGCTTGCCCGCCCGGAAACCCCGATCCTGTGCCCGCCTTCCAGCGTAAAATACCCCTGTCGCAGTTCTTCTTCCAGTGCATACACGGAATATCCACTCAGATAATTCAGTACCTCCCGCATATGTGCTTCCGTGAGCAGCCCAATCTCTTTTTCTTTCTCATCCGCATATAAAATTTCCAGCGGTTGTCCGACCCGAAGCCGGATTTCTTCTGCCCCGCACAACGTTTCTGCTTCCATCTGCGTTCGAAAATCTACCGGAAGATATTCTGTAATCTCCATTCTGTCACTTCCTCCATGTTTCTTTCCATAAAAAATGAGCCATAAGGACAAATCCCTATGACTCATTTATATGTTTTATATGTGATTTTAGAACATCCGATTTACATACGGTCCGGTGCGGAAAAACCAAGCACATCGATACAGGTCTCAAGAATATTTTTGGTCAGTACCAAAAGACCGATATAAGAAGCCTGTACCTTAAAATCTTCCTCGGAAAGAATCTTTGTCTCATGATAAAATCCGTTGAATGCATTGGCCAGTTCATAAATATATGCACAGATCTTGTGCGGTGCTTTCTCCTCATATGCATTTTCCATCATGGCATTGAAACGTGACAATACAAGCATCAGGTTCTTCTCACTTGCAGAATGTGCCCCAAGAATCGGTGCATCCGGCAGCGAATTTTTTGCAGTGTATTTCTTTAAAATGGATTTAATACGCACAATCGTATATAAAATATACGGTCCTGTATTCCCTTCAAAAGAAGTAAAACGCTCAATATCAAAACAGTAGTCCTTGCTTGCCTGATTGGACAGATCTCCGTATTTGACTGCCGCCAGAGCAACCGTTTTTGCAGTCTGCTTTGCCTCTTCCTCGGAAATATCGAGGTTTTCCTTTTCTTTCTGGTTCTCTGTAATCTTTTTGAGCATCTCCTCATTGATCTCATCAAGCAGATATTCCAGACGCATAACGCCGCCATCTCTTGTCTTAAACGGTTTGCCGTCTTTTCCGTTCATGGTACCGAATCCGATATGGGTCAGTTCCACATCCGGTCCGACGAGTCCGGTCTTTCTTGCACAGCGGAATACCTGTACGAAATGCATGCTCTGACGCTGATCCGTCAGGTAAATAATGGCATCCGGGTTGTAATCCTGCACACGCATCACGATCGTAGCAAGATCTGTCGTACTGTATAAGGAAGCTCCGTCTGACTTTAAAATGATACATGGCGGAATCTCTTTTGTATCCGTATCCTCTTTGACATCCACAACCAGAGCCCCTTCGCTCATGTAGGCAAAGCCCTTATCCTTCATCATCTGTACCATATCCGGAATATACGGCTGTGCATCCGACTCTCCCTTCCAGAGCTCAAAGGAGACATTCAGATTATCATAGTTCTTCTTTAAATCTGTCACGGAAACATCCAGAATGTGTGCAAGAAGTGCACGGTATCCCCGTCTGCCGGCCTGCAGCTGGCTGGTTGCCTCCATGGCAGCCTCACGGAACGCTTCGTCTTCCTTACTCTTTTTGCTGGCAGTCGGATAGATATCCTCCAGTTCGGAAATGGTAAACGGCGCCTCTTTCGGATATTCTCCGGTATAGCTTTCATCATAGTATACCAGATCCGGCTTACGCTCTTTTAATTCTACAATGATCAGTCCCATCTGCAGACCCCAGTCTCCCAGATGCACATCACCGATCATGTGATGTCCCATAAATTTGCCGATCCGCTTGATACTCTCTCCAATGACAGCAGAGCGCAGATGTCCGACATGCAATGGCTTGGCAACATTGGCCCCGCCGTAATCTACAATAATGGTCTTCGGATGTGCCGCTTTGTCACAGCCAAATCTTCCCTCATCTGCTTTCATATCGCTGACATATTTCGCCAGATAGGCAGGACTTACTTTCATATTGATAAATCCCGGTTTTACAGACTCTACGCTCTCAAACAGTTCGTTTTCTGCCAGCGCCTGCGCAATCTTATCCGAAATCATGAATGGTGCACACTTGTACTCCTTTGCTGCAGCCATTGCTCCGTTACACTGGTATTCACACAGGTCCGGACGATTGGAAAGTGTAACTTTCCCGTATTTTGCATCATATCCCTGACCGGTAAATGCATTTGTCACCTGCTCGGTGATCAGATCTATTAATGTCTTCATCCTAGGGTTCTCCTCTTTTTTTACTACAAATTATTGTATACATCATAGAGGAAAAAGTCAAACGCTTCTTCGTATCTGACATTTTTCTTCATACAAAAACGGCTGCCACATTACGCGGCAGCCGTCTCCACTTTTATCAGTTCTATCCGTTATTGTCTAATTGTTCTTTCCTGAAAGGTACTCATCAATACCCTTTGCAGCTGCCTTACCTGCTCCCATTGCAAGGATAACGGTAGCGGCACCTGTTACGGCATCTCCACCTGCATAAACACCGTCTTTGCTTGTTGCACCGGTATCTTCGGTTGCAACGATACACTTGCGGCGGTTTGTCTCAAGCCCCTTGGTTGTGGAAGAAATGAGTGGGTTTGGAGAGGTACCGAGTGACATGATCACGGTATCACAATCCATCTCATACTCAGAACCAGGAATCTCCACCGGACTTCTTCTTCCGGACGCATCCGGCTCACCGAGTTCCATCTTGATGATGCGCACACCCTTTACCCAGCCATTCTCATCGACAAGAATTTCCGTTGGATTCTGCAACAGATCAAAAATGATTCCCTCTTCTTTTGCGTGATGTACTTCTTCCTTACGTGCCGGAAGTTCTTCCTCACCACGACGGTATACAATATGTACCTCTGCGCCGAGACGGAGTGCGGTTCTTGCAGCATCCATGGCTACATTACCACCACCGACAACGACAACTTTCTTTCCATGGGAAATCGGGGTTTCATATCCTTCCTCAAATGCTTTCATGAGGTTGTTTCTTGTCAGGAATTCGTTTGCAGAGAATACTCCGTTTGCCTGCTCGCCAGGGATTCCCATGAAACGTGGAAGTCCTGCTCCGGAACCGATAAATACAGCCTCAAAGCCTTCCTTTTCCATCAGCTCATCGATCTTTACGGATTTACCGATGACAACGTTGGTCTCGATATCCACACCGAGTGCTTTTACGTTTTCTACCTCGGCTGCTACAACCTTGTCCTTTGGAAGACGGAACTCCGGAATACCGTAGCTTAACACACCACCGGCACGATGCAGTGCTTCAAAAATGGTCACATCGTAGCCAAGCTTTGCCAGATCTCCGGCACAGGTCAGACCTGCAGGGCCGGAACCGATCACGGCTACTTTGTGTCCGTTTAACTTCTCTGCTTTCTTTGGCTTGATACCGTGCTCGCGTGCCCAGTCTGCAACGAAACGCTCTAATTTACCGATGGCAACCGGATCACCCTTGAAACCGCGGATACATTTACCTTCACACTGGCTCTCCTGTGGGCAGACACGTCCACAGACAGCCGGAAGTGCGGAAGACTCGGAGATAATATGATAAGCCTCCTCAAAATTGCGCTCCTTGACCTGTGCGATAAATGCCGGAATATTGATAGAAACCGGACATCCCTTCATACACTGTGCGTTTTTACAATTTAAGCAACGGGAAGCCTCTGCTACTGCTTCTTCCTCGTTGTATCCATAACATACTTCCTCAAAATTCGTAGCACGAACCTTTGGCTCCTGCTCACGAACCGGTACTCTGACTAATCCTTCCATTACTTGTCACCTCCGCAATGGCCGCATCCACCGTGATGGGTAGCGCCCTCTTCATATGCGAGCTTTGCTCTGCCTTCTTCTGTCTTATACTGCTGCTGACGCTTCATTGCCTGATCAAAGTCAACGAGATGTCCGTCGAACTCCGGTCCGTCAACACATGCGAATTTTACTTCTCCGCCAACCATCAGACGGCATGCTCCACACATACCGGTTCCGTCTACCATGATCGGGTTCATGGATACAACGGTAGGAATCTCAAGCTTCTTGGTAAGGATTGTAACGAATTTCATCATGATCATCGGTCCAATTGCGACACATACATCATAATGTTTTCCCTCATCGATCAATGCCTGTAACTGCTGGCAGCCATTTCCGTGAAATCCGTAAGTACCGTCATCCGTACATACATATACATTTCCCGCTACTGCCTTCATCTCATCCATATAAAAAAGCAGATCCTTAGTACGGGAACCCATGATCACGTCTGCATCAATTCCGTGCTCATGCAGCCATTTTACCTGTGGGTATACCGGTGCGGTTCCCAGACCTCCTGCGATAAATACAATTTTCTTTTTTCTGGTCTCCTCAAGGTTCTCCTCCTCACAGAGTTCGGACGGACATCCCAAAGGTCCAACGAAATCTTCGAGAGCATCGCCCTCATTTAAGGCCATCATACGCTCGGTTCCTGCGCCAATCGTCTGTACCACGATGGTGACAGTCTCCTTCTCTCTGTCATAGTCACAGATCGTAAGCGGAATACGCTCTCCTACTTCATCTGTCTTTGCAATGATAAACTGTCCCGGCAGACACTCATTGGCCACACGCGGTGCCTTGATGTCCATCAGGATAATGTTATCTGCCAATGTTTCTTTTCGAACAATCGGGTACATAAACTGCCTCCTGTATGTAATAAATTTAATCTAATCCCTGTTCTCTTTTTCTGCTGAATACAAAAAGAGGTGCATAACACACCTCTTTATTGTATATGACTTCTTCACTTTTCGCAACGTCTTTTTACGAAAAATATACAAGCTCATCTTCCGGTTTTTGGGCTTTTTCGATGGAAACCGGATAAAGAACCGGTCCTTTTCCCTTATATTCCCTTGCAAATTCGACACGGATCTCTGCCGTAATTGTAATCCATGACTTGTGCGGAAGTTCCTCTTCCCTGTCATATTTACACTTAAAACCGATAAAAGTGACATCCTCGATGCAGCAGGTCATTGCAAAACGCCCCGGAACAAAAACACCCTTTTTGAGCTTATCCGGATTGTACACCAATGCCAGGAACTTTACTTTCTTGCGATCGTATTTTTTATAATTTTCCATAGCATCCATATACCAGATCGCATAGTCCGCATCCGTCAATTCAATCACATCCTGATTGATATCAAACGGCAGTTCTTCCGGACGCTCATCAATCGTTCCATCCTTGCGCTCATAAACGATCTGAGCCTTGCGGTTGATGTTTTTAATGGTACGGCGCAGATGTCCACGGTCGGTATCATCATCCGTGCGGTTAAAGATAACCACATCACTGGAAAATACCTGCTCCTGCATCATTGCACGCATATTATTCATATACAGATCATACGTTGTGGCATCCACCGTGGCAAGCGCCTGTACAATCACCCAGCCTTCCGGCATCTTTGCTTCCAGCAGCTTGTCCATGCCCCACGTTCCATTATACTCAATAAACACCTGTTCCGGCTGGTAAGCATCCTGAATTTCCTGCAATTTTGCAGGAGTAAAATCAGCTTCTTCCTCCACCGTAACCAGTTTAAAATTAATCGTGGCAAGTTTTGCCTCGTCATACTCTTTTTCGCCATCCTCACACATGATGATAATGCCTTTTGCACCGTCACCAAAATTGTTTTCAAATAGCGTTTCCTGTACCAGCGTGGTCTTTCCGCTGTCCATAAATCCTGTAAATAAATATACCGGAATATCCTGTGCCATAATTGCTCTCCTTACATTTTTCTATCAGGTATTATCCACGCATTTTAAAGGCCAAATGTCTTTAATAATTCGTCCTCATGGATATCCGTTCCGATTACAACGATACGTCCGGTGTAATCCGGCTCACCCTCACGAATCTCATATTCACCCGGAACCATATCAAAATACAGCCATGTGCCATCTGTAGACTCTACCATGCCCTTAGAACGGAGAATATTCTCGGAATCTACAAATTTCTTTAAGACTTCCTCAAGCTTTGCACGCTCAAATTTATGTGGTGTCTCCTTGCCCCAGCTGGTAAATACATCGTCTGCATGATGGTGATGATGATGCTCATGATCATGGCAGCCACAGGTACAGTTTTCTCCATGCTCATGGTGATGGTCATGGTCTTCATGATCATGTTCGTGATGATGTTCATGTTCTTCATGATCATGGTCCTCATGGTCATGATGATGCTCATGGTCATGCTCATGTTCTGCTTCTTCTTTGGCATGATGTGCCTCGGCAAGAGCCTTCATTTCCAGATTATCCTGTCCTTCCATGACCTTAAGGATCTGCTCACCGGACAATTTTGCCCAGTCGGTTGTAATAATGGCGGCCTTTGGATTCAGCTCCTGAATCTTATTCACGCAAAACTCCAGCTGCTCCGGCGTGGCGTTCTGGCTGCGGCTTAAAATAACGGTAGTTGCATATTCGATCTGATTGTTAAAAAACTCACCAAACGCCTTCATCTGTTTGCTTGCCTTGAGCGCGTTCACAACCGTTACCAGTGCGTTTAATTTTACATCCTGCTCTTTTTCAATATCAATCACGGACTTCATAACATCGGAAAGCTTACCGACTCCAGATGGCTCAATCAAAATACGGTCCGGATGATACTTGGTGATGACTTCATTTAAGTTCTTTCCGAAATCACCAACTAAAGAACAGCAGATGCATCCGGAATTCATCTCTGTAATCTGGATTCCAGCATCCTTTAAAAAACCACCGTCAATGCCGACCTCGCCAAATTCATTCTCGATAAGGACAATCTTTTCCCCGGTAAATGCCTCATCAATCATCTTTTTGATAAAAGTTGTTTTTCCGGCTCCTAAGAATCCGGAGATAATATCTATTTTTGTCATGATAATTCACTCCTTTTTGTTTTTTCAAAATCTATTCTATTTTACTCGTTTTTTTATAATAATGCAAGTTGTGACTCAGCCGGTCTAATAATGCATATGATAAAGTTTTTCATACACACCGCCCCGTGCCAGCAGTTCTTCATGGGAACCGGATTCCGCAATCCCATCTTCTGTCAGAACCAGAATTTTTTGTGCATTCTGGATCGTTGTCAGACGGTGGGCGATCACAAATGTCGTACGGTTCTTTGCCAGTTTCTCCAATGATTCCTGTACGACCCTCTCGCTCTCGTTATCCAGCGCGGAAGTTGCCTCATCAAAAATCAGAACCGGTGGATTTTTCAAAAAAACACGGGCTATGGAAAGCCGCTGCTTCTGCCCTCCGGAGAGCTTGATTCCACGCTGTCCGATATCTGTATCATATCCATCGGGAAATGCCATGATAAATTCGTGGGCATTTGCATTTTTTGCAGCGGCAATCACTTCTTCCCTTGTCGCATCCGGCTTTCCATACCGTATATTTTCAAAAATCGTTCCCGAAAACAGGTATACATCCTGCTGCACCATTCCGATATGGTCACGCAGACTCTTTAACGTCACCTTACGGACATCTTTCCCATCCACGCGGATACATCCTCCGGTCACATCATAGAATCTCGGAATCAGGGAACAAAGCGTTGTCTTTCCGGCACCGGATGATCCCACCAGTGCCATATATGCCCCTGCAGGCACATGCAGATTAATCCGGTTAAGCACCTTCTCCTGATTGTCTTTGTACTGAAAAGAAACATTTTCAAAATCAATGGTTCCTTTCACATCGGTCAGTGCTACCGCATCGTTTGCATCCTGGATTTCCGGTTCAATATTCATAATTTCCTGAAACCGTTCAAATCCCGTATACCCATTCTGAAACTGCTCGGTAAAGTCCACCAGTGTCCGGATTGGATCCGTAAATACCCCAATATACAGCAAAAACGTAACCAGATCATTGACCGTGACCATTCCCTTTGCAATGAGAACCCCTCCGGCAAGGATGACATTTACCTGAATCAGTGTTGTAAAAACCCCCACCCCGGCCTGAAAGCTTCCCATGTAATGATAACTGTTCTTCTTTGCCGCAAGGAATCCGTCATTTCCATGACGAAATTTTTCGTTTTCAATCGCCTCATTGGCAAACGATTTCACCACACGGATGCCCGACAGATTATCCTCGATCTGTTCATTAATCTCGGCAATTTTAATGCGGTTCTGCTGAAAGGCCCGGCGCATCCGCTTATTTAACGCAAATGCAAATACAAACATAACCGGAAGCACTGCAAACGCGGCAAGCGCAAGCCACCCATTAATGTTGAGCAGGATCACAAACGCTCCCACTATCTTTAATACCGACAGGATAATATTCTCCGGACCATGGTGCAGCAGTTCTGTAATATCAAATAAATCTGCCGTCACACGGCTCATCAGCTGTCCGACTTTTGCATCATCATAAAAGGAAAAAGACAGTTTCTGCAGATGCCCAAACAATTCGGCCCGCATGTCATATTCCATTTTTGCCCCCATCACATGTCCATAATTTCCGATAAAAAACCGGCTGTAACAGTCCAATGCCAGAAGCACAAACAATCCGATGCCAATCAAAAAAAGTTTCCGCAGCATCATCTGGGGCTGCTGATAAATCAGAGTCGATGTCACATACCGCACAACCAGTGGAATGGTCAGTGCCACTGCCGCAGAAAGTGTCGCAAATAACATGTCTGCCGCAAAAACTGCCCGGTAGGGTTTGTAATAGCTTATCATTTTTTTCAGATTTTGATTCATGGTTCACCTCATCCTGATCATTTCTGCAAAAAAGCACCCCGCGAGTTATCCCGCGGGGTTAAATACATTAGTTGTATTTTCTTTTTCTAGCAGCTTCAGATTTCTTCTTACGCTTTACGCTTGGCTTCTCGTAATGCTCTCTCTTACGAATCTCCT
>OGYM01000686.1_pt1 | contig 25754 bp, 17 predicted proteins | sample 1576491 | NCBI WGS metagenome assembly OGYM01 (sample SAMEA3541515, study PRJEB24748) | human gut metagenome | biome: human gut; feature: human-associated habitat; material: faeces | place: China | collected 2012 | reverse complement strand
CATCATCGGCGGTACGGGTTCCGGTAAATCCAGTGTGGTCAATCTGATCCCCCGTTTTTATGATGTAACAAAGGGACGTGTCCTGGTAGACGGTGTTGACGTCAAAGATTACAGCCCGGAAGTGCTGCGCAGCAGGATTGGCATCGTGCCGCAGAAAGCAGTGCTGTTTGCCGGAACCATTGTAGAGAATCTGCGCTGGGGAAAGAAGGACGCGTCCAAAGAAGAAATGTGGAAAGCGCTGGAAATTTCCCAGTCAAAAGAGTTTGTTGAGAAAAAAGACGGACAGCTCGAGAGCAGAATCGAGCAGGGAGGCAAGAATTTATCCGGCGGTCAGAGACAGCGTCTGACCATTGCCCGTGCCCTTGTCAGACAGCCGGAAATCCTGATTTTGGACGACAGCGCGTCTGCCCTCGACTATGCGACGGATGCGGCGCTTCGAAAAGCAATCCGAAATATGGAAGGAAATCCTGCGGTCTTTATCGTTTCCCAGAGAACGTCCTCCATTCAGCATGCAGACCGGATCCTGGTGCTGGACGATGGAAAGGCTGCCGGACTTGGAACCCATGAGGAGCTGCTTGCAACCTGTCCGGTTTATCAGGAAATTTATTATTCCCAGTTCGATGAAAAGGCGGCGAAGGCAGTGCATGAAAACGTCGCCAATGCGGGTAAAGCAGAGAAAGGAGGATGCTGAACATGGCAAAGAAAATGGATGCAGGACAGACCCAGACCCTGAAAAAAGTACTGCGCTATATGAAGCCGTACCGGTTTTTCCTTCTTTTATCCGTGATTTTAGCGGCGATTACTGTCGCATCCACGCTGTATCTTCCACTGTTAATCGGTAAAGCGGTGGACTGCATCGTTGGAAAAGGTAATGTCAATTTTGACGGACTGATTGCAGTTCTGATCAAAATGGCGGTCATGATCGGGATCACCGCACTGGCGCAGTGGATTATGAACGTCTGCAACAATAAACTGACCTATCAGATCGTGCGGGATATTCGAAACGAGGCATTTGAAAAGATAGAGGTTCTGCCCCTCAAATACATTGACGGACATGCCCACGGTGAGATCGTCAGTCGTGTCATCGCGGACGTCGATCAGTTTGCGGACGGTCTGTTGATGGGCTTTACCCAGCTCTTTACCGGTGTGATTACGATTCTGGGAACGATCGGCTTCATGCTTTCGGTCAACGTCGGCATCACGATTGTCGTGCTGGTGGTAACACCGGTTTCCTTGTTTGTGGCCTCGTTTATCGCAAAGCGGACCTTCAGCATGTTCAAGGCCCAGTCCGAAACGAGAGGTGAGCAGACTGCTTTGATCGATGAAATGATCGGCAACCAGAAGATTGTGCAGGCATTCGGGCAGGAAAAGGATGCCATCGAAAAATTCGACGAAATCAACGGCCGTCTCCAGACGTGCTCGTTGAAAGCGATTTTCTTTTCCTCCATCACAAATCCGTCCACCCGTTTTGTCAACAGCCTTGTGTATACCGGCGTCGGCATCTTCGGCGCGCTGGCTGCGATCAACGGACGGCTGACGGTCGGACAGCTGAGCAGCTTTTTGAGCTATGCAAATCAGTACACCAAACCCTTTAATGAAATTTCCGGCGTCGTAACAGAGCTGCAGAACGCGATCGCCTGCGCGGGACGGGTATTCGAGCTGATTGAAGAAAAATCTCAGGTGCCGGAAGTGGAAAATGCGGTTTCACTGCAGCATGTGGATGGAAAAGTGGAGCTGAAGGACGTTGCGTTTTCCTATGTGCCGGAGCAGAAGCTCATTGAGAACTTCAATCTGCAGGTAAAGCCGGGTGAGCGCGTGGCGATTGTCGGACCCACCGGATGCGGCAAAACGACGGTGATCAACCTGTTGATGCGGTTTTATGATGTAAACAGCGCGACGAGATCGAGGTGCGGTTGGCCTTGTCGAACGACGCCTTGAAAATGATGTCCGCGCCGAGTCTTTCGTTGATCGCCACAAGACGCTGCGCCACGGTGTCAAGCAGTTCGGCAGACTCGATGACGCACGGTCCGGCGATAAATTTGATCTTCATAAGATTCAATTATGAGTTAAGAATAAAGGCCGGGGAAGCCGCCGCCCGCCAAGCAGCCGGGCTTCGACTCCCGACTTTTCATTTTCCATGCCTGATCAGGAAGGCTTCGGCCTTCTCCAGATCTTCGGGCGTGTCGATGCCGATGGTCTCGGCATCGGTAACGCCCACGCCGATCTTATAGCCGTTCTCCAGCCAGCGGAGCTGTTCGAGCGACTCGGCCTTTTCGAGCGCAGACTGCGGCAGGGCCGTAACTGCGCGCAGGACCTCCGTGCGGAACGCATAAAGACCGATATGCTTGTAGAACGTATGGCGCGCCAGCCACTCCGACCGTTCGACGCCCCGCAGGTAGGGAATCACCGAACGCGAGAAGTAGAGGGCGCGCGACTGCGCGTCGAGCACCACTTTCGGGGAGTTGGGATTTTCGAGGGCTTCGAGACCGTCCGTCGCGGCGAAAGGCCTGACCAGCGTGGCGATGTCGGTCGCCGGATCGTCGAAGCAGCGTTTCACGGCTTCCAGCTGCGAGGCCCGGATAAAAGGTTCGTCGCCCTGCACGTTGACCACCACGTCGTAGGTCTTACCCTGTTTGAGATAGGCTTCCCAGCAACGGTCGGTGCCGCTTTTGTGGTCCGGCGAGGTCATCTCGGCCCGGCCGCCGAAAGCGAGCACGGCGTCGTAGATACGCTCGTCGTCGGTGGCGACCACGGCGTCGTCCAACACGCCCGCCACCTGCTCGTAGACGCGCTGAATGACGGGCTTGCCGCCCAGCATCGCCAGCGGTTTGCCCGGAAAGCGCGTCGAGGCGTAACGCACCGGTATGATTGCGATAAATTTCATCGTCTCGGTTATTTAGCCATAAAAATAAAAAGTAAAAGGTGAAAATCAAAACTTTTCACCTTTTACTTGCATCTTCGCTTCAGACGAGTGCCAGTTTCAGCACTTCGTCGTTGGTCTTCACGTAATGGAACGTCAGCCCTTCGACGTATTCGGGTTTGATCTCGGCGATGTCCTTGCGGTTCTCCTCCGAAAGGATCAGTTCGGTGATGCCGGCGCGCTTGGCCGCCAGAATCTTCTCCCTGACGCCGCCCACGGGCATCACGCGGCCCCGGAGGGTCGTTTCGCCCGTCATGGCGATACGCTCCCGCACCTTGCGTCCGGTGTAGGTCGAGACGATCGAGGTCACCATCGTGATACCGGCCGACGGCCCGTCTTTAGGAATCGCCCCCTCCGGCACGTGGATATTGATGTCGTTCTTCTCGAACGCCGAAGCGTCGATTCCCAGCTCCGCGTGGTGGGCCATCACCCACTCGTGGGCGATCGTCGCCGACTCCTTCATCACCTCGCCCAGATTACCCGTCAGGCTGACTTTGCCCTTGCCGGGAGTCAGCACCGATTCGATGTAGAGGATGTCGCCGCCGACCTCGGTCCACGCAAGGCCCGTCACCACGCCCGTCATGCCGCCCACTTCGTACTCCTCGCGGAGGAACTTGGGCATGCCGAGAATCTTCTCGACGTCCTTGGCCGTGATTTCGGGCGCGAAGGCTTCGTCGAAAGCGATCTGCTTGGCGCGGGCGCGGGCGATCTTGGCCAGCAGCTTGTCGAGCGAGCGAACGCCCGACTCGCGGGTGTAGCCGGAGATGATGCCCTCGACGATTTGGGGCGTCATCACGAGTTCCTGCTCCTTGATGCCATGGGCCTCGCGCTGCTTGGGCAGCAGGTGGTCCAAGGCGATGCGGATCTTCTCCTCGACCAGATAGCCCGGAATGTTGATCATCTCCATACGGTCGCGCAGGGCCGGGGCGATGTTGGCCACGTTGTTGGCCGTGGCGATGAAGAGCACCTTCGACAGGTCGTACTCCATGTCGATATAGTTGTCGTGGAAGGTGGTGTTCTGTTCCGGATCGAGCACTTCGAGCAGTGCGCTCGACGGGTCGCCGTGGTTCGAAACGGTCACCTTGTCCACCTCGTCGAGGATAATCACGGGGTTCGACGAACCGCACCGCTTGATGGTCTGGATGATCCGGCCCGGCATGGCACCGATGTAGGTGCGGCGGTGTCCGCGAATCTCGGACTCGTCGTGCAGGCCGCCCAGCGAAATGCGGCCGAACTTGCGGCCCAGCGCCGCCGCCACCGACTTGCCCAGCGAGGTCTTGCCCACGCCCGGAGGGCCGTAGAGGCAGAGGATCGGCGACTTGAGGTCGCCCTTGAGCTTGATGACGGCCAGATGCTCCAGAATACGCTCCTTCACCTCGTCCAGACCGAAATGGTCGCGGTCGAGCTGTTCGCGGGCGCACTTGAGGTCGAGATTGTCCTTGGTCGTGTCGTTCCACGGCAGTTCGAGCAGCAGCTGCAGATAGGTCATCTGCACCGAATACTCGGCTACGGCGGGGTTCAGCCGCTCGACTTTCTGCAGCTCCTTCTCGAAGGTCTCGCCGACCTCCTTGGGCCAGTTCTTCTTCTTGGCCTCCTCGCGCATCTTCTCGATGTCGGCGTCGGCGCCGTCGCCCAACTCGTCCTGAATCGTGCGCATCTGCTGCTGGAGGTAGTAGTCGCGCTGCTGCTTGTCGATCTCCTGCTTCACACGCTCCTGAATCTGGTTTTTCAACTCGGCCAGCTGCTGCTCGCGGATCAGTATTTCGAGCAGCTTGCGGGCGCGGGCCAGCAGGCCGGGGGCTTCCAGCAGCGACTGGCGGTCCTCGTCCGTCAGCTCCATGTTCGAGCAGATGAAGTTGATGATGCCGCGCTTGGAGTCGATGTTCTTAATGGCGAACGCCGCCTCCTTGGGCATCGACGGCGAGACGTTGATGATATTGAGCGCCACGTCGCGGATCGAGTCCACGAGGGCTTCGAACTCGACGCTCTTCAGATCGGGCGTGGTATCGCGCAGTGCGGTGACACGGGCCCGGAAGTAGGGTTCGGTAGTAATGTATTCGCGGATCTCGACCTTCTCCAAGCCGTTCAGGATCACCGTGAGGTTGCCGTTGGGCATTTCGAGAATCTTGATGATGCGCGCCGCGGTGCCGACCTTGTACATGTCGTCCGGCGCGGGGTCTTCGACGTCGCTTTCGCGCTGCAGCACGGCGCCCAGAATACCGCCTTCGGCATTCACGGCGCGCACCAGACTGATGCTCTTGTCGCGGCCCACCGTAATGGGGGTGATGGCGCCGGGAAAGAGCACGGAGCTGCGCAGCGTGAGAATCGGAATGATCTCAGGAACCTCCACCTCTTCGACGACTTCGTCACCGCCCGTCACGATGGGGATCACGCGGTGATTGCCGTCGAGCAGATCGGGAAGCAGGTTCACGTCTTCGACTTCGATTGTTTCGAATTTATCTTTTTTACTCATAGCTTACAAATATATAATGTCGCAAAGGTAACGATTTTTTAGTCATATTTATTTCATCTTTGACAGAATGTTAATAACTTTGCAGGTCAAATAACGAAGTAAAACAATTTCATCCCTATGCAAATCGCAGACAAATACTCGCCGCAGGAGATCGAGTCGAAATGGTACGACTACTGGATCGAAAAACGCTTGTTTCACTCGGAACCCGATCAGCGCGAACCCTATACGATCGTAATTCCGCCCCCCAACGTAACGGGCATGCTCCACATGGGTCACATGCTCAACAACACGCTGCAGGACGTGCTGGTGCGCCGCGCCCGCATGTCGGGCAAGAACGCATGCTGGGTGCCGGGCATGGACCACGCGTCGATCGCCACCGAGGCCAAGGTCGTGGCGATGCTGCACGAAAAGGGCATCGAAAAATCGTCGCTCTCGCGTGAAAAGTTCCTCGAATACGCTTGGGAATGGAAGGAGAAGTACGGCGGCATGATCCTCAAGCAACTGCGCAAGCTGGGCGCCTCGTGCGACTGGGAGCGGACCTGCTTCACGATGGACGGGCCGCGCACCGAGAGCGTCATCAAAGTCTTCTGCGACCTGTTCGAAAAGGGCAGGATTTACCGCGGCGTACGCATGGTGAACTGGGACCCCGCGGCGAAAACGGCGCTTTCGGACGAAGAGGTGGTCTTCAAGGAGTCGCACGGCAAACTCTACTACCTGCGCTACAAGATCGAAGGCACGGACAAGGCGATCATCGTCGCCACGACGCGCCCCGAAACCATTCTGGGCGACACGGCGCTGTGCGTCAACCCTAACGACCCGCGCTACGCCTCCCTGCCGGCCGATGCGCGCGTCATCGTGCCGCTGGTGAACCGTTCGATCCCGGTGATCCGCGACGAATACGTCGATATCGAGTTCGGTACGGGCGCGCTGAAGGTCACCCCGGCGCACGACGTGAACGACTACATGCTTGGCGAAAAATACGGTCTCGAAACGATCGACATCTTCAATGACGACGGCACGATCAACGACAAGGTCGGCATGTACGTCGGCATGGACCGTTTCGACGTCCGCAAACAGATCGAGAAGGACCTCGCCGCGGCGGACCTGCTCGAAAAGACCGAGGAGTACACCAACAACATGGGATACTCTGAGCGCACGGGCGTGGCCATCGAGCCGAAGCTCTCGATGCAGTGGTTCCTTTCGATGGAGGAGCTGGCCCGGCCCGCGACCAAAGCCGTCATGGAGGATACGATCCGCTTCGTGCCCGAAAAATACAAGAACACCTACCGTCACTGGATGGAAAACATCAAGGACTGGTGCATCTCGCGCCAGTTGTGGTGGGGACAGCGCATTCCGGCCTACTACCTGCCCAAGGGCGGGTACGTCGTGGCCCCGACGGCCGAAGAGGCGCTCGCGAAGGCACGTGCGAAGACCGGCGACGACTCGCTGCAGCCGAGCGACCTGCGTCAGGACGAGGACGTGCTGGACACTTGGTTCTCGTCGTGGCTCTGGCCGATTTCGGTCTTCGACGGCATCCGCAATCCGGACAATCAGGAAATAAGCTACTACTACCCCACCAACGATCTGGTGACGGGTCCCGACATCATCTTCTTCTGGGTGGCCCGCATGATCATGGCGGGTTACGAATACCGCGGCGAAAAGCCCTTCGGCAACGTATACTTCACGGGCATCGTCCGCGACAAGATCGGCCGCAAGATGTCCAAGCAGCTGGGCAACTCGCCCGATCCGCTGGACCTGATCGCCAAATACGGCGCAGACGGCATGCGCATGGCGATGCTGATTTCGTCGTCGGCCGGCAACGACGTGATGTTCGACGAAGCGCTCTGCGAGCAGGGCCGCAACTTCGGCAACAAGATATGGAACGCCTACAGGCTGGTGAACGGCTGGTCGGCGGACGACAAGGCCGCGCAGGACGACAACAACCGGCTGGCGGTCGAATGGTTCCGCCAGACGCTGGGCCGCGCACTGCGCCAGATCGACGAGGACTTCAGGTCGTACCGCATTTCGGAGGCGTTCATGACGGCCTACAAGCTCTTCTGGGACGACTTCAGCGGTCTCTACCTCGAAATGGTGAAACCCGCCTACGGACAGCCCGTCGATGCGGAGACGTTCGCCGCGACGTGCGGATTCTTCGACGAATTGATGCGCGTGCTGCACCCCTTCATGCCGTTCGTGACGGAGGAGATCTGGCAGGACCTCGCGCCCCGCAAAGAGGGCGAGTCGATCTGCACGGCCCCCATGCCGCAACCGGTCGAAGCCGACGAGCGCCTGCTGGCCCGGTTCGAGCTGGCCAAGGAGGCGATCTCCTCGGTGCGCAACATACGCAACCAGAAGAACCTGCCGCAGAAGGAAGCGCTGACGCTCAAGGTGATCGCCGACGAGAACTACCCCGCCGAATACGCTCCCGTGATGCGGAAGATGGCCAACCTGACGGCCGTCGAAACCGTGACGGAGAAAGACCCCGCGGCCGCGGCGTTCATCGTCAAGACGACCCAGTATTTCGTGCCGATGGCGGGCAAGATCGACGTCGAAGCCGAAATCGGGAAACTGACGGAGAGTCTCGCCTACTACGAGGGATTCCTCGCAAGCGTCATGAAGAAGCTCTCGAACGAGCGCTTCGTGCAGTCGGCGCCCGAAAAGGTGGTCATGAACGAGCGCGCCAAGCAGGCGGACGCAGAAGCGAAAATCGCGGCCATCAGGGAGCAGCTGGCGGCGCTGAAATAATCCGGCGTGGCACAAATCACCATATACACCGACGGCTCGGCCTTGGGAAATCCCGGACCGGGCGGTTACGGCGCGGTGCTGCTTTCGGGCCGTCACCGCAAGGAGCTTTCGCAGGGATTCCGCCTGACGACCAACAACCGCATGGAGCTGACGGCCGTCTGCGCGGCGCTCGAAGCGCTCAAGTTCGAGGGGTCGGACGTCACGGTCTATTCCGACTCGAAATACGTCGTGGACGCCGTGACGAAAGGCTGGGTGTTCGGCTGGGAGAAGAAACGGTTCGCCGGCAAGAAGAATCCCGACCTGTGGATGCGTTTCCTGCGCATATACCGGCGCCACAACGTGCGGTTCGTATGGGTCAAGGGGCATGCCGATACGGTCGAGAACAACCGCTGCGACCAACTGGCCGTAGCCGCCGCCAACGACAAGGCGCATTTATCGGAAGACACTGGTTATGAACCGGAAGAGAGGTGAGCGGCAACGCCCGCCTCTTTTCCTTTTTCGGCCCTTATTTCTCCTAAACTTCGCACTTTTGACCCGCAGGGTCCGATTTTATCATTATTATTCCTATCTTTGTCCCGATTATCACATAACCTGCAAATAATCCGCCCGTAATGCTTAAAATATACATGAGGCTCTTGGGTTTCGCCCGACCCATCCAGAAGTACGCAATTCCCTATTTCTTCTACTCGCTGCTCTACGCGCTGTTCAACTCGCTCACGTTCCTGCTGATCATGCCGATCCTCAAGACGATGTTCGACGCCGACTACACGTTCGTATATGTAGAGAAACTTCCCCCGCTGGCCTTCAATCAGGAATACCTGACAGCCTTGTTCAACTTCACCTACTCGCATCTGTTCAACGAATACAACCCCGAAAACGTACTGCTCATGCTCGCCGTGGTGACCATTTTCGTGAGCCTGCTGAGCAACTTGTTCCGTTATCTGGGCTCTTGGACGGTGGAGAACATGCGCACCCGCACGCTGCAGCGCATGCGCAACGAGATGTTCTCGAAGGTGGTGGACATGCACGTCGGCTTTTTCAGCGACCAGCGCAAGGGCGACATCATTTCGAAAATCACCTCCGACGTCGGCGTGGTGCAGTTCTGCATCACCAACACCCTGCAGGTGGCTTTCCGCGAACCGTTCCTCATCATCGGCTATACGGTGATGATGGTCGCCATATCGTGGGAGCTGGCCCTCTTCTCGGTGCTGTTTCTGCCCGTGGTGGCCCTCATCATCGGCAGCATCGTCAAACGCCTGCGCCACCCGGCCCGCACGAGCCAGCAGCGCATGGGCGAGCTGGTATCGACGCTCGACGAGTCCCTTTCGGGCATCAAGGTCATCAAGAGCTACAACGCCGTGGATTATATCAAGCAGAAGTTCTACGACCTGAACGCCGATCTGGCCCGGCTGACCCTCTCGATGGCGCGCCGCCAGCAGCTGGCTTCGCCGATGAGCGAATTCCTCGGCATCTCGGCCGTGGGCGTCATCCTCGTATTCGGCGGTTCGCTCGTATTCAAGGGGTCGCTCAGCCCCGAAGGCTTCATCGCCTTCGTCGCCATGTTCTCGCAGATCACGCGCCCCGTGCGCACCTTCATCGACCAGTTCGCCAACATCAATCAGGGCATCGCGGCCGGAGAGCGCATCTTCTCGATCATCGACGCCCAGAGCGAAATTCAGGACAAGCCCGGCGCGCTGGAGCTGAACGGCCTGAAAGACAAGATCGAATTCCGCGACATACACTTCTCCTACGACGGCAGCCGCGAGGTGATCGACGGCATTTCGTTCGACATCAAACGCGGGGAGACCGTGGCGCTCGTGGGACCGTCGGGCGGCGGCAAATCGACGCTCAGCGAGCTTGTCCCGCGTTTCTACGACGTTACGGCGGGTGACATCCTCATCGACGGCGTTTCGATCCGCGACTACACGCAGGAGAGCGTGCGCGCCCACATGAGCGTCGTATCGCAGGACACCGTGCTTTTCAACGACACCATCGAGGGCAACATCGCCATGGGCAAGGCCGGAGCTTCGCACGAGGAGATCGTCGAGGCGGCCCGAATCGCCAACGCCGACTGCTTCATCACCGAAGCGCCCGAAGGCTACCGGACCAATATCGGCGACCGCGGCGTGAAACTTTCGGGCGGCCAGCGGCAGCGTCTCTCCATCGCCCGCGCCGTGTTGAAAAACCCCGACATCCTGATTCTCGACGAAGCGACTTCGGCCCTCGACACCGAGAGCGAAAAACTCGTGCAGGACGCCCTCAACAAATTGCTGGAGGGCCGCACTTCGGTAGTCATCGCACACCGGCTGAGCACGATCCACAACGCCGACAAGATCATCGTCGTCGATCACGGACGCATCGCCGAGCAGGGCACGCACGCCGAACTGATGGCCCGCGGAGGAATCTACGCCAAACTGATCGAACTGCAGTCGTTCGAATAAAACGAATATCCCGCTCGTATGAAAAGCGAGAAAGAGAAGATGCTGGCGGGCGAATGGTTCGACCCGCACGACGAGGAGCTGACGGCCGACCGCGACCGCGCCACGCTGCTGATGCACCGTCTCAACGCCGAATGTCCCGCCCACGACGCAGCGTACCGCACCGCTCTGCGCAAGCTCTGTCCCGACGCGGAAGGATTCATCCGCGCACCCTTTTACTGCGACTACGGCTACAACATCTCCATCGGCGAAGGCTCTTTCGTCAACTTCGACTGCGTCTTCCTCGATCTGGCCCCGATCCGTATCGGACGCAATACGCTGATCGGCCCCAAAGTGCAGCTGCTCACCCCGCACCACCCGCTGGACCCCGCCCTGCGTGCGACTGGCCGCGAAGCCGGCAAACCGATCACCATCGGCGACAACTGCTGGCTGGGCGGCGGCGTCATCGTCTGTCCGGGCGTCCGGATCGGAGACGGCGCGATAATTGGAGCGGGTTCGGTAGTTACGCGCGACATTCCTGCGAATTCGGTTGCCGTCGGCAATCCGGCCCGCGTCACCCGTACGCTTTCACATACTTAACCGCGACTCCGTTATGTTTACCTCCGGCAATCCCGATCTCCAATCGTTGATGCAGCTGCTCGACGCCGCCCGCATGGGGTGGTGGAAGGCGGATTTCCGCACGGGCGAACTGCTCTTCTCCGACTATGTCGTCAACCTGCTGGGACTCGGCAGCAACCGGGCCGCGGTCGGGGAACTGATGCCGCTGACGCGCGAGGATTACCGGAAACGGATACACAACGAATTCCTGTCGCTCAAGGTCGGAAACCATTTCGACGAAACGTTTCCCCTCGTACTGCCGGAAGGCGAAGTATGGATTCACGCCCAGCTCGTCCACAAACAATCGGACTCGCAGCAGGGCATCAAACTCTTCGGCTACCTCCAGCGCGTTCCGGTCGCCGACCGGAAAGAGGCGGACATCCTCACGCTCGAAAGCAACTATTACGCGACGCTGAGGGAAAACAAGCACATGGACGAGCTGCTCGACCATCTGCCGATCGGCTACTTCCGCATCCGGCTGCTCTACGACGACGACGGTCGGGCGACCGACTACCTTTTCCTCTCGGTCAACCAGACGGCGCAGCAGATTCTGGGCGTAGACGCCGCCGACTACCTCGACAAGACCGCCCGCGAAATAGACATCCCCGTAGACCGGCACATCGACGAGCTGGCGGCCATCAGGCTGGGGGATTACAAGATGGACCAGTGGCATGCCTCCAAAACCGGCCGCTACTGCCGCAGCTTCCTCTACAACACCCCCAACGACGCGACGGAGATCGTGATCCTGATCCTCGACATCACGGACGTCGTCACGGCGCATCAGGCGCTCGACGAAAAGGAGAAACTGCTGCGCAACGTCATCCAGAACGCTCCGATCGGCATCGAGATATACGACCGCACAGGGCATCTGGTGGACATCAACGCCCGCGATCTGGAAATGTTCGGCGTAACCGATCCGGCAGGCATCCGGGGACTCAGCATTTTCGACAACCCCAACTTCTCGACCGAGATCAAGGACTGCATCCGCGAAGGCCGGGGTACGGACTTCACCACACGCTACGATTTTTCGAAAGCCCGAAGCTATTACGACACCAGCCGGAGCGGCTACATCGACTGGACGGCCCGCATCCGGTATCTCTACAACGACACGGGCGAAATCACCCACTACCTGCTCATCAACATCGACAACACGGAACTCCGCCAGACGCAGGACCGGCTCACGGAATTCGAAGCGCTGTTCCGCCTTATCTCCGAATACGCGCAGGTGGGATACACCAACTACAACCTCTGCAACAAAGAGGGTTATGCGCAGAGCGTCTGGCTGCGCAACTACGGCGAAGCCGACACGGCCGCCATCGGCGACGTCATCGGCAAATACCGTCATATCCACCCCGACGACCGCACGGTGCTGCTGAACCGGCTGGCGCAGTTCGAGTCCGGGGAGATACAGTCGGCATCGGTCTCCTGCCGCGTCCTGCACGACGACGGCCGGACGACATGGATCAAAAGCCACCTCATCTGCCGCGACTACCGGCCGCAGGAGCAGGTCATCGACATGCTGGGGATCAATTACGACATCACGGCGCTCAAGCAGACCGAGCAGGAGCTGATCGCCGCCAAGGAGCGGGCCGAGGAGTCCAACAAGCTCAAGACGGCGTTCCTCGCCAACATGAGCCACGAAATCCGTACGCCGCTCAACGCCATCGTAGGTTTCTCGCGGCTGCTGACCACCGAGGAGGACCCCGAAGTGCGCAAAGAGTACAACGACATCGTGTCGCTCAACAACGGACTGCTGCTGCAGATCATATCCGACGTGCTGGACCTCTCGCGCATCGAATCGGGACGCATTGATCCGGTCAAGAGCCGTTTCGACCTGCGGACGCTCTGCCGCGAGGCCGTCGAAACGTTCCGCCTGCAGGCTCCGGAGGGGGTCGTGCTGCGCGTCGAAAAGGGACTGCCCTCCTGCACGGTCTGCGAATACCGGCAGGGAGTGATGCAGATATTGGCCAACTTCATCCGCAACGCACTGAAATTCACAACAAAAGGCTCCGTAACGGTAGGATTCGAACGCAAACGGGACCGGCTGAGTCTCTATGTCCGCGACACGGGCATCGGCATTCCGGCCGGCGAGCTGGACAAAATCTTCGAACGGTTCTACAAGGTGGACACTTTCACGCAGGGGACCGGACTCGGACTTTCGATCTGCAAAAGCATCGCGGAGCAGATGGGCGCGCAAATCGGCGTCGATTCCGCCGTCGGCGAAGGTTCCTGCTTCCGGGTCGAAATGCCGATCGCGGAATAAGCCGCACGCCGTTTTTCCGGCGGCGGCCTAATCGGCGGAATTTTGCAGATTTTCAAATCTTTTTTATATCTTTGCAAGTTGTCGGAAAACGAGCGACGTTTCCGGCAATTCCGGCTTCGCGCCGGGTGCAGGATCCGAACGAAAACAAAACACATACACCATGAAGTTCAAAGAGTATAAAGGTCTCGATCTGGCGCAGACGGCCGCCGACGTGCTCGGCGAGTGGGACGCCCGCGATACATTCCATAAAAGCATCACCACGCGCGAAGGACACCCCGCGTTCGTATTTTACGAAGGCCCCCCGTCGGCCAACGGCACGCCGGGCATCCACCACGTCATGGCCCGTACGATCAAGGACGTTTTCTGCCGTTACAAGACGCAGCAGGGCTACCTCGTGCACCGCAAGGCGGGCTGGGATACGCACGGACTTCCGGTCGAACTGGGCGTCGAGAAGAAGCTCGGCATCACCAAGGAGGACATCGGCAAAAAAATCACCATCGAGGAGTACAACCGCACCTGCCGCGAAGCCGTCATGGAGTTTACGGGCATGTGGGAGGACCTGACCCGCAAGATGGGTTACTGGGTCAACATGGACGATCCCTACATCACCTACGACAACAAATACATCGAGACGCTGTGGTGGCTCCTCAAGCAGCTCTTCGACAAGGGGCTGCTCTACAAGGGCTACACCATCCAGCCCTACTCGCCGGCGGCGGGAACGGGTCTCTCGACCCACGAGCTGAACCAGCCCGGCTGCTACCGCGACGTGAAGGACACGACCTGCACGGCGCAGTTCGAAGTCATCCGCGACCAGAAGAGCGAGAAGCTTTTCGCCGGCGTCGAGGGGCCGCTCTATTTCTTGGCTTGGACCACCACGCCGTGGACCCTGCCCTCGAACACGGCGCTGGCCGTAGGTCCCGCGATCGAATACGTCAAGGTCAAGTGCCGCAACCCCTATACCGACCGGCCGCAGACGGTCATCCTCGCCAAAGAGCTCGTGCCCGCCTACTTCACCAAGAAGATGGAGGGAACCTATGAGATCACGGGCGAAAGCTGGAAGGGTCCCGAACTGGAAGGCATCCGCTACGAACAGCTCATCCCGTGGGTAAAGCCGATGGGCGACGCGTTCCGCGTGATCGTCGGCGACTACGTGACCACTTCGGACGGTACGGGCATCGTGCATATCGCGCCGACGTTCGGCGCCGACGACGACCGCGTAGGCCGCGCCGCAGGCATCGCGCCGCTGTTCATGGTGGACAAGGCGGGCAAAAATCAGCCGATGGTCGACAGGCAGGGCAAATTCTTCCTGTTGGAAGACCTCGATCCGGAATTCGTGAAAAACAACGTAGACGCCGAAAAATACAGGGAGTATGCGGGCCGTTACGTCAAAAACGCGTACGATCCCAATATCGCCCCCGACGCCGAGACAACGCTCGACATCGACATCGCGGTGATGCTCAAAGCCGAAAACAAGGCTTTCAAGATCGAGAAGCACACCCACTCCTACCCCCACTGCTGGCGTACGGACAAACCGGTGCTCTACTACCCGCTCGACTCGTGGTTCATCCGCACCACGGCCCTGCGCGAGCGGATGATCGAACTGAACAAGACGATCCGCTGGAAACCCGAATCGACCGGCACGGGCCGTTTCGGCAAGTGGCTCGAAGGATTAGTGGACTGGAACCTTTCGCGTTCGCGCTTCTGGGGAACCCCGCTGCCGGTATGGGCTACGGAAGACTACTCGGAGCTGAAGTGCATCGGCTCGGTCGAAGAGCTGATGGGCGAAATCGAGAAGTCGGTCGCCGCAGGCTTCATGAAGGAGAATCCCTTCAAAAATTTCAAGGTCGGCGACATGTCGGCGGAGAACTATTCGACCAAAAATATCGACCTGCACCGCCCCTATGTGGACGGCATCGTGCTGGTCTCGTCGAAGGGCGAGCCGATGAAGCGCGAAAGCGACCTGATCGACGTGTGGTTCGATTCGGGCGCCATGCCCTATGCGCAGCTGCACTACCCGTTCGAGAACGGCGGCGAGCATTTCAAGACGGTCTATCCGGCCGACTTCATCGCCGAAGGCGTGGACCAGACGCGCGGCTGGTTCTTCACGCTGCACGCCATCGCCTCGATGCTGTTCGACTCGGTGGCTTTCAAGAACATCATTTCGAACGGTCTTGTGCTCGACAAGAACGGCAACAAGATGTCCAAGCGACTGGGCAACGGCGTCGATCCGTTCGAGGTGCTGGCCACCTACGGAGCCGACGCCACGCGCTGGTACATGATCTCCAACTCGCAGCCGTGGGACAACCTCAAGTTCGATAGGGACGGCGTGGACGAAGTGCGCCGCAAGTTCTTCGGAACGCTCTACAATACCTATTCGTTCTTCGCCCTCTACGCCAACGTGGACGGATTTACGGGCCGGGAGCCGGAGGTTCCCGTGGAGAAGCGTCCGGAGATCGACCGCTGGATCATCTCGCTGCTCAACACGCTGGTAAGGGACGTGACGCGTTCGCTCGAAGATTACGACCCGACGCCTGCGGCGCGCGCCATTCAGGAGTTCGTGGGCGAAAACCTCTCGAACTGGTACGTACGCCTCAACCGCAAGCGTTTCTGGGGCGGCGGCATGAACGAGGACAAACTGGCGGCCTATCAGACGCTTTACACCTGTCTGGAGACCGTTTCGATGCTCGCAGCGCCGTTCGCACCGTTCATCTCGGACCGCATTTTCTGCGACCTGAACGCCGTAAGCGGCCGCCATACGGACGAATCGGTACACCTTTCGACCTTCCCGAAGGCCGACGGAAAGCTGATCGACGCCGATCTGGAAGAGATGATGTCGCTGGCCCAGCGCGTATCGTCGATGGTGCTGGCCCTGCGCCGCAAAGTCTCGATCAAGGTGCGCCAACCGCTGACCAAGATCCTGATCCCGGTACTCGACCCGGCAATGGCGCAGCATATCGCTGCCGTGAAAACGCTCATCATGAACGAGGTGAATGTCAAGGAGATCGAGCTGATCGAGAACACGGCGGGCATCATCACCAAGCGCATCAAGCCCAACTTCAAGACGCTGGGACCGCGCTACGGCAAATACATGAAGCAGATCGCCGCCATGACCGCGGAGTTCACGCAGGAGCGGATCGCCGAAATCGAAACCGCTCCGGAGACGATCCTCGACCTCGGCGCCGAGAAGATCGCCGTAACCCCCGCCGATTTCGAGATCACCTCGGAGGACATGCCGGGCTGGCTCGTGGCGTCGGAAGGCAAGCTGACCGTGGCGCTCGACATCACCGTAACGGAGGAACTGCGCGCGGAAGGCGTGGCACGCGAGTTGATAAACCGCATCCAGAATATCCGCAAGGATTCGGGATTCGAAGTGACGGACAAGATCCGGGTCGAGATCGAGCAGAAGGAGCTTGTGGCCGACGCCGTCGCCAAATACGCCGGTTACATCGCATCGCAGACGCTGGCCGTCGAGGTCAAGGCCGCGGCACAACCTGCGGGCGGAGTGATCGTCGATTCGGATGTCGATGACGAGCCGGTACGGATCGCCGTAACGCGGATTTAGCCCGTCCGGAACGTCTCCGAGTCCCTTTTTCGGTGAATTTGGAACGGCAAGCGTTTCATGCTGAGCACGATGCGCGGGTATGTCCGGACGGAATCGTATAATGAGATGTAAAATTTGGTATTTCCGAAAAAAATAGTTAATTTTACATAAAACCTAATTAAGGAGAAGACGACTATGGCAGACGAAAGAACGAGATACAGCGACGCCGAACTCGAAGAGTTCAAGCAGCTTATCCTGAAAAAGCTGGAGAACGCGCGTGCGGACTACGAGCTGCTGCGCGCCACTATCACCCACACGGCAGACAACGACACAGAAGATACCTCGCCGACGTTCAAGGTCCTCGAAGAGGGCGCGGCGACTCTCTCGAAAGAGGAGAGCGGACGCTTGGCAGCGCACCAGATGAAGTTCATACGCAATCTGGAAATGGCGCTCGTGCGTATCGAGAATAAGACTTACGGCATCTGTAAAACCACGGGCAAGCTCATTCCCAAGGAGCGCCTGATGAAAGTGCCCCACGCCACCGAGTGTATCGAGGCCAAGGAGGGACGCAGGTAGAACCGGAAGGGCGCGCAGACGGACTCCGACGCGGCGTCACGGCCCCGGTACGATTCCGGAAGGCGGAAAAATCACAGACCATGCCCGGAGATAACACCCGCAGAGAGTGTATATTGAGGAAAAGACGACCGTCACGGCCGTCTTTTCCCGTTTCGGGGAAGCGCTTTTTTATACGTTTTGCCGAAAAATTACGTTATCTTTGATGACATGTATCGCCGGATCTGCATACTCGTACTAACCGTCCTCGCGGCAGTGAGCGTTTGTTTCGCCCGAACGGCCGGTCCCGGCATGCGCGGTCCCGAAATAACTTCGCCCAACATAAACTCGCCCGACGGGTTCAAGCCAGACAGCCTGAACACCGCCACCTCCGAGCGCAATCAGAGACTGTATGACAGTATCCAGTCCAAGACCAACCGCCGCGCCGTGCCGCGCATGCTCTACAGAATGCTTTTCGTAAAGCCCGTGCTGGACACCACATTCAGCGGCCGCGTACTGGACGAAAGCCGTCTGCTGGAACCCTATGCGGGAAAAACGGTGGGCGACATCACCATCGAGCGCCGGCATCCCTTCGATTCCGACGGCAACTGGCTCGAACGCACGGGCAACAAGATACACATGCTGACACGCGACCGGGTCATCCGCCGCGACCTGCTCTTCAAGCCGGGCGACAAGATCGACCCGCAGCTGATCGTGCGCAACAAGCAACTGCTCCGCTCGCGGCCCTACATCTCCGACGTCGATATCACCCTGCTGCCCGACTCGCTGGATTCGACACGCGTCAATATGGTCATATGCACCCGTGACAGCTGGACGATCAGCGTCGACGGCGCCATCCACGGCGAGGGCCGCACGATGGTCGGACTGTCGGACGCCAACATTTTCGGCTGGGGCAACACCCTGAAGTTCAACACCAACTTCAGCCGCAAAGACTTCTCATACGGCGGCAACATCGTCGAATACGAAATCCCCAACGTTCTGGGAAGTTTCTACACGGCGGATTTTTCGGCCGGACGCGACTTCTACAACTCGGAGCTGAACATGGGGCTGCGCAAGGAGTTCATACGTCCGACGGACTATGAAATCGGCCTTACGTACAGCGACGTCAAGTCGAAGCGCTACATGATCGACCTCGACACTTCGCTGCTCATCAAGGTCCGCAATCTGGACGCATGGGGCGGCAAGTCGCGCTATATCCGCTCCATCAATTCGAGCGTATATTTCACGGGACGCTACAGCTACGCCCGTTTCAGCCGGCGGCCGCTGGTCGCCCCCAACCACAACCCCGCGCTGCACGACTACGACGCCATGCTCTTCGGGGCCGGTCTCTACCGCGAGAAGTTCTATTCGGCCAACATGATCTACGGATTCGGCACAAGGGAGTACCTCGCGACGGGTTACAAGGCCGAGCTGGTCGGCGGATACTCGTGGGGAGAATTCAACGACGAAATGTATCTGGGCATGACCTATACGACCGGCGGATTCCGCTCGGTAGGCTATGTCATGGGAAGTATCACGCTGGGAAGCTATATCGACCTCGCAACCGGCATGTGGCGCCATAGTGCGGTGGACGTGGACCTGAAGTGGTTCTCGAACCTGTTCATGTTCAAACGCAGCCGCATCCGCCAGTTTCTGGCCTTCAACTATACGCAGGGCTGGAACCGCGGCACGGGCAGCGACGAAATAATCCGCATGACCCGCATAAACGGACTGCAGGCGCTCAAGGAGCATGTCACCGGCACCAACCGCATGATACTCAACACGGAGACCGTATTTTTCACGCCCTATCAGCCCCTCGGTTTCCGTATCGCCCTGTTCGGATTCGCCGACTTCGGACTGATCGGCTATTCGCCCAACATCTTCAAGAACGACTTCTTCACCTCGTTCGGTTTCGGCGTGCGTATCAAGAACGAACGGCTGATTTTCAACACGGTCCAGATACGGCTGGGACTCGCCTTCGGCAAACGCGGACTGGTAGAGAGCGAATATGTCCGCGTGTCGAACCAGACCCGCATCGAACAATACCGCTACCGCCCGACCCGGCCCGAAATCGTGGGATTCAAATAAGCCGGCGGACCGGACAGCAAACAAAAAAACGGAGGTCTCGGACCTCCGTTTTTTTATTGTCCTTCGACGATCTGCCCCTTGTCGTCGATCGTCATCACCCGGTCGTACTGTTTCACTTTCGCCGTAAAGTCGTGGAAATCTTCGGCTTCCTGATACTTGCAGGGAACGACCTCTTCGCCCTTGCGGTTGATATAGCCGTACCCCAGCCCCTTGACGAAAACGCGGGCCAGACCGCAGCTGAAAGGATATGCCTCGTGGTATTTGAAAGGCACGACGAGCTGCCCGTTCGTGGCGATATACCCCCAGCGGGCGTCATAGAAATCCTCGGAATTGACGCCGAAACGCATCACCGGGGCGCGCATCTCGCTGAACTCGCCGGCATCGTCCCACTTGGCGGGAAGCACTTCACGCCCTTCGGTGTCGATATACCCGCAGCGCGGCTCCATCCCCTGAAAATTCATGCCGTAAAGGTTGGTATTGAACGGCGCCAGACCGTCGTGGAACTCCCCGATACGTTTATAGCGGAACGAACTGACTTCATTGCCGTTGCGGTCCACAAGTCCGTAATTGACATTGTTGTAGCTCACCACGGCGACACCGCCCGAAAAGGGCTTCGCCACGGCGAAACGGGGCGAAATCGCCACATTGCCCTTTACGTCCACATAGCCGAAATTGCCGAACTGTTCGAGCATAAAGGCCGCAAGTCCTTCGCCCGGCGTATCGAGGTAGTAGTACCGGCACGGAATCGTCTCGCGGCCCAGCGTGTCGATCAGTCCCCACTGCCCGCCGTAAGGCTCGTCGCGCAGCATCATGCTGCCTCCGTAGTTCGTCCGAGCATAGCCGTCCTTAAAATCGGAAATGTAGGTGAAGAAGCAGGGAAGCACTTCGCGGCCGTCGGCGTCCAAGAAGCCGTGCTTGCCGCCGCTCGTCACGGGAATCAGCCCGTATGCGTTAGGCTCGCCGATCAGGTTGTAGTCGCACGGCACGACCACTTCACCGTTTTCGCGCAGATAGCCCCACTTGCCGTCGCGCAGCACGCGCATCCAGCCCCGCTCGTCCGGCTCGCCGATTTCGGAATACAGGCAGGGAATAACCATCTTCCCCGACTTATCGACGCGGCCCCAAAGCTCGCCCGCGGCCTGCACCCACGCCATGCCGTCCTCAAACGGTTCGGCAAGCACGAACTGCGGAGCGATCACGAGCCGTCCCACGGTGTCGATATATCCCCAAGCTCCTTCGGGGACCTGCACCGCAGCCAGTCCGTCGGCAAATCGGCGGGCGTCGGCATAGCGGCATTCGATCGCCAGCCGCCCCGTTCCATCGACATAGCCCCAGCGGCCTACGCCCTCGTTGATGTCGAGCACGGCCGCGCGGTTGTCGCTCACCTCCCCTACTTCGGCATATTTGGCCGTACGCTTCTCGAACGACCGGCCGCACGAGACGAGCGTTACGACTGTAAGAAAAAATAGCAGGCGTTTCATAGCTTCTGTTTTGTGTTTCCCATGCAAAGATAGCGCAAGCCGGGCGCAGAACCAAATTTTTCGGTTTTGCACGGAACGGTTCTCCGCAGGGAAGGCGTCGTCCCGGCAAAACCGACGGCGGCCGGGCTGAAAATTCACCGCGCCGACACCCGCCGAGACTGCCGCCAACCGGAATTTACGCCGGCAAGGACAACTTGTCACGGACGATTTCCGCAAGTTTCGGGCCTGCATTGCCCGCACGCCGAAAAAACCCGGAACGGCAGAACCGTTCCGGGCGCGAACTTTTTATGCTTATGGCGGTTGGTTTTCGTCGTGTACAACCGGGCGGCAACGGATTTTATCGTATCAACCCGGCAATCCGTCCCTCTCCGGCTGTCTGCGGTTACCTGCGGCTATCTGCGGCTATCTGCGGGTCGTAATCTTGATTACGCCCTCGCTGCCGGCGCCGGACTCCTTGGCGGCCTCCTTGCCCCGCAACACCTCCATACGCTTGATTTTCCGGGGTGCGAGCCGAAGCACGTCCGCTTTGGACGCTTTCTCGCCGTTAATGAAAATCACGTAGTTATCCGGTATCTCCGAAGGATTGTGCAGCGTGACGCGGCCCGTAAAGACCGTTTTGCCCGACTCCGTTTTCGAATGATCCACGCGCGTCGTGCCTTCGCCGGTCGTAACGCGCCAATAAGACGGCGTTTCCGACGCCGCACCCCCGGCCGCACCCGCGACGACCGCCCCGCCGTCAGCAGTATCGACGGAGGAGTCCTGCATATCGACTGCGATTGTCTCGGAGAAGGAGATTTCCGACTTTGCCTGCGCGCGGGCTTCGTCCAGCTGCTTTTGCGCCGCTTCGAGCTGTTTCTGCGCCTGCTTCCACTCCTCGGCCGACATATACCGGCGTGCCGCATCCAGCCCGGCACGGGCGGCCTGCATCCCCGCTTCGGCGGCTTTCAGGCCGGCGTCCGCAGCCTGCATCGTCTGTCCGGTCATAATGCGCATCATCCCCTCCGCAGCAGCGGAGTCTTCCCCCTGCACGGCAGCGTCCTTGGTAATGCGGATCGACCGGACGTTTCCGGACAACTCTTCCAAGTCGCCGGCATCGACGTCCCGCCCGTTTATTTTCCAGACCATGTCTCCGCCGAGCGAGTCGCGCCTGCCGTCGATCCTGTAGGTCATCGTACGCACTCTCCCCGCAAGGGAATCAGGCTCTGTCCCGGCTCCGCGCACCACGAGGGCAGTCGAACTGCTGTTGCCGCCGTACGTGAACGTCTGCATCTGCGGGTCGGCACCGCCCTCCTTCGTCGTGACGATAATCACGCCGTCCCGGCCCTTTTCGCCGTACGAAGCTTTCGACGCGGAATCCTTGAGCACCGAGACCGAAGCGATCCGGTCGGGCGACAGCGAATCGATCGATTTCACTTCGCGGCCGTCCACCAGAATCAGCGGATTGCCGGATTTTCCGTCCGAAGGGTCGATTTTTGCGTTCCGAATGAGAATCGTAACATTTTCTTTTTTACCTTTGTCATCAGGAAAAACATAGGCGGTGCGGGCGAAGGCTCCGAGGGCGAGTCCCGCAAGCGGCAGCACGAAAAGCACTCTGGCTACGGCCCACCGCGACGATCTTTTACGTAACATCATGGTAATACGGTTTTTAAGTTTACTGTGATTAAAGCTGTTGGCGACTGAGTACCACCTCCCGCCGGCAGCTTTCCTTATTAATAATAGTTGATAATGTTTCGCATCGACGCCACTGTCGAGGACGGCCTCGTCGGCTTCGTATTCGTGAATGGCCCGCAGTTCGCGGCGAAGCAGCCACATCGCGGGATTGAACCACTGGAGGCAGCCCGCGAGATCGGTGAGCAGCAGATCGACCGAATGGCGCAAACGCAGATGGGCCTTTTCGTGCAGGACGATCGCGTCGCCGTTTTCGGCCAAATCCTTCTCTGACAATACGATATAACGATACCAGCTGAAAGGCGTCACCGAGCGGCCGATACGCACCAGCACCGTTCCGTCGGCCAGCCGTTCACGACGTCCCCGGCGGATCATGCGGATCACGCCGAAAACCGATCCGAACGTCCAGAGCAGCGTCGCCCCCGCTCCGGTCAGAAAAACAAGGGCCGCGGCCTTATCCCACGGAAACGGTTCGGGCTGCGGTTCGGCAGGCGCCTCGAAGAGCTGCTCCGCAGCCGGCATCTCCGGTGCGGCAGGCAGTTCACGGTAGATCGTAATGACGCAGAACGGCAGTATAAACGACAGCACCATAGCCGCCAGCACCACGATACGGTTCAGGCGGTGGAAGGTCTCGCGGCTCAGCAGCAGTTTGAAAAAGAGGTAAAACACCGCCAGACAGGCGCCGACCTTCAGGCTGTAGATCATCAGGGCGTACATGGCTACCGGCGGTTTTGATTTTCGATGCGGTCGATCAGCTCTCGAAGGTCCTCGACCGAAATCTTCTCCTCCTCGACCAGCGCGGAAACCGCCCCAAGATAGGAATTCTCGAAATACTTGCTGATGACACCGCCAAGCGTGCGGCGGGAAAACTCCTCTTCGGTCACCACCGGATAATACTGATAGGTGCTTCCGAAGGTCTTGTGACCGACATAGCCCTTGGCTTCGAGAGCGCGGACCATCGTCGAGAGCGTATTGAAATGGGGTTTAGGCTCGGCGGCCAGCGCGACCAGTTCCCGCACGAACAGCGGGCCGTGTTCCCAGAAACAGCGCATCAGTTCCTCTTCCCTGCGTGTCAGTTTTTCCATAGCGTCGGTTGTTTTTAAAACCGGGCAAACGAGTATATCCCGGTGTCCGCCAGCAAAGGTAACTAAAAAAAATTCACATCCAACTATTTTATATAGTTTTTTAAACTAAAAAATATAGTTTGCATCTGACAAACAGAAATTCAATCCCCAAATTCGTCGCAAACAATACCCGACGGACCGATCCGCCCCACCGGGAACTGCACAAAAAATCCCCGGCCTTTCGGGCCGGGGCATATATGGTGCAGAACACCGGAGGACTAGTCCTCGTCGCGGTACATGTTCTCCACGTAAATGGCGTGCTGCTTCGCCACGCGCTTCGCGATCGAAGGCTTGGTGAAGTACTGGCGGCGGCGCAACTCCTTCAGGACGCCCGTGCGCTCGTATTTACGTTTGAACTTCTTCAGGGCGCGCTCGATGTTTTCGCCCTCTTTTACCGGCATGATAATCATAATATTCTACTTTTTATTGTTTTTTAATTCTTTCGTTTACTTAAAATCCTCCGGGACGCATATCTTCCGATACCTTTTCCCTTGCAATATCGCTTCGTCTACTCGTCGTCAGATCCGCTTCGGGCGCCGAACCGCAGATAGGGAACCAGCCGTGCTGCCTCCTCGCGGGTCATTATGTCGTCTTCGATCAATTCCTCAGCGGTACTCCAACCTCCTTTCAACTGTCTTCGTTTAAGTAATTTCCGAAGGGTCTGCGGCGGAATGTACGGATGCCGTCCCAACTCTTTCGGGGTTGCAAAGTTAATATCAATTTTCCGAATTTCACAACTATCGCAGTAAATTTGTTTCAAAATTTTCTCATAATTGCGTTCCGTGACTCCCGGAACCTCTGCGAGTTGCTCCACGCGGAGGAATCCGCCGAGCCGGTCGCGGTAGCCGATAATCGAGACGACTGTCTTCTCGCCGATGCCCGCCACGCTCCTCAGCGCGGCAGAATCGGCCGTGTTGATCTCGACGGGAACGTCGATCGGTTCCGCTTTGCGTTCGGGGAAGATGACGTAAGGTTCGAGCGCCGATGCAACCGAATCGCTCACCACATAGCACGCCCGCAGCTCCTCCATGTCATAAATGCCGCTCAGGTCGCGCCATCGGACAAAGGCTTCGGCCTGCCGTTTCGACAATGCGCCGATGGCCCGCAGGTAACGCGCGCTCACCGTGTCGATGCGGAACGGCGCAGGCGGCATCGGCTCGGAGACGACGCGCCCCGTGCGGTACTCCTGCGGAGCGATGGCATACTTGCGTCCGATGCGTATGTAGGGTTCCAGCCGGTAAAAGAGCGAATCGCTGATGCCGTAACAGAGCGTCACATCTTCGGGAATACGGAAAATCTTGCCTGCGGCGCGGTATTTCAGCAGGCTCACGGCTTCGTGTTTCGTAAGCCCCAACCGCCGCAGGCCGTCGTAATCCACGGTGTTCGGATCGAACGGCCGCATGACGACCGTATCGGCCCGCTCCTCCATTTCGGCTTCAGCCCGCAGGGCCGCCGCGGGATCGGCTTTCGGACGCACGAGGAGGAGGCCCAGCACCAGCAGTCCGGCCAGCGGCAGAAAAACCGCCACGGCCCGAATCTCACGTTCTGTAAAAAACTTTCCCATATGCAGAGACTATTTACATACCGTCCGGCAAATGCCGGAACCTACCACTGCGCACCGCCGGAGAGCAGCAGGCGGCGGTAACGCCGCGAGGGCGATTCCACGAAAGCGCCCAGCCCGTACTCCGTCCAGCGGCGGTCGACCAGTCCGACGGTCGCTTCCGACGCCGTCACGACGTTGGGGAAACGCACAGGATTGCCGCCCTCGCCGGGACGTTTGCTCCGCGCGTCGATCACGAGCGTCGCGCCCTCCGTCCGCACGTCGCGCCGCGGATCGGTATTGGCCGCCGCGAGCCACAACAGC
>OGYM01000669.1_pt1 | contig 26059 bp, 19 predicted proteins | sample 1576491 | NCBI WGS metagenome assembly OGYM01 (sample SAMEA3541515, study PRJEB24748) | human gut metagenome | biome: human gut; feature: human-associated habitat; material: faeces | place: China | collected 2012 | reverse complement strand
GTTCTCTTGGGGGTCTAAGGGGGCCATTCTCTCACGTGAGAGAATGGCCCCCTTTCCCGCGTCCCCTGCACGGTGCAGGGGAACATATTGCTCGCGTCAACGCAGAAGAACTTACTTTTCCTCCGCCGCCTTGATCTTGGCGAGTTCTTCTTCCTCCAGCTGGCGATACGCCACCTTACCAACCAGAGTCTTGGGCATATCCTCCTTGAACTCGATGTCATACGGCATGGCGTACTTCGCCACATTCTTGCGGCAGTAGGCCATGAGCACCTGCTTGGTCTCCTCGGTCGCGGGCACGCCCTGCGCAAGCTTGACGAACGCCTTGACCTTCTGCATCTTGTAGGGATCGGGCACGCCGATCACGCAGCTCATCTGCACGTACTCGTGCGCGTCGAGGATATTTTCGATCTGGCTGGGATAGACATTGTAGCCGGACGAAATGATCATGCGCTTGGCTCTGCCGCGGAAGTAGATAAAGCCCTGTTCGTCCATCACGCCCAGGTCGCCCGTGTAGACCCACGTCAGGCCGTCGGCGTGCGTGCGAAGCGTCTGCGCCGTCTCCTCGGGATTGTTCATGTACTCCTTCATCACGGTCGGGCCCGCGAGCAGGATCTCGCCCTCCTGCCCGTAGGGAACCTCCCGGTCAGTGTCCGGCTCGACGATCTTGATGTAGGTATCCGGGAACGGCAGGCCGATGGAGCCCTCCTTGAACATGTGCGGCGGCGTCAGGCAGCAGGCCGTGACCGTCTCGGTCGTGCCGTAGCCCTCGCGCACCTGAATGGACGCCTTGTGGTCGTAGAGGAACTTGTCGAACTTCTTCTTCAGCTCGATCGACAGGCTGTCGCCGCCGGAGAATACGCCCTTGAGCGAGCTGAGGTTCGCCCCGTCCATGCTCGGCAGGCGCAGCAGCGCTTCGTAAAGCGTCGGCACGCCGGCGATGAAGTTGCACTTGTACTTCACGATCTGCTTGGCGTAGCTCTTGGCCGTGAAGCGCGGGATCAGGATGCAGCGGCCGCCCTGCGAGAGCATCGTGTGCACGCACACGCCGAGGCCGAAGCCGTGGAACAGCGGCATCGCCGCCAGCATGCGGTCGCCGGGGCGGAACATTGGGTTCGCCGCGATGACCTGCTGGCCGAGGGCGTTGAAATTCTTGTTCGTCAGCACGATGCCCTTTGTTGTGCCGGTCGTACCGCCGGAATAGAGGATCACAGCGGGGTCCGCGCCCTCGCGCTTGACCTTATAGGTCTTATAGTAGCAGGAGTGGGAGAGCTTCATGAAGTCCTTCCACATGATGACCGGCGCATCCTCGGGAATCTTCTCGATCTTGCGTCCCTCGGTGAGCATATATCCCGCCTTGATCGTCGGGGACAGCGCGTCGCGCACGCTTGCGATGATCATGTTCACGACCTTCGTGCGCTCGCGCACCTTTTCAAACTTGTTGTAGAACTGGTCGAGCGTCACCGCCGCCACGCTTTCCGAGGCGTTCAGGTAAAACTCGATCTCCTTCTCTGCCGACAGCGGATGGATCATGTTCGCAATGCCGCCGACGAGGTTGACGGCGTAGAACATATAGATGGCCTGCGGGCAGTTCGGCATGGCAATGGTCACCTTGTCACCCTCGCGCACGCCGATGGTCTTGAGCGCCTTGGCGCACTGCTCGATCTCGCGGATCATCTGGCGGTAGGTCGTCGACTTTCCCATGAACGTAAAAGCGATGTTGCCCGGATATTTCTTAGCGATCTGCTCCACGGCCTCGAACATCGAGCCGTCGAAATACTCAAGGTGCATCGGCACCTCGCCCATGTAATCCTTCCAGGGCGTTCTGACAATGGAATCACTCATATTCTACTTCCTCCGATAGCGGTCGTTCCAAAAGGGTAGGGTGTTCTAACAGATATTTGAAAAGGCGCACGCTCTTTGCGTAATAGTAGCCGTCGGCAATGCGCTCATCCACGGTGAGGCCGAGGTCGACCGTCTCCTGCATTTCGACAAGGCCGTGCTCGTCGTACAGCGGCGTCCACTTCTTTTCGCCGATGATGCAGAACAGCGAGCTCGTGCCCCAGTTCGTCAGGTGGTGGTAGCCGCTTTTGAGATGAATGGAACCGAGGTTGGAGATGAACACCGAACTGTAGTTCGGGTCCTTGCCGATCAGGAAATCGGGGCACCAGCCGTGCTTGTCGAGCCAGCGGATAAATCGCACCGCCGCCTTGGACAAAAAGCGCGGCAGGCTGTTGAGCACATTCATGCTGTTGTCGGTCGTGTTGACCTTCTTCTGCTCGCGGCAGGCCGCAACCTCCTGGTGGATCTCCTCGTGGATCGTTTCGATGGTGCTCTCAGGCTTTATCTCCAGCAGAGCCATGGCCTCTTCGCTGCCGTCGGCAAACTCCTTTTTGATGACAAAGCCCGCTGTCACCTTATTGCGCTGATAGTAGTTTTCATTCGCGTAAAAGCGGTTGAGCTTCGGCCGTAAAATGACCGTCTTAACGAGCGCCGTCAGGATCACGTGGAAAAACGTGTACTTGAACGGAATGCCCTCATAGTTTTTCGTCGCAATGTACTCCTTGATGGGCCCTAAATTCACGCGCTCTGCGATATACGCCTCGTTGTCCGCGCGGTTGGGATAGATGATGCCCATGATAAAGTGCAGCGAATCCACATCCCGCAGCAGTGTTGCGTCGCGTCGGTCGCCCCAGCGTCTTTTCTGTTCTGCCATAAAACCTTCTTCCTTTTCTTTCGGTTTTGCTTCTTTTCCCCCACCCTTCCACAAGTGGGACCCCTCTTTAGGGAATAAACCGCTCAAAAATGGCGATCGCGCCCTCGCGCTCCGCCGTCTCCAAGTCTTCTTTCGACCGGATGGTCCAGTAAACGCCTTGCGCGCCGTAGAGCTTACGGCATAAACGCGGCGCCCAGTTTTTCTTATCTTCAAATTTGTAGGCGACAAAATCCGGCTGTGCCATGATGTTGCCCAGCAGGTTCGTCGTCGCAAACGCCATCGGCAGGCTCAAATTGCCGCGGTCTTTCAAAAAGTCGCAGCTCAACTGTCCGCGGATGACCTCTGGCCTGTGCTTTTTCAGCCACGCCACGCACCGCGGGTCGAACGACTCCACGCAGTACTTGACGCCAAATTTGTCGAGTTCCGCCATCGTGCGCTCAGTGAGCTCGGCAAAGTTGTCGCGAAAGCTCTTGACCTCCACAATGAGCGGCAGGCCCGCGCCCTCGAACAGCGCAAGCACATCGCGGAATTCCGGAATAGTCTCCTTCGTCCCGTCCAGCGCATAGTCCTTGAGTTCGTCCGCGCTCAGGTCTTCGAGGTATCCCTCGCGGCCCGTCATGCGCTTCACATCGCTGTCGTGGAACACGGCAAGCGTCCCGTCGCGCAGCAGGTGCACGTCGAGCTCCGCGCCGAAGCCCCGCGCGATTGCGCGCGAGAATGCCGGCAGCGAATTTTCGGGAATGCCCGCCTCCTTATCGTAGAGCCCGCGGTGCGCATAGCGGAATTTCCGCAGCGCCGCCATCGACTCCGTTCCGCGCCGCGCGCGCAGTAAAACCGCCCACGTGACCGCCAGAATCAGGCAAATTCCGACAACGATCCGTAAAATTTTCATTTTAGATCACTTCTTGTATTCGATTTAGTCCGCATCCATGTCCTCAAACGCCGCAAGCCCGGCCTTGGCCTCCACCTTGCAGTCGCCATGGCGCACAAAGCACATCGTCACAAAGCTGCACGCCACGAAGAACGCCGCATACGGGAACAGCATGCTGTAGCTGATGTGCTTCAAAAGCGTGCCCGCCAAAATCGGCGTCACGACCTGCGCCGCCATCGAAAACGTGTAGTAGTAGCCCGTAAACTTGCCGATGTCGCTGCCCTTACACATTTCAACGACCATCGGCAGCGAGTTGACGTTGATCGCCGCCCACGCAAGGCCGACGAGCGCAAACACGACAAACATCACGGCGTTGATGCTCTGATAATGCGTCGTCAAAAAGTACGCCGACGCAAAGCACGCCGCAAGCAGGATGACGCCGCCCTGAATGGTCTTCTTGCGTCCGATCTTCGACGCCATCTGCCCCACGGGGATGTACGACACGATGGCCCCGCCCGTCGCGACGAGCAAACACGTCGACGCGCCGCCGAGACCCTGCCCCATCACGCGCCCGACATACGTCGTCCACCACGTCGTCACGCCGTTGTAGCCGATATACCACAGCGCGATCGAGCTCAGCAGCATCACAAGGCTGCGCCTGACCTCTTTGGGCAGCTCCTCGCTGCCGTCCGGCTCCTCCTCCACGAGCTGCTGCTCGGGATGCTCGGCCTCGTATTCCTTCTCCGCCGCCGCGAGCTTCGGCTCGTTTGTCGTGAAGTACAGCACGATGACCGAAACCGCCATCAGCGCCGACACGACGACAAAAAGCGGTTGGTAGTTCACATGCGCGGCCCCCGCCGTCCTGCTGTTCGGATACAGCACCGCCGCCACGATCAGATACGCGATGCCGCCGACCGCACCCATCAGGTTGATGATCGCGTTCGCGCGCGATCTTATGGGCTTGGGTGTCACGTCCGGCATCAGCGCCACCGCGGGCGAGCGGTAGGTCCCCATCGCCACGAGCAGCAGCCCCAGCGTGACGACGAACATCGCGAGCTTACCCGTGCTCGCGCCATTTGCGTAGCCGTTGTCAAAAAGCGGCAGCAGATTCATCAGGATCACCGCAGCCGCCGTGCCGCCGAGGATAAACGGCATCCGCCGCCCGATCTTCGTGCTCGTCCGATCACTCAGCGCGCCGAAGAACGGCAGCAAAAACAGCGCCAGCACATTGTCCGCCGCCATGATCGCGCCGGAAATGGTCTCGTCTAAGTGGAACGTGTTCGTCAAAATCAGCGGGATGATGTTGTCGTACATCTGCCAGAACGCGCAGATGGACAAAAACGCCAGCCCCACCAGCACCGTGCGCTTGTGGTCAAGCTTCATATCGTTTCTCCTTGCAAAGAAAAGTCGATTTCCTTAGAATCACAGTAGAATATCATGTTTTCGCCAAAATAGCAAGCGCCCGTCGCCCGCCGCTCTGTCAAATTCCCGTAAAGCACCAATATTCCTTGCCTTTTCGTCTCGTTTTCGCTATAATGGAACAAAAATTGCGAAAAGGAGCCCCCATGCTGTTTTGGAAGAAGAAAACGCCCCCGCTCGTCCAGTCCTCCGCCTCCGCGTGGCGCGAGCAGTGGCGCGCGATCGTCCCGCCCGAGTGCCGCAACGTCCCCGTCACCGTCGGCGATAAGACCGTCACCGCCTACGTGCAGATCAACCATTTCGTGATGATGCTCCAGGACGGCTTACTCATGGAGGAGCATTTTTTCGACGTCTGCTCCCACTTCCAGCGCGCGGGCTACCATGTCATCTGGCTCATGCGCTGCACGCAGGACATCGAAAACGGCTATTTGAAGCTCAAAAAGCAGCGCGGCGACAAATGCCTCTGGAAGTGGCGCAAGCCCACGACGAACTTCGGCCGCTGGACGTCCGACAACCGCTGCGTGACCATCCTCCTCCAATATAAGCCCGCGCCCGACGGCCCGCTCGAGCACTGCACGGAGCACATTTTGCAGCGCGTCCAGTGGGCGGAGAGCTCGGACAACGCGCAGATGGTCCCCTCGCGCACGGAATTTGCCACCGTCGGCATCCCCGGCACCCCCGCCGAGCTCGCCAACTGGCTTCGCGGCGGCTTCATGTCCGGCGATTTGTAAAATTTTCAGTTGGTTGCCGTCCTTCGTCCAACAACTCCTTTCATGCTTGACAAGCATGAACCCCCGGTTTTCCGGGGGTTTTATTTTTACTGTTTTTAAGGAGATTGCTATGAAACGGACTACAAACTACTCTCTTCCCACGTGGGAAAAATCGGACTTCATCCAAATGTCCGACTTCAACGACCTGACGCACAAGCTCGACACCGCGCTCAAAGGCCACGACGACACGCTGAACACCAAGGCAGACACCTCGGCCGTCACCGCCGTGCAGCAGGAGGTCGCGGCGGCGCGCGAGGCCAACTGCCTTGTGAAGCTCGCGGGGCCGATCGTGACCACGACGGAAAACGCCGCGATGGAATTCGACCTCTCGCAGGTCGACATGACCAAGGTGGCCGCGCTGTTTTTCACGTTCTGCGCGGGGTCGTCGAGCGGTTCGCTGAAACTGTCGGTCAACGGCACGGAACTCGGCACGGCCTGCGCCAACAGCTGGTCGACCAGTGCGGGGCTTCTTTGGCTGACGCCGTTTTTGGAGGGCGTCTCCTACCACTCTACGGTCGTCAGCAACGACGGCGGCACCGGCGGCAGTAAAACCAACACCACCGTCAAGTGGAACGAGATCAACAACGTCACGCTCAGCGGCACATCAAACGCAGGCGCGACCGCAACACTGTTTGCAGTGAGAAAGTAAAGAAACAGAAAAATCCCTCGGACTTTCGCCCGAGGGATTTTTCATTTAGGGGTGATTCCGTTTGGAAGCTCCTTACGGAATGACAATGATGGTGTTGCTATAGAAGGGAGTACCGTTGACAGGCGTAACCTCTGCACGAACGTAGTAGGTAACAGCACCGGCGAAGGTGGGAGTAGCAGTGTAGGTGCTGCTGCTGCTGCCGTTCATTGCGATACCGTCATCGAAGTGGACACCGTCATAGCTCTTCTGGAGCTTAACAGTAGCGCCGGTGAGGACATCGCTACCAGTGGCAGTGCCCTGAGTCAGAGTAGCCGTAAACACGCCAGCATCGCTTCTAGTCAGGACGGCCTTGTTCTCAGTCGGATTGGGGTTCGGGTTCACATCGGAACCGTCCTCAATGATGACATAAACGGTCTTGGCATTGTAGATGTTGCTGGTGGGGTTGACATAGTTGACCAGCATCTTGTGACCGGCAACGAGGTCAGACTTGCTGCCTTCAGCCAAGGTGATAAGGCCGTTGGTTCTGGTAGCCGTGATGATCTGGGTCTCGGGCAGGATGTTGAAGTCCTTGGCAGTGGCGTTGCTACCGGTGCCGTAGACAGCGCCCTGCAGCGTGGTGGTATCACCAACGTTTGCCTTGATCTCAAGACGGTCGATCTTATAGGTGTCAGCAGTCCAAGCCACCTTGCAGATGTTGCAGCCATCGCACATGACGGACACCATGCTGTCGATAACGCCCTCGACGACCTTGAACTCATACAGGCCAGTGCCGTGAGCGGCGTAGGCGGCCGCAAACTTGCCATACTCGTCGATAACAGTGGCCTTATTATCTTCAGTCAGAGCGCCCATCTTGTAGACATCATACTTAGGATAGGACAAAGTGCTGCTGTTGGTGGGATAATAGAGGCCGTCAACAATGCTGTCGGTAACATAAGCAACAAAGGTGTTGCTGGCAGCGGTGAAATTACGGACAACGACGAGGTCAGCGTAGCCGTTGCTGTCGTACTTCACACACATGGTAGCATCGGAAATGCTGGGAGCATTGTCCTTGCCGGTGTAAACAGTGTAGCTGTAACCGTTCTCGTTGATGTACAGGAACACAGTGCTGGCAGTGGCAACAACAGTGTTGGTCTTGTTGTAAATGGTGCCAGAGCCCTTAGTATAGGTGGCCTGGTTCAGATCAAGAACGCTGTCCTCGGTGGCATTGTTCGCATGATCCTTGAGCGGCATCAGGTTGTAGCTGCCGTCAGCATTGACGGAGTAAGACATGATGTGCTTGTAATATTCCGTGTTGTTATTCCAGTAGATGGAGACGCTGCCGTTAGCAGGGATACCCTGAGTATAGGTCTGACCTTGAGTACCGGTAGCATTTGCAGCGTTGCCGTTCACAGAAGCGACAGTGACCTTCTCCTGAACGGTGCCGTCAGCCAGAACGATATCAGCCAGAGCGTAACCGCCGAAGCTGGTGGTGTTGGGCTTCCACTCGATGCGGGCGACCGCAGCGTAGCTGGAGGAGCTCTTCACGAGACCGATGGCGTTGCCATAGCTGTCGAGAGCGACGAGCCAGTTGCTGCCAGCCTCACGCCAGTTCAGAGCGAACTTGTCAGCATCGTTGTAGGTGGTACCGGCAACAACGGAGGTAGCGGCGGTGGTGCCGATCTCGTTGGTCCAGCCGGTCAGCTTGCCGCCGGCAACGACCTCAGCCGCGACGACGCTCTCAACGGAAGCCTTGTTAAGGGCGGGGCGTGCATTGTAACCTTCGGGAAGAACAGTGACGAGAACATACTGGTCAACCGTGAAGCCCTCGGCCTTAACGCCGTCAAAGTTCCAAGTGGAGGGAGCCTTACCCTTGTGCGTACCATTGTAGACGGTCAGATCGACGGTAGCGTCGGTGGTGTGGCCGTTGCGGTCGGTCTTGGCAGCGGTGACCTTGTCGACCTTGGCGAGGTAGGTGTTGATCTCAACGATGCGGTAACCGTCGGAATCCATGTCATAGACCTCGGTCAGACGGCCCTGAGCGCCGACATAGGAGGTGGTGGCAAGCGGGTTGATGGTGCCGTACTTGTTGGTGCTGACGAGCTCGGAGGTAATACCGGGCTGCTGACCATCAATGTAGGCCTTCTCGATCTTCTTAGCGGAGGAGATGCCCAGATCCTTGGCGATGTCGCACTCAGCAACCTTGGTGGTGTAGGAGACGACGGGCTTGTCGTTGACAAGAGTCTCCTTGTCGCCGACGTTGTAGGTCCACTTGGTAGCGGGACGGCCCCACTTGTCAGCGGAATCCTTGCCGACGAGCTTGAAGTTCTTGTAGCCGAGGGTGGGAGCAGCATTGCCGAGCACCTTATCGGTCACATAGCCGAAGGCCGGAGTGTAGGTGACGGTGGAAGACTCAGCGATGGCACGGAACAGCAGCTCGGCGACCAGCTCACGGGTAGCGGGAGCGTTGAGGTCGATGCCCTTGACGTTCTTGAGCACGCCGGCCTGCTGCGCGGTCTGCGCAACATGCAGCGCCCAATCAGCGCCGGAGAACTCACCGTTCTTGTCGTAACCGACAGCGCGGAGGATCATGGCGAGGACTTCGTAGCCGGTGACCTTGCCGGAGGGCTTGAAGGTACCGTCGGGATAGCCCTTGACCAGCTCAGCGTTGGCGCAGTAGCCGATGTAGCCCTGAGCCCAACCGGCGCCAGCCATGTCGCTGAACTTGTTGTAGGTGGCGTACATGGAAGCCTTAGCATCCTTGACGTCCTGAGTGTACACGCGATAAACGATCGCGGACACCTCAGCGCGGGTGATGTTGCCCTTGGGCTGGAAGGAACCGTCCTCATAACCCTTGAACACACCCATGCCATTCAGAACGGCAACAGCCTCAGCGTAATCATCGCTGATGCTCTTGTCATCCTTGAAGGCGTTGGCGCTGACGGCCAGAGACAGAGTCATGACCAGAGCCAGCACCATTGCGAGTAACTTTTTCATAGATGTTACTCTCCTTTCATAAATTTCCATCCTCTTGGAGCCGAACACCCGCCGTCTCTCCCGCTTTCCCGTGGTTGCTGCCAAAATTTGCAAATCCTCAAATTGTTGCAGAAACAATTGAAAATAAGAAAAATTCAGCAGAATCAACGCAAAATCGTTCAATTCGGTGGATATTGCATCCCCTTAAAGATGGTTCGTTTGTCAGAAAGGAGCAAGTTTCGGCGTTTCTCGGCTTACTTACCGTGGCATGCCGATCCCGTAACTAAGTCGGGAACGCACCGTTCCCCACCCTTTCTGCACTGTCACCTTACCACACCCAAAATTTCAAGTCAACGCTTTCGCCCCATCTGTAACACACTTGTAACAAACCGCCGTTTCTGTTACAGCTTGACATAAAACCCCCGCTTTCGCCATTATCCGCCACCACATACATATAATATACAAGCACAGATATGAAAAAAGCGGCCTAAGCCGCTTTTTGTGTTCTGATGACCCGCGCAGCGGTCAGGCGGCAAGAAATAATGTTCCGCGCCGCCGCGCGGGGAGCGAAATTTCCCTTTTCCAGCCGCGGCCCGCCGAAAAAAAGAAAAAGCCCGCTCATAAGAGCGGACTTTCGCCAATATTTTTTGCACAACTCCGTACAACCCCAAAAAATTTCGCGCCCGCAGGCGCGAAATCCAAAATCAAAAAAGGCGGCTTTCGCCGCCTTTTTTGAAGTTCTTTACTGAATCTCGATCTGCTTCGCGTTCACCACCGCGCTCTTCTTCGGCATGTTCAGCTTGAGCACGCCGTCATTGTACTGCGCGGAGATGTCCGCGACCTCGACGCCGCTGATGTCGAACGCGCGCTGGTAGCTGCCGTAGCTGCGCTCGCAGCGGACGTAATTGCCCTTCTTGTCCTGATCCTCGTGCTCGCTGTGGCGCTCGGCGCGGATGGTCATCGTGTCGCCGTCCACATCGACGTGGATGTCCTCTTTCTTGAAGCCCGGCAGATCAGCTTCCAGCAGGTAGCTGTCGCCCTTGTCCTGAATATCGGTCTTAAACTCGCTCAGGCCGCGGCCCCACGAGCCGTCGCCGAAGAATGCGCGCTCCATCTGATCCCAGGGATCATAAGCCGCAACGTGATTGTTTCTGCGTTCAAAAGGTCTCAGTTCAAACATAATACAAAGCCTCCAAATCTATTCGGGCGAGCCGCTCTTGCAGCCCGCGTGGTTTACATTTCTTTCGTTCCCCTCGGAACAATTTTGAGTATAGTCACGCCCTGTGAACAAAAATACATCTTTTGATGAACAAATCTTTAACTTTAGCACTCTTGTGCCGAGAGTGCTAAAATCGTGGTAGCTGCGGACCGCTACCAAACCGCTACCCGACCTTTCGCGCCCGCAAACCCTTGCAAAATCAGCCTTTTTTCGCCCCGCCAAAATCCCGTTTTCGGCAAATCGCTACCAAACCGCTACCAGCCGTGCCCGCAAGCCCTTGCGCAGCGGGCTTTTTCCGCGCCGCTAAGGGGATGCAATAGCAACTAAAATCGCACATTTTCCTGCAAAACGGTCAAAAATGTAAGAAAATCGAAATGTTTTGCAACTTTTTCGGTCAACTTTCATTTTCGCCCGCGAACAGCAAAATGCCCGCTTTTCGCTGCCGGAGCGCTCCAAGGGGATGGAAATTTATGAAAGGAGAGTAACATCTATGAAAAAGTTACTCGCAATGGTGCTGGCTCTGGTCATGACTCTGTCTCTGGCCGTCAGCGCCAACGCAGCCTTCAAGGATGACACCAAGATCAGCGATGACTACGCTGAGGCCGTTGCCGTCCTGAATGGCATGGGTGTGTTCAAGGGTTATGAGGATGGTTCCTTCAAGCCCGAGGGCAACATCACCCGCGCTGAGGTAGCTACGATCATCTATCGTATCTACACTGCCGACGTCGCCAAGAACGATAAGTCCGGCCTCTATGCCACTTATAACAAGTTCAGCGACATGGCTGGTGCCGGTTGGGCTCAGGGCTACATCGGCTACTGCGCCAACGCCTCCCTCGTCAAGGGCTATCCCGATGGCACCTTCAAGCCGTCCGGCAAGGTCACCGGCTATGAAGTCCTCGCCATGATCCTCCGCGCTGTCGGCTACGACAAGAACAACGAGTTCTCCGGCGCTGACTGGGCGCTCCATGTTGCGCAGACCGCGCAGCAGCTCGGCGTTCTGGACAACGTGGCGAAGACCACCGACCTGAACGCTCCCGCTTCCCGTGAGCTGGTCGCTGAGCTCCTGTTCCAGGGCATCCAGAAGGCTCAGGTCACCTACACCCCGGCCTTCGGCTATGTGACCGATAAGGTCATCAGCACCAAGACCAACAGCCTCGGCGAGAAGAACTTCAAGCTCGCTTCCGCTGTTGCTTCCGACAAGTGGGGCCGTCCCGCCACCAAGTGGACCTACAACACCGGCGACAAGTCCACCACCTTCGTTTCCAAGGCTGACGTGTCCTACACCAAGGCTGTTGCTGAGTGCGACGTCGCTCACGACCTCGGCCTGAGCGCTGATACCGCTTACACGCTGATTGTCAACGGCCAGCCCCAGACCACGAACTACCTCGTCAACCTGACCGACACCGTCACCAAGATGGGCGCTCAGGGCCGTCTGTTCGAGGTCTACAAGGATGCCAAGACCATCGTGATGATCGACACCTTCCTTGCCAAGGTCACCTATGTTGCTGACATCACCTATGATGCTCAGGGTCACGTCAAGACTCCTGCCACCATCACCCTCGAAGTCTATGATGGCACCAATGGCACTGGCGCTCAGAAGGCGGCTACTTACACCACTCTGACGCTCAAGGACTACGACAACAACTATGGCTATGCCAAGGATGAGTATGTCCTCGTCAACGCTTACACCAATGACCCCAACTCCGCCACTATCAGCGGCAAGGTGTTCAACAACACCAAGCAGTATGCCGAGATCGTCGGCAAGGCCACTTCCATCGAGGGCGCTCAGAGCGTGATCTACTGGAACGCTCAGCAGCACAACGTTGAGGGCACCGTTTATGACGATGCTGTCAAGTTCTACCTCGATCAGGCCGCTCAGAAGGACGCCAAGTACACCTGGTTCTTCGATTCCTACAACAACCTGATCGGTGCGGTTGAGATCGCTGCTGCCAACAGCTACGGCGTCATCAACTCCATCTGGTGGGCGGGCAACGCCACTGACGGTTCCGGCGTGGCGAAGGCCAACGTCACCTACGTGGACGGCACCACCGCTCAGGTCGACATCAGCGAAGTGACCTATGCGTCCGCTAACAACGAAGTGGTGACCGGCACTGTCACGCACAGCACTGGTACTACCACTGCCAACGTTATGAAGGCTGTTAACAAGCTCTTCTATGTTGACTCTTACATCAAGACCAACACCGATCTTGATGCCTACAAGCTGCTGAACGGTCACCTGTTCCGCTTCACCACCAAGTCCAACGGCACGCTCAGCGCTGTTGAGGTGAGTACCTATACTACTGCCTCTGCTACGGCTGCTAACCTTGCTGACTACGGCAAGCTCCACAACACCGAGACCGGTCTCGCAGTGTATAAGAACACTCAGGTCTATACCAACCTCACTAACACTCTGGTTGTCAACGCCAACACCACGTTCCTGGTTCGTTCCGGCGCAGGCACCTCTGCTAGCCCCTACACCTTCAAGTCCATCACCGGCTTCACCAACATTGACAACTACAATGCGGCTGAGGTCGACTGGGTTGACCTGAACGGCGACAACGTTGCTGATTACGTTTACGTCATCGGCGCTACCACGAGCTCCAAGGTCACGAGCCTGTTCTACTTCGACGGTCAGCAGGGCGCTTACACCCTCGCCGACGGTACGTGGGTCGTTAAGGGCTATGTCGACGGCGTTGCCGGCGAAGTCAAGTTCGCTAACTATGCTGCTCTGCAGAGCACCCTGACGGTGAACAGCGTTCCGGGTGAGCCCAAGACCAACACGCTCTACGTCGTTGCTCTCGAGGACGGCGTTGTGAAGCAGGGTCACGCTGTGACTACGGGCGAGACTCTGGATGCTGAGGTCGTTACTACGGAAACCTACGCTCTTTCCTCCGCCTACGAGTCTGGCAAGACCTACAAGGTCGATAAGGTCTCCGGCACGATCGGCGACAACTTCAGCGACTCCCTCTACTATGACGCTGACGGCCGCCAGTATTACAGCGTGATCGCTGACCTGACCAAGGTTGTCGGCACGATGGGCAATCCTGTTGATCAGGACTACTACTTCGTGTACATCAACAACGCGAACGGCCAGAGCAACCGTCTCTGCGCGCAGGCCTACGCTTACGACAAGAACAGCACTGCTGACAGCACCGTGATCACCGGCATCAACGTCACCAACCTGACGGTTTCGCCTAGCGCGGCTCCTGCAAGCACCGCTGTTGTCGAGAAGGTCTATGCCACCGTCAATGGTGTTGCTACCTTGCTCGACCCGAGCAAGGTCACTGCTACCGTGTCTTGGGAAAAGGGTAACGCCAACGACAAGTACGAGCCTTGGAATGGTGATTATTTCACCGCCGGTAGCTACTATCGTGCCACCATTACCCTCTCCACCGTGGACAACTATCAGCTGCCTTCCAACACGGTTGTTTCCGTGATGGGTTACAATGGTACTGCATACACCAACTTCACCGCGTCCACGCTCGTTCTTACCTATCATATCTAATTTTTAGATATCGACTGTAAGAAACAAATGAACAGCCCCGAGCCTTTCGGCTCGGGGCTGTTTTTTAATATCCCAACCCTACATAATAATAGTCGCTGCCGGACATATTCATCTGCACGTCACCGGCGACTTGGGGATTTTGGCAGTACCAACTCACCTTTTTTTCGCCCCATGTGATCGTACCCATCGTGTCGCCCATAGGGCCGTAGCCATTGGGACGCACGAAAAGGGTATGCGTCCCGGGGCTGTCCTTGCGTATGATAACGACCAACACCGGCGTAAAGTCGAACGTAAGGGAACTGGGGTTCGACTGACCGGTTTTGCCGTTGCCCGCGTAGCTGCCGCTCGAAATGCGGCAGGTCTTGCCGCCGCTGCCGAGCGCCGTTTGCAGCGCCGCCACCGTCTGCTGCACCGTCGCGGCGTCCGCCTTTTCGGCAGTCGCGTCCGCCGCGGCCTTGAGCGTTTCGTCGATCGTCTGAAATGCGGCGTTGAAGTCCTGCATCTTGATCGGGTCCTCCTTGACCCACTGCGGCAGGTCGAAATTTGTCGTCTTGTCCATGCGCTTTCCCCCAAAATATAATGTTGGAAAAGGCACCTCACACCCCCCTGCAAACGCGGGAACACTGATGCATGATTTGCCTTTTCATGATACGCCGTATCATGAAGAAACGTTGCACACAACGCGGCAAAAAGTTGTACCGCCTCCGGTATTAGAATTCACGATACAACAAATTGCCGCGTTTTGTGCAACGATCGCCGTTGTGCGCGGGAACTTTTTCGGCTATCATACGTCTATAGAAGTATCCGAAAGAAACGAGGACTGACCGATGAAAAAGCTCCTTTCCCTCCTGCTCCCCCTCGCGCTGGTCCTTTCCCTCGCCGCCTGCGGCGAAAAAAGCGCAGACGAGGCCGCGCGCCAAACCCCGCCAACACTGACGGTGACAAGTGCAAACGCTTGCAGCGTCACCCTCAAAAGCAGCAGCTACGACTGGACCTACACCCAGGGCCTACAGAGCATGACCGCCATTGCCTGCGGCGCCCACCCGCTGGACGAAAACTGCCGTGACATCACGCCTGTACTGGAAATGCCCTTTGCAGTGTCGGCCGCCTATTTCTACACCGTAACGCTCGATTTCGGCGATAATTCGCCCGATTCCGTCAGTCTCCGCTGCTGGCCGTCCGACGCCTGGGGCAGCACCGGCATGCCGTCCGAGACCGTGACCGCCCAGCGGCAGGATAACGGCACATTCCGCGCAGAACTGCCGCAAAGCGACGGCATTTTCGCCGTCGACGCGCTCTGGGACGGCAGCAGTGCGACCTACACCTTCTGCACGCAGGCGGAGGGGAGCGAAGAGCTCCATCCGGGCGCGGTGCTCAGCATCGGCGAGAGCCAAGACATCCGCAAGATCGACATCTCGTGGCGCAGCGGCAGCGTGAACATCTACGTTGCCAAGCAGAGCGCGCAGATCAGCGTGAAGGAGGAATCCACCGCGCCGCTCGCCGAGAGCGAGAAGATGGTCTGCGCGATCGACGGCGACACGCTGCGCATCCACTTCCTCGGCGACGCTTACCGCGGCAGCTACGACGGGGAAAAGTACCTCGACGTGGGACTTCCGAGGGAACTGGTCAGCGCCGGTCACTTTGAGGAGATCAAAGTCGAAACAACGGACGCCTACGCCTACGTGAGCGCCGATGCGCAGAAGATCGAGCTTTCGACACTCAGCGGCGATGCGCGCGTGATGTGCGCGAACTGCCCGGAGGTGGAGATCGAGACGGTGAACGGCAGCGTGGGCGTGGTGGACGGCACATGGGGGAAAATTGAACTCTCGACCGTCTCCGGCGCGATCGAGCTGGCGGGCGAAGTGGAAAATGCCGAGATCGAAACCGCGAGCGGCAAGGTGGATATCGCCGGCGCGCTCGGCGCGCTGGACTTCGAAAGCGTCAGCGGTGACCTGATTTTGGCTACCGAGCGTGCGCTGCGCCTTGATGCCGAAACGGAGAGCGGCAGCATCTATCTGACCCTTCCCGCGCAGGACGGCTTTACTCTCGACTATGAAACGAAAAGCGGCGCGTTCCGCTCCGCGCTCACCGAGCGCGAGGGAGCGCTCATCACCTGTCTCGACGGCCACGCGACGCACTACTCTGTGCCCGCGCTCGACGGCGGCGCGGTGAGCGAGCTTACGATCAAAACGATGAGCGGCGAGGTGACGATTGGAGCCTCTTCCTCGGGCAGCAACTGAAACGAACAAAAAAGAAGAGCGGCAGTGCCGCTCTCTTTTTTCGTTATTTCTCGTCGATTGCAAGCCACGTCCGGTCGAAGCCATAGGGCAGGAGTTCTTTGATATGCAGGTGCTTCTCCTCGCCCTTTTTGTTGAGGCACACGACCTCCATGTCGGGCCCGAACTCGTAGAGCACCTGACGGCACGCGCCGCAGGGGTAGCAGTAGTCGTCGCTGCGCCCAGCGATGACGATGCGCTTGAAGCGCCGGTGCCCCTCGCTCACGGCCTTGAACGCTGCGGTGCGCTCGGCGCAGTTCGTCAGGCCGTAGCTCGAATTTTCGATGTTGCAGCCGGTGAAGACCGCGCCGTCCTCACATTCGAGCGCCGCGCCCACGGGAAAGTGGGAGTACGGCACATACGCCATGTCCAGCATGGCGACGGCCTTCGCCTTGAGTTCTTCTAACGTTGCCATAATAACGCCTCCTCACCAGTCTACGCCGAGATCAGGACGGACTTGCGTATCCATGATGTCCTCGGCGTTATAGAATTGCAGATAGCGGCTGCGCGAGTGGCGCAGCGTGGTGCCGTCCGGATGCAGACGGTCGCAGATGACGGCGGAAATGTCGGGCTTCACATAGCTGAACGAACTCGTGCCGACGCTCGCGAAGATGCGGAAGCCCTGGCTTTGCAGGTACTTGAAGCGCTCGCCGGTCTGGTGCCAGTCATCACCGTCGGGACGGCCACCGTGCGGATAGAACAAAATCTGCGTGGGGCCGACGAGCGAGCCGACCTCGTCCGCCCAGCGCTCGGTGTCGTTGATGACGGTCTGGAGCGGCTTGGTGTCGAGGCGGATGTGGCCCCAGGTGTGGCTGCCGAACGTCCAACCAGTCTCCTTCAAACGCTGAATCACGGGCTTGACCGCTTCGATCTCGCTCGCGCGGTAGGCATCGAACGCGGGGCGGTCGGGCGAATCTGCCGCGATGTCGCGGTCATCCTGCGTGCGGTAGCCTAAAATACCCTGATAGCCCGTCAGCGAGAAGATGGCCTTCGCGCCGTTCAGCGAAAAGTCGGGGTGCTCGTAGACAAACTGGTCGAGAATGGGCGTCGCGTCAAGCTCCTTGGTCAAAAAGGTCTCATTTGTGTACGGATCGGTGCACTGCGCCCAGATCTCGCCGTCCTCGCCGACGACGAGCTTGCTCGTGAAGCCTTCGTCGAGCATATACGGGTAATAGTTCACGTCGTCAAAGCTGATGACGAGCGGCTTTTTGCCCTCTGGCAGCATCAAGGTGTTTCGCACCATATGCGTGCCGGACTCGTCCGTCACCTCGCTCCAGACGTCTTCCATCGCGACTAAGATGTAGCCCTTGTCGTACACGGACTGCAAAATTTTGTTGTATTCGTCGACCGTCACCATCCAGTCGTCGAGGCCGTAGCGCTGGTCCTGACTGGCATTGCAGTCGTGGAAGGCCCACTGCGGATAGGCGATGATCGGGTGGAAAAAGAGGTGCTCCACCACCTGATCCGGCCCCCAGGCCTGCGTGAGCTGATCCTCGGACCAGTAGCTGCGCACGGCGTCGTAGGGGTCAGTTGTATCGTCAGTATTGTTGTCGGTGTCGCCGCCATTCTCGTCCGTGACGGTCTGATCGTCGCCGTCGGACGGCGTCGTCTTATCGCCGCAGGCAGTCAGCAGCGACAGCACCATCAGCGCGCTGAGCAGCAGCGCAAAAAAGTGTTTCATGTCAAAATCTCCTCTCTCAAAACTGCGCGGTCATTATAGCAGACTTCACTTCTTTTGACTACGCTTTTCGAGCTTTTGTTCCCATTTGTAACTATTTACCACAAATAATTAAAGCGTCACAGCTTTTCGCATCCGCAGACGCGAAATGCTTTCGAATCGTTTTTTGGCGCGACATGCGCGTGCCAAAAAACTCTTCTCGCTCCGCGCGTGTCGAAGCCGCCCTTTGGGCGGCAAGGCACGAAGCGGAGTGCAATTCTCAAAAAACAAGGGACACGGTTTTCGTGTCCCTTGTTTTTTGAAGAATTAAAAGTCTGCGTTGCCCACCGTTCTCGGATGCAGCTCCACGTCGCGGATGTTGCCGATGCCCGTTAAATACATCACCATGCGCTCGAAGCCGAGGCCGAAGCCCGCGTGACGGCAGGAGCCGTAGCGGCGCAGGTCGCAGTACCACCAGTAGTCCTCGGGATTCATGCCGAGCTCGCGGATGCGCTTTTCGAGCAGCTCGATGCGCTCCTCGCGCTGGCTGCCGCCGATGATCTCGCCGATGCCCGGAACGAGGCAGTCCGCCGCGGCGACGGTCTTGCCGTCGTCGTTGAGGCGCATATAGAACGCCTTGATCTCCTGCGGATAGTCCGTGACGAACACGGGGCGCTTGAAGATCTGCTCGGTGAGGTAACGCTCATGCTCAGTCTGCAGGTCGATGCCCCACTCGACGGGGTAGTCGAATTTCTGGCCGCTCTCCTTTAAGAGCTTGACGGCCTCGGTATACGTCACACGGCCAAAGTCGGAACTCTCGACGTGCTGGAGACGCTCAAGAAGGCCCTTGTCGACAAAGCTGTTGAAAAACGCGAGATCATCCGGGCAGCGCTCCATCACGCGGCGGATGATATGCTTGACCATCGCCTCCATGACCTCAAGGTCGCCGTCGAGGTCGCAGAACGCCATCTCCGGCTCGATCATCCAGAACTCGGCGGCGTGGCGCGCGGTGTTGGAATTCTCGGCGCGGAACGTGGGGCCGAAGGTGTAAACGTCACCGAACGCCATAGCGAAGTTTTCGGCGTTGAGCTGGCCGGAGACGGTCAGGCTCGTCTTCTTGCCGAAAAAGTCCTTGCTGTAATCGACCTTGCCGTCGGGCGTTCTCGGCGGGTTCTCCAGATCCAGCGTCGTGACCTGGAACATCTCGCCCGCGCCCTCGCAGTCAGAGCCGGTGATGATGGGGGTGTTGACGTAGACGAAGCCGCGGCTCTGGAAGAACTCGTGCACGGCGTAGGCCGCCGCGCTTCTCACGCGGAAAGCCGCCGAGAAGAGGTTCGTGCGCGGGCGCAGATGCTGAATGGTGCGCAGATATTCGACGCTGTGGCGCTTTTTCTGCAGGGGATAGTCGGGGGAGGACACGCCCTCGACCTCGATCTCTGTTGCCTTGACTTCGAGCGGCTGCTTGGCCTCGGGCGTCAGCACGACGGTGCCGCGCACGATGAGCGCGGCGCCCACGTTCTGCGCGGCGATCTCCTTATAATTAGAAAGAGAATTCGCATCCATCACGACCTGCAAATTGCGGAAGCACGAGCCGTCGTTCAGCTCGATGAATCCGAAGGTCTTCATATCGCGGATGGTCTTCGCCCAGCCGCATACGGTGACGCTTGCGCCGCCGTACTGCTCTTTGTCGGCGAAGAGCGCGGCAATTCTCACTCGTTCCATAATAATTTTCCTTCCTTTTGTGGGTTTTCACGGGATAATAGAGGTATTATATGCCACTTCCCGTGCAAATTCAAGCCCCGCTTTGTGTTGACTTTTGGCAAGTTGTATGTTATGATGCAATCTTACCTCAAAAGGTAAACGTGAAACTTTCACCTATTACTTTACAGGAGGATTTTTAACTATGAACAAGTATCTGGATATCGCCCCCGAGGTTGCCGAGGCCCTTGCCGCCGGTAAGCCCGTCGTGGCGCTCGAATCCACCATCATTTCCCACGGCATGCCCTATCCCCAGAACGTGGAGACCGCCCTCAAGGTCGAGAGCATCATCCGCGAATGCGGCGCGGTCCCCGCGACCATCGCCATCATCGGCGGACGGCTCAAGGCGGGCCTTTCCAAGGAAGAGATCGACTACCTCGGCCGCACCGGCGCGGGCATCCCGAAGGCTTCCCGCCGCGACCTGCCCGTGCTCGTCGCGCAGGGCAAGGACGGCGCGTGCACCGTCACCACCACGATGATGATCGCCGACATGGCGGGCATCCGCGTGTTCGCCACCGGCGGCATCGGCGGCGTGCACCGCGGCGCGCAGGAGACGTTCGACATCTCCGCTGACCTTGAAGAGCTGGCCAACACCTCCGTCATGGTCGTGTGCGCGGGCGCGAAGTCCATCCTCGACCTCGGCCTGACGCTTGAATATCTCGAGACCCACGGCGTGACCGTCATCGGCTACGGCACGAGCGAGCTGCCTGCGTTCTACACGCGCAAGTCCGGCTTTGGCGTCGACTACGAGCTCGACACGCCGGAGCAGCTGGCCAAGGCGTTCCACGTCAAGCGCGAGCTGGGTCTGCGCGGCGGCTTACTCGTCACGAACCCGATCCCCGAAGAGTACTCCATGGACAAGGAAGTCATCGACAAGGCCATTGCCGAGGCCGTGGAGGACGCGAAGAAGGACGGCATTCACGGCAAGGCCACGACGCCTTATCTGCTCGCCAAGATCAAGGACCTGACCGGCGGCGACAGCCTGGATTCCAACATCCAGCTCGTGTTCAACAACGCGCGCCTCGGCGCGGCGGCGGCCGTGGAGCTCAGCAAGCTCGAAAAGTGAGATATTTTGTCATCTATCTCGCCGCGATCAATCTAATTACTTTCTGCGTCTACGGCGCAGACAAGCGCCGCGCCAAAATTCAGGGCGCGCGGCGCGTGCCCGAAAAGACCTTATTTGCACTCGCGCTGCTGCTCGGCAGCGCGGGTGCTCTTTTCGCAATGAGGGTCTTTCACCACAAGACGCGGCACTGGTACTTCAAGTTCGGCATCCCCGCGATCTTACTCGCGCAGATCGCGGCGGGGGTGTTCGTGTATGTGCGGTTTTTCGCGGCGTAAAAAATTTTTGGGAAATTTTCGGGGTTTGTGAAACAAAACAGACGTTTCTTGCGTCTAATTAAGGAAGCAAAGGGAAACTGGGCGAAGAGGGAAGATAAAGAATTTATGAATTTTCCATTTTCCTGTTCCCTTATTTCCCGCGGCATGGTAAAATGCCATGTATGAGAAAGGCTCTGTGCGCGCGGAGCCGACAACAACAAACACGAAAGGATGAAGATCACATGAAAAAATTTCTCTCCTTGCTATTGGCTCTGACCCTGGTCCTGAGCCTCGTCGTCGTGCCTGCAAGGGCGCACGATGCGGTCACACTTAGTGCAAGTCAGGCAAGTATCGAAGTAAACACCTCGACCACTGTAACCGCAACTGTTCCGGCAGGCAAAACTATGGCCGAAGGTTATCCCCGTTGGTCAACTTCAGACTCTACAGTTACAGCTACACAAGATTCCTCTAATGCAAACAGCGCATCGGTAACTGGTACAGTTGCTAAAGAGAGTGTCACCATTACTTATACGTATAAGTATAGTGATGGTGGTGCGACGGAGCAGACGGCGACCACGACCATTACGATTACGGATAATGCGGGCGCTCTCAGAAATGCTATTACCAGCGTCAAATACAATGAGCGCGAATCCTTTAACTCCACCTCGAAATCTGTTGCAGCCTATAAATTCAGCGAAGATACGACTGACACTTGGACTGTTACTGCACCCGGTTATACCGGTTCTTCTGCAACTCTCTCAGGCAATGTCTTGACTATCACCGCGACCAAGGAAGGTGAAAGCAGCACCTCTGTGACAACCACTATCCCCTGCACTCTTACGACTGCTACCGTTAGCGTAACAGCAAAGCCGACAACCGTTGTCAAAGACGGTACGGCTACGCTTACCGCTAACGCTACGAATGTTCCGAACACAACCGTTACTTATGAGTGGAAGAACGGCGAGAATGCGCTCACGGGCCATACTAATGTTATTTTACTCGAAAAGCCCAGCGCAAACGCCTCTATCACCTGCAAAGCAATCTATCATTTTAGCGGAGATGTAACTAAGACTGTCACTACTACTTCGGCAACCACCGTTACGGTCGATTCTAATACCTACACTTGGAGTGGCTCGACCGCCACGCTCAACATGGCCAAGGGCGATACGAATACCACTGCGCTGCCCGCCATCAAGCTGGTTACTACTTCTGGCAATTCTACTACTGATGCAGCCGGTGTGACGTATACCTATACCAGCAGCAATCCCGCCGCCGTCACTGTTGATGGCACCACAATTAGAGCGGTTGGCAGCGGCTATGCTACCATCACCATCACTGCGAAGGATGCAGATGCAAACTATCGCGGCAAGCTTCATGCAACTGCGATTACCGTTTCTTCTACCGCGCTTGAGTATTCTCTCGGTTCCGTCACCAACGGTTCCGGCGCTCACTACTATAGTTATGACAATCTCCGCAGCTATGCTGCTTCCGTGATCAACACCCGTCTCGGCAACGGCTCGAATCTCCGCTACAACGATGTGACCAGCCTTACGGTCAAGAACAGCAGCGCAACTGCTCTCGGCGGTGTGTTCTCTCCTGCCACCGGCGTGCTCACCTCTACCGGACTGACCTATACCGCACCCAACGCGACCATCGGTAAGGCCAGCATCACGCTGACCGCTGCCACTGCCAGAGGTAATTTCGATATTGCGTACACGATTTCTGTCACCCCCATCAGCACGACGTTTGAAACCGTGACCGCAGAGCCCATCACCAGCAGCTCCACCTATTACAACAACACTTATCGGGTCACCTTCCCGACGACGAGCTTTAACCAGTTCTATGTTGTCAACAAGACCGGCGTGGCCCCCACCGATTACAGCAGCTATAACCTTGTTGCCGGTACGACCAGCACCACGCTCAACGCAAGCGATTTCAACGCGACCACCGGCACCTGCACACTGTTTGTTATCGCATGGAACAGCAACTACAACTACAATTGGAGCACCGGCTATGCTGGCAAGTATTACTGCGGCCCCATGACCGTGACCCAGACCAACTACAACATCAACTACAACGGTGTGGCCGGTGAGACCGTCCAGTTCGCGCAGAGCGACTTCACCGACTTCATGAACGAGGTCGCTGAGGCCCGCGGCGACGCCAGCAAGACCAAGTCCTATCCCTATGTCACCTTCGATTATGTGACCTTCTCCCTGCCCACCACCGCGCAGGGCACGCTGTACTATGGCGGCACGGCCATGTCCACCAGCAATTCCTCCGGCGCGTTCAACACCCGCACCAAGGTCACCAACCTCGATAGCGTGACGTTCGTCCCCAACGCCAAGACCACCGCGAAGACCATCACGCTGAACTTCACCCTGTACGCGACCCGCTATTCCAGCTCCTCCACGAGCCGCGGCACGACCGTGAGCTACTCCGGCAGCGTCGTCGTCAACCTCGTGCGCGAGGACATCAAGTACACCGTCTCTCAGGGCGACAGCGTCCGCTTCGACGAGAGCGACTTCCTCAGCTACCTGCGCTCCACCAAGGGCTACACCAGCAACTACACCATCGACTACGTGACCTTTGACCAGAGCGCCGTCTCCGCCGTCAACGAGGGCTCGCTCTACACCTACTACAACGGCTACAACTACGGCGGCTCCGTCAAGACGACTGACAAGTTCTACTACAACGCCACCGCCAGCCAGAATGCGCTCAGCGACGTCGCGTTCCTCGCCAGCCGCTACGCCAAGACCGGCGAGACCGTCTACATCCCGTTCACCATCTACGCCCGCTACGGCACGACCGGCACCGGCACCCGCCAGCTCACCGGCACCGTGGCCATCAAGATCGGCCAGACGATGAACTTCATCGACGTCAAGACCACCGACTACTTCTACAACTCCGTCAAGTGGGCCGTCGGCAAGAACATCACCAACGGCACGTCCAGCACCACCTTCTCCCCGTACAAGTCCTGCACCCGCGCCGAGATCGTGACGTTCCTGTGGCGCGCCGCCGGCAGCCCGGAGCCGACCATCACCCGCAACCCGTTCCGTGATGTCAACGCCGTCACGCACTCGAGCTACTACAAGGCCATCCTGTGGGCCAGCCAGAAGGGCATCACCTCCGGCACCAGCGCCACGGCGTTCTCCCCCGATCAGGTCTGCACCCGTGCCCAGATCGTGACCTTCCTGTACCGCTACGCGGGCCAGCCCAGCGGCTACTACTCCAACCCGTTCAAGGATGTGGGCGCCACGAGCGAGGCGAGCTACTACAACGCCATCCTCTGGGCCGTCGGTAAGGGTATCACCACCGGCACCAGCGCCACGACGTTCTCCCCGTATGCTTCCTGCAACCGCGCCGAGGCCGTGACGTTCCTGTATCGTTACACCAACGGACTATAAAACCTAAAAAATGCGTCCAGCGAAAGCTGGACGCATTTTTTATTCCTTGCAGGCCGCTGCGCGCATAATTTGCCCGCCGATGGCGGGCAAATTCCACACTTGCGGCCTGAGAGGTATTTTCCGCCACGCGCACGCCCCAGGGCGGCTTCTCTTGCCGCTTTGCGGCAATTCACCTTCGGTCGCGGCGGAAAATGATTTGAATTTATTTCGCCGCGGAGCGGCGAAACTCTGCGAGGCTTTTTTGGGGGGCGGGCCCCCCCTTGCCCCCCTGTAAGGCGACTGACGGGGGCGGGCGGTTTGCGTTTACTCTTTTCCATTCTGTAAACTTTTGTTCAAACGCCTTTACGGGGGTCGAAAAAGCGTGTAGAATGGCAGCATCAAGATTTTAGGAGTGTTTTTTGTGAACAAATTCCGCGATGCCCTTTACCGCTTTATGTATGGCCGCAACGGCGTAGATGCGCTGAACTGGGCGCTCGTGATCCTTGAGCTGGCCGTGAGCATTCTGAGCTCGATCATCCGCGTGCAGGGCGTTTCCCAAGCGCTGTACTTTGTGTCGATGGTGCTGATGTTCATCGTGCTCATCCGCATTTTTTCGCGCAATCTCGCGCGCCGTCAGGCCGAAAACGCGAAGTTTCTGACCTGGTGGACGCCGAAGGCGAACGCCATCCGCGGCGCGAAGGCACGCCGCGCCGACAAGGCGCACAAATATGTCCGCTGCTCCTGCGGCGCGTACTGCCGCGTGCCGAAAAACATCGGCAAGGTCGAGCTCACGTGCCCGAAGTGCGGCAAGAAAAGAGTCGTGAAAACGTGAAAGAAAAAATCCGTCCCGCGGGACGGATTTTTTTGTAAGAAAATCAATTCTCCGCCGTCTTATAGACAGAAAGGGGGTGAGGGCGCTGACGAATTTTGAAGAGGTGTACGCCGTGTACTTCGACGACGTGTACCGGTATCTTCTCTCGCTTTCCGGGAGCGAGAGTACCGCCGAGGAGCTGACGAGTGAGACGTTTTTCCGCGCGATGGACGCCCTCGACCGCTTTCGGGGCGAGTGCAGCGTGCGCGTCTGGCTGTGCCAGATCGCGAAGAATCTCTATTATTCGCAGCTGCGGCGCGAGAAGCGGCTTGCCCCGCTCGAAGACTGCCGGATCGCCGAGGAGAGCCACGAGGAGGAGTTAGCAGATCACAGCGAGGCCGCGCGCATCCAGGAATTGCTGCACGCGCTCAGAGAGCCGTACAAGGAGGTCTTCATGTGGCGCGTGTACGGCGAGAAGAGCTTCCGCGACATCGGCGCGCTCTTCGGCAAGACGGAAAACTGGGCATGCGTGACGTATCACCGCGCCAAGCGCATGATCCGCGAGGGATTGGAGGACGACTGAAATGGACAAAACTTGCAGCATCGTGCAGGATCTTCTGCCGCTCTACGAGGAGGATATGCTGCGCGAGGAGACGAAGGAATTTGTGGACGGGCATTTAGCGCAGTGCGCGGCCTGCCGCCTTATTGAAGTGGACGGAGGTGTCAATCCGGAAAATGCTCCTTTGCTGCAACGTG